>OGOT01001512.1_pt1 | contig 14204 bp, 7 predicted proteins | sample 1552791 | NCBI WGS metagenome assembly OGOT01 (sample SAMEA2580160, study PRJEB22360) | human gut metagenome | biome: human gut; feature: human-associated habitat; material: faeces | place: Denmark | collected 2008/2010
GGAGATATATTTCATCATCAAGTGTGGATGCATTTTTATTCTTTTCTGGTCTGGGGTTATATTATTCCATGAAAAAAAGATCAGATGTTAGAAGCTTTTACATAAGAAGATTAAAAAGAATTCTGATTCCTTATTGCATCGTAGCCGTACCCTCTTATATTTTACTGGATGTCTGTGTAGATAAAACAGGATGGGGAGAAGCCATAAAAGACTTCACATTTATCACATTTTTCAGTGATGGAGACAGGCTTTACTGGTATATTGGCCTGATGCTGTTATGCTATCTGATTTATCCCTATATCTTTCAGATTGTGGATAGCGCACGAGACGCAATAGATGGAGAGATCCGGCTGATTTCCATGGTAAGTGCTATTACAGTATTAGCACTTGTAATTGCATTATATGAGAAAGATATGTTTGGAAATGTGAATATTGCTTTGCTTCGTCTGCCTGTTTTTATAGCGGGCTGTTTTTATGGCAGATCTAGTTATGAAAAAAGGGAAAGTTATTGGAAATGGTTGATTCTTTTTGCGTTATCCGGCTATTTGCTCACCATGCTTCCAAGTGGATCTCCTATTTTTGCAAGGTATGTGACCGGAATTTTTAATATCTCATGTTGTGCGGGAATTGCCTGGATCTTTTCCCAGTTATCTATGCGCCCGGTTATAAGAATACTGGAATGGTTTGGTGCTCATTCGCTGGAATTGTATCTGGTACATGTTACCATACGAAAATTTATGAAGGGAGCAGCATTTCATACATGCCATCTGCGTTACGAACTGGTGCTGGTATGCAGTTCCATTGTGATTGCATGGATACTTCAGATCCTTGTCCGGTATATAACAGATCATTTGCTTAAGGAAAAGAGGTAAGACATATGACCCTACAGCAGTTACATCAGGTAATTACGATTGCAGAAAGCCGTTCCATGAACGAAGCATCCCGAAAATTGTTTGTCTCACAGCCCAATCTGTCTGCGGTTGTGCGCGAACTGGAAGAAGAAGCAGGAATCACCATTTTTATCCGGTCCAACCGGGGAATCGTGCTTACACCAGAGGGAGAGGAATTTATCGGATATGCCAAGCAGGTCGTGGAGCAGTATCATTTACTGGAATCCCGTTATATTTCGTCTGCATCCAAAAAGAAATTTTCCGTGTCTATGCAGCATTATACCTTTGCGGTCAAGGCATTTGTGGAAGTCGTAAAGGCTGTCGGAATGGAAGAATATGAATTTGCCGTGCATGAGACACAGACGAATCAGGTAATCGAAAATGTGCGTAACATGAAAAGTGAGCTGGGGATTCTTTTCCTGAGCAAATTTAATGAAGCAGTACTCCAGAAACTTTTCAAGGAAAATGATGTGATTTTTGAAGAACTGTTTACCTGTGACACCTATGTATATCTGTGGAAAGGACATCCGCTGGCACAAAGGGATGTAATTTCCATGAAAGAACTGCAGGAATATCCATGTCTTGTGTTCGAACAGGGGAAAAATAATTCCTTTTATTTTGCCGAAGAGATGAAAAGTACCTATGAATATAAGAAGATGATCCATGCGGATGACCGGGCGACCATGCTGAATCTGATGGTTGGTCTGAATGGTTATACACTCTGTTCCGGGATTATCTGTGAAGAATTAAACGGAAATGATTACGCGGCAGTGCCGCTGGCAGAGAGCGAAAAGATGCGGATCGGCTATATCCGGCACAAGGGGATAAAGGTCAGTCCGATCGGAGAATTATATGTGGATATTCTGAAAAAAAGTGGGAAACCACTTTGATAAAAATAGTTTTCATCAAAAAATGCTTGTTTTGGTCATTGGAAAGGCAATTTTTTGGAGAAATTGCATAAGATAGCAGGTATAAATATAAATACACGAAAAAAAACGGTAAGAATCTGATGGAAACGGTTGCGCGATTACCGTCATTATGCAGGAAAAACCGGAGAAATGCGAAGTTTGCACAACTTTGACAGATGAGAAAAAAAGTGGCATAATCTTTTCTAAACTTGGGGATGATAATAAAAGTATGTTGTTTAAAGGTAGAAAGAGGTGTTGGATTATGTATGAAACTGTTAAAGTAATTCGGTTATCAGATATGGATGAAGTTAAGGATTTTGTACGTGCAGCGGGTGGTTGTGATTTTGATATTGATGTAAAATGTGACAGAACATTCATTGATGCAAAGTCATTGCTTGGTATGATTGGACTTGGTGTAAAAAAGAATCTTCAGGTTTGCTACGGTGGAAAGAATGAAAATTTCGAAAACGTAGTTGCTAAATTTGCAGTGGCATAATACAATTATAATATCGTGACTATGGAACTTTAAGTCCCGCTCCGTATTCCGGAGCGGGGCTTTTTATTGTAAAATAATGGAACAAATAAAAACCCGCTTCATACAACAGGAAAATACCCGCGGGAGAAAGGAAGTGTACATGCAGGAATTACATATATCTGTGAGAAATCTGGTAGAGTTTATTTTCCGGGCAGGAGATATCGATAATCGTGCCGGAAAGCTGGCGAGTGCAGAGGCCATGATGGAAGGCAGCCGTATCCACCGGAAAATTCAAAAAAGCATGGACACCTCCTACCAGGCGGAAGTACCGCTGAAAATTGAATGGAAAGCCAACGATTACGTACTGGTCGTGGAAGGACGTGCAGACGGAATCGTCTATGGAAAATTTCAGCCGGATCTGCCGGCTGCGACGGAGTCTGTGCTGCAACCGGAGATGGAGTTTGCGGCGGAAATCCCTCCGGAAGAAGAAATCAGCTTCATCGATGAGATCAAGGGTGTATATAGAAACGTTGCGGCAATGGAACAGCCGGTCTACGTGCATAAAGCCCAGGCAATGTGCTATGCGTATATCTATGCGAAACAAAACCGTCTGGAGCGGATCGGGGTGCAGATGACCTACTGCAATCTGGATACGGAAGAAATTCGGTATTTCCGGGAAATTTTCGATTATGAGACACTGACCGTGTGGTTTGGCCATCTGATCGAAGATTATCGGAAATGGGCGGACTGGCAGATTGCATGGAAAAAACAGCGGCAGGAGAGCATTCATGGACTGGAGTTTCCATTTCCGTACCGGGAAGGGCAAAAGAAGCTGGTTGCAGATGTTTATCGTACAATTTTGCGGGGGAAGAACCTGTTTATCGAGGCACCGACCGGTGTGGGCAAAACAATTTCCACAATCTTTCCGGCGGTAAAAGCAGTGGGAGAAGGGCTGGCAGACCGGATCTTTTATCTCACGGCAAAGACGATCACGGCAACCGTGGCAAAAGAAACATTCGCCCTGTTGGAAGAACAGGGATACCGTGCCAAAGTCATCCAGATCACAGCCAAAGAAAAACTCTGCCTGTGTGAAGAGATGGACTGCAACCCGGTAAACTGTCCATATGCAAAGGGGCATTTTGACCGGGTGAACGATGCGGTGTTTGATCTCTTGCAGAAATCCAACCTGTTTACCAGAGAGGAAGTTTTAGCGCAGGCGAAAGAATATCAGGTGTGCCCGTTTGAGATGAGTCTGGATGTGGCAACCTGGGCAGACAATATTGTCTGTGATTACAATTACGTATTCGATCCGAATGTATATCTGAAACGCTTTTTTCAGGAGGGGATAAAGGGAGACTATCTGTTCCTGGTGGATGAGGCACATAACCTCGTGGATCGCAGCAGGGAGATGTACAGTGCCGATCTGTACAAAGAAGACGTGCTTGCAGTGAAGCGGATCATGAAAGCGCACAGCCGTACGATCTGCCGTATCCTGGACAAATGCAACAAAGCCATGCTGGAAATGAAACGTGAGTGTGAGCACTACCAGATTCTGGACAGTGTGGGAACGTTGACTTTCCACCTTATGCGGCTGGCCTCCCAGATGGATGAATTTTTGGAAAAACCGCGGGAATTTCCGGAGAAGAAAACGGTGCTGGATTTTTACTTTGCGCTGCGCAATTTCTTGAATATCTATGATCTGGTGGATGACCATTACGTGATCTACAGCCAGATGACGGAGGAAGGTCAGTTCCGGATCCGGCTCTTTTGCGTAGATCCGTCGGTCAATCTGCAGAAATGCATCGATAAAAGCAATTCCACGATCTTTTTCTCCGCAACGCTCCTGCCGATCGGATACTACAAGCGGCTACTTTCCACGGACGAGGATAACTATGCCATTTATGCGCAGAGTACGTTTGCCCAGACACAGAGACTTCTCGCATTTGGCCGGGATGTGAGCACAAAATATACGCGGAGGAACAGAAAAGAATACGAAAAAATCGCGGACTATATCGGTGCAGTCACAGAAGCACAGCAGGGAAATTACATGGTGTTTTTCCCGTCTTACCGGCTGATGCAGGATGTATATGAGGTCTTTGCCGGGAAGGCGGCCGATTCGTGCGAGATTCTGATGCAGCATAGTAATATGAAAGAACACGAAAGAGAAGCGTTTTTGGAAGAATTTGAAAAAGAGCGCCAGAGGACACTCGTTGCGTTCTGTGTGATGGGTGGAATTTTTGGGGAAGGCATTGATCTGAAAAACGACCGGCTGATCGGTGCCATCATCGTGGGAACCGGACTTCCGCAGGTCAGCGATGAACGTGAAATTTTAAAGAATTATTATGATGAGCGGGGATTGTCCGGATTTGACTATGCGTTCCGCTATCCGGGAATGAACAAAGTCCTGCAGGCAGCAGGGCGCGTGATCCGGACCAGCGAGGACCGCGGCGTGATCCTTCTGCTGGATGAACGTTTCCTGCAGCGCGAATACGGAGCGCTTTTTCCGAGAGAATGGGAAAAGAGAAGCGTCTGTGGTCTGCCGCAGCTGCGGGAAGAAGTGAGCCGGTTCTGGTCAGACGTCCGGGAGGAGCTTTAAAAACTCTTCGGTGGAGGCAGAAACCGGAAGGGTAGGGTTTAACGAAGCCACCAGCTGCCGCTGCGGGATCGTTTCCTGCGTGCGGACGAGGAAGAGATCCTCCGGCTTGTGTTTCAGACAAAAATCCGGGATAAAAGCAATTCCAAGACCGATGCGGGCCATGTCAATGAGCAGATCGTTGCTGCTGAGCTCTACCTGAGGTAGCAGTTCCAGCTGATGCTGCAGGAAAATGTGGTGCAGAAACTCACTCGTTGTGCTCTTGCGGTCTAACATCATGAGCGGATAGGTGCCAAGTTCCGAGAAAGGAACGATGCGGTCCGCCAGATCAAAATATGCCGGATTGGCGACGAACACATCCGAGAAAGAGCCAACCGTTTTTTGAATATAGGAAGGATTCAGATGCGGGTTTGGAAAATTTGTGATAATCAGATCTACCCGGCGCTGCTCTAACAGGTCTACACAGCCCATCGAGCTGGCATTGGTGATTTTAATCGGAACATCCGGGAATTTCCGATGGAATTTCTGCAGATACGGCAGAAGAAAATAGCGGCAGATCGTGTCGCTGGCACCGATATGCAGCTGTCCTAAACCAAGAGAGCCGGATTCTAAAAGCTGGCTTTCGCCGCGTGAGATCAGATTCATGGCAGGTTCCACATGTTTCAGAAGCAGAGCACCGGCAGGAGTCAATTGCACTTTTTTTGTGCTGCGGATAAAAAGCGGCTGTCCCAGCTTGCGTTCCAGTGTTTTGATAGACTGGCTTACCGCTGACTGGGAGATAAACAGCTTCTTACTTGCATCCGAAAATGAGAGAGAGCTTGCAACATAATAGAAAACCTTGTATAATTCATAATTGATATCCATCGATCATATCCTCAGTAGTATAGTATAGTATAGGATATATTATATACCTTTCACAAAGGAGAGAAAAGGAGATTATCATGAAAAAGGGAATTTTGAAAACCTTATGCGGATTGATGGCGGCACTCATGCTGTTTGTGTTCGCAGGAACACCCGTTACAACTCAGGCAGCAAAACTGCCATATTACATTAAAATCAATCGTCAGCAGAACTGTGTGACCGTATATGCACTTGATTCCAAAGGCAAATATACCAAACCGGTCAAAGCATTTGCCTGCTCTGTCGGTGTCAACAATGCCACCCCGACAGGAACATTTTCGATTCCGGCAAAATACCGCTGGCATACACTTATGGGCGGTGTGTACGGACAGTATTGCAGCCGTATTCACGGTGGTGTGCTGTTCCACTCTGTGTTTTACAGTTCACAGGATCCGAGCAGGCTGGCATACAATTCTTATAACCGTCTGGGACAGACGGCATCCCACGGATGTGTCCGTCTGAATGTGGAAGATGCCAAGTGGATCTATGACAACTGCCCGGTAGGAACCAAAGTAACCATCTATGACAGCAAAGATCCGGGACCATTGGGCAAGCCTACCCCGATCCGTATTGATGTAAACAGTCCGTACCGCGGATGGGATCCGACCGATCCGGATCCGAGAAATCCATGGCTGAAACTTCGCCCGACGATTAAGGGAATCAAGAATAAAACCATCGAGAGAACAAACAGCAAAGTAGATCTGAAAAAGGGTGTGAAAGCTACCGATTACAGAGGTAAGACACTTAAATTTACCGTTTCCGGAAAAGTCAATGCGGCAAAGACCGGAAAATATAAGATTACATACACCGCAAAAGATGCCAAAGGAAACAAGACCCAAAAGAGCATCGTAATTACCGTAAAAGATACGAAAGCACCATCCATCAGCCTGAAGCGAAAGACACTGACCTACAATAAAGCCGTTTCCAAAGAAAAACTGGTTTCTGCAATTAAGGCAGATGTAGTGGCAAAGGATCTGGGAAAGAAACTTGCTTCAAAATATGTTTTCGTAAATACCCAGGAAGTACAGAAAGCAGTTACTGCCATGAAAAACAAAAAGTACGGAACTTATAGCGTGACCGTATATGTCAAAGATACGGCAGGAAATAAATCCAGAAAGCTGAAAGTAAAGATTAATTTTGTAAATCCAAACCCGGGTACCGATCAGCCGGATCAGCCGGAACCGGACACTCCGGGCGTTGTAACGGACAGTGCAATTACCGTACAGTAATTTCATAAGAACAGGTAATAGATATCGTAAGCGATATTAATTTTACTTAATTGTCAACCCATGATACAATAACATAAAGATCAATAGAATGCCCCCGAATACAGGGGGCATTCCGTTTCGCAAAAGAAGGAGGTAAATCCAATGGGCAATGTACGTCGTGTGTACGTAGAAAAGAAACCGGATTTTGCCGTAAAGGCAAAAGAATTAAAACATGAGGTAAAGCATTATCTCGGAATCGCTGCAGATCAGGTGCGTGTTCTGATCCGTTATGATGTGGAAAATGTATCGGATGCCACTTACCAGAAGGCATTGCAGACGGTATTTTCCGAGCCGCCAGTGGATGATATTTATGAGGAGAACTTTGACGCAGAAGGCGGAAACGTATTTTCCGTAGAATTCCTGCCGGGACAGTTCGACCAGAGAGCGGATTCCGCAGAGCAGTGCGTGAAGCTTTTAAATGAGGATGAGGAGCCGATCATCCGCAGCGCGACGACCTATGTGATCAAGGGTGACATCACAGAGGATGAGTTAGAGGCGATCAAAAAGTATTGTATCAATCCGGTAGATTCCCGTGAGACCGGTATGGACAAGCCGGATACCCTCGTACAGAATTTCGATGAGCCGGCAGACGTGGCAGTTTTCGACGGATTTATCGACATGGCAGAAGCACACTTAAAGGAACTGTACAGCTCCTTAAATCTTGCCATGACCTTTAAGGATTTCTTACATATCCAGAATTACTTCAAAAATACCGAGAAGCGGAATCCGTCCGTGACAGAGATCCGCGTGCTTGATACTTACTGGAGTGACCATTGCCGTCATACCACCTTCTCGACAGAACTGAAAAATGTGAAGTTTGATGAAGGATTTTACCAGGCACCAATCAAAAAGACTTACGAAGAATATCTGGATACCCACAAGAAACTGTATGCGGGACGCGATGACAAGTTTGTCTGCCTGATGGATCTGGCACTGCTTGCCATGAAACGTCTGAAAAAAGAAGGAAAACTTGCAGATCAGGAAGAATCTGACGAGATCAATGCATGTTCCATCGTGGTACCGGTGGAAGTAGATGGAAAGACAGAGGAGTGGCTTGTAAACTTTAAGAACGAGACACACAACCATCCGACCGAGATTGAGCCGTTCGGTGGTGCTGCTACCTGTTTAGGCGGAGCCATCCGTGATCCGCTTTCCGGAAGAACTTATGTGTATCAGGCAATGCGTGTGACCGGAGCCGCAGATCCAACCGTATCCGTAAAAGATACGATTGAGGGTAAACTGCCACAGAAGAAGATCGTGCGCGAGGCAGCCAGAGGTTACAGCTCTTACGGAAACCAGATCGGACTGGCAACCGGATATGTCAAAGAAGTTTACCATCCGGATTATGTAGCAAAACGTATGGAGATCGGTGCTGTCATGGGTGCCGCACCGAGACGTGCCGTACAGAGACTGACCTCTGATCCGGGAGATAAGATTATCCTTCTGGGCGGACGTACCGGACGTGACGGTATCGGTGGAGCAACCGGATCTTCCAAGGCACATAATACAGAGTCCACATCGGTATGTGGTGCCGAGGTACAGAAAGGTAATGCACCGACTGAGCGTAAACTGCAGCGCCTGTTCCGCAGAGAAGAAGTCAGCCATATTATCAAAAAATGTAACGATTTCGGTGCCGGCGGTGTATCGGTAGCCATCGGTGAGCTTGCAGACGGACTGCGCGTGAATCTGGATAAAGTACCGAAGAAATATGCCGGTCTGGATGGAACGGAGATTGCAATCTCCGAGTCTCAGGAGCGTATGGCAGTGGTTGTCGCTCCGCAGGATGTCGAGCAGTTCCTTGCTTATGCAAAAGAAGAAAACCTTGAAGCAACCGAGGTGGCAGTTGTTACCGAGGAGCCGAGACTGATCTTAGAGTGGAGAGGAAAAGACATTGTCAATATTTCCCGTGCATTCCTCGATACCAACGGTGCGCATCAGGAAGCAGATGTCGAAGTCGAGATGCCAAAAGAGGAAGACAACTTCTTTAAAAAGATCGAACTTCCGAAAGTTGCAGATGCATTACAGAAAAACGACAACAAATCAGCATGGCTTGCCATGCTTGCGGATCTTAATGTATGTTCCCAGAAGGGACTTGTCGAGATGTTTGACGGTTCCATCGGTGCGGGAAGTGTCTACATGCCATACGGCGGCCGCTATCAGCTGACCGAGACACAGAGCATGGTTGCCAAACTTCCGGTTCTGAAAGGAAAATGCGATACCGTAACCATGATGTCCTACGGATTTGATCCGTACTTATCCTCCTGGAGTCCATACCACGGATCGGTATATGCCGTACTGGAATCCCTTTCCCGTATCGTGACCGCCGGTGGTGACTACAAGAAAGTACGCTTCACCTTCCAGGAGTATTTCCGCAGAATGAGTGAAGATCCAAAGAGATGGAGTCAGCCGTTTGCAGCACTGCTCGGTGCATTTGATGCACAGATCGGTTTTGGTCTGCCATCCATCGGTGGAAAAGATTCCATGTCCGGAACCTTCAACGATATTGACGTGCCTCCGACACTGGTTTCTTTTGCAGTCGATGTGGCAAGAGAAAAAGATGTCATCACACCGGAACTGAAAGAAGCAGGAGATAAGCTGGTACTCTTTACGATCGAAAAGAACACGTATGATCTGCCGGTATATGAGCAGGTGATGAAACTGTATGACAAGATTCATGAGCTGATCGGCAAGGGAGCAATCCGCAGTGCCTATGCACTTGACGGAAAAGGTCTGGCAGCAGCAGTCAGCAAGATGGCATTCGGTAACAAATTAGGTGTAACCATCGCCGATGATGTGACTGCAGAAACCTTATTTGCGCCGGGATTCGGTAATATTGTTGCAGAAGTAAAAGAAGAGTTTCTTCCTATTATAAAAGAAGCATCCGCAATCGTTATCGGAGAAGTGAACGATGCACAGAAATTCGTATACAAAGACATGGCTCTTTCCATGGATGAGGCACTTGATGCATGGCAGGGAACACTCGAGCGTGTATTCCCAACCCGCGCAACCGAGGATAAAGAAAAAGTACAGAGTGACGTATACGATACAAAGAACATCTATGTATGCAAAAACAAAGTCGCAAAGCCGACCGTATTCATTCCGGTATTCCCTGGAACAAACTGTGAGTACGACAGTGCGAAAGCGTTTGAGCGTGCAGGTGCCAATACAATTGTAAAAGTATTCAAGAATCTGAGTGCAGCAGACATCCGTGATTCTGTCGATGAATTTGTCAAGGCAATCAACCAGTCACAGATCATCATGTTCCCGGGTGGATTCTCCGCAGGAGATGAACCAGAAGGATCTGCAAAGTTCTTTGCAACAGCATTCCGGAATGCAAAGATGACAGAGGCAGTAGGCAAACTGCTGTCAGAACGTGACGGACTGGCACTTGGTATCTGCAACGGATTCCAGGCGCTGATCAAACTCGGACTTGTTCCTTACGGACAGATCCAGGCACAGAGTGCGGATTCTCCGACACTGACCTACAACACCATCAACCGCCACATCAGCAAGATGGTATATACCAAGGTCGTAACAAACAAATCCCCATGGCTGCAGCAGGCAAAGCTTGGTGCAACATACTGCAACCCGGCATCCCATGGAGAGGGACGTTTCGTAGCTCCGAAGGAATGGCTGGACAAGCTTTTTGCAAACGGACAGGTTGCCACCCAGTATGTCAATGAAGCCGGCGAGCCAACCATGGATGAAGAGTGGAATGTCAATGGTTCGTACATGGCGATCGAGGGTATCACCAGTCCGGATGGACGTGTACTTGGAAAGATGGCACACAGCGAGCGCCGCGGTGAGGCCGTTGCCATGAACATCTACGGAGAGCAGGATATGAAGATCTTCGAATCCGGAGTTGCTTACTTTAAATAGAATTGTTTATCTTCACGCGTAGTTTCACTCGAACTACGCGTGAAATAGTTTTAATAATAGAAAAAAGTGAAAAAACTCTTAAATGCTTAAGAAAATATTAAAGAATTTTTTCAATAAAATGTAATTTTGGTGTTGCAAAGATACAATACTTGGTGTATGATATGCACGTAGAGTAGTTAAAAGTGTACTATAAATAGTACGACTAGCGATGAACTACTATCGAGGCTATGGAAACTGGAAGTTATTCCAGACAGACCTTACAATTGCAGATACATATTAGAAATATAAGTCATCGGAACCTCAGCTTGCTGATCTTGATGCTGGACAATCAACGTTGATATCACACTCTACGCCGACGTCTGATGCACGAAAGTTTCTGGTCATTTATGATTTGTGTGTCTGTAGATGAAACTGACGATGGACTTAACAGTAAGACCGAGGAAGGTCAGTGGAGGCAATTAGCGAGAACATTGGATTGGAAAAATCGTCCGCAGCGGTTTGGAAGAGAAGATGAAGGAACTTAAACGTGCAGGGTTAAACGAGTAGAAGAGATGGAAGTTAGTCAAAAAGAAAGAGAGGAAAAAACATGAAATCAAGCAAAAAAGTGTTAGCTTTTGCTCTCGCTGCAGCTATGGTTGTAACAGCAGTTCCTGCTACAAACGCACAGGCAGCTTCTACAGCAAAGCTTAGCGCAAAAAAAGCCACAGTTTATTCTGCTGGTTACAAGACCGTTACAGTTACAACTCCAAAGTCTTGGAAGTCTGTTAAAGTAACTGCAACAAGCAACAAGAAGTCTGTTGCAACTGTTAAGAAGACAGCAGCAAAGAAGATCAAGGTTACAGGTGTTAAGCCAGGTACCGCTAAAGTTACGGTTAAGGTAACTTACAAGACTTCTACAAAGAAGAATGCTAAGGCAAAGACAAAGAAACTTACTTACACAATGAAAGTTGCTAAGGTAGGCGTTGCTTTATCTGGAGAGTCAGTAGTAGCAGTTGGAAGCACAACTAAGTTAACAAATACTAAGAAAAATTCTTCAAGAGCTAAGATTACTTACACATCAAGCGATGATTCTATCGCAACAGTAGCAGCTGACGGTACAGTAACTGGTGTTAAGGCTGGTAAGGCAACAATCACAGCTAAGATTACAGTTGGTAAGGATTCAGCTGAAACTACTAAGGATGTAGAAGTAAAGAACCATGTTCTTTCTACAGTAGCACAGAACAAGTTAACAGAGCTTAAAGCTACTGTTGCTGGCGATACAAAGAACCTGAAACCAACTGATTTCACAGTAAAGAATGAGACAACAAACGTTGTTTATCCTGTATCCAAGGTAACAGTTGATTCTAAGGATGCTTCTCAGGTTACATTAACTCTGTTCAGTGAAGCAAAGGATGCAGCTACATATGATGTAACTCTTGATGGAATTACAAAGACATTCGTAGCTTCTGACGGAAAGGTTGCTTCAGTTGCACCTAATACTCTGACAGTTCCTTATGCGACTGAGACAGAGATCAAGTTAGTTTCTAAGGATGCTAACGGCGTTATCATTGATGAAGTAGCTTATGGAAAACAGGATGCTTCCAAGTATGATTTCACTCTTACAACAAATAATGGATATGTAAACGGAACCAAGTTATATCTGAATAAGATTAATGATACAGCTACAGTTGAGATTACATACAAGTCTGGTAAGTATGATCAGAATGGTAAGGCAGAAGGAAATGTTACTTCTGGTAAGCTTACAATTACTGCTGTAGATCAGTCTGCTATCAATAACTTTGATGTAAGAATTGATGATAGTAACAAGTCTTATGACAAGGCTAAAGATGAGAAGAAGATTGCTGCTAAAGATACAAAGGTAGCTTACTTCATGATTAAGAATGCTGATGGAAAAGAAATTTCTGATTACAGTAAGTATTCTGTAGTATCTTCTGATCCTACAACATTAATGGTAGGTACTAACAGCAATATCAATGCAAAATCTGTTCTTGTTACTGGTGTAAAGGAAGGTACCGCATATCTTCTTATCAAGAAAGATGACAAAGTAGTTGGATCTGTTGCTGTTACAGTTGTTGCAGAGAAGGCTGTTGCTACATTGGAATTAGACAAATACAGTGTTACACTTTCTAATGTGATTAGAAGACCAGTAGATGTAAACGTTACATTAAAGGATCAGTACGGCAATGATATGACAGATGCTGAAGCAGCTAGAATCTATGTAGAATGCTTAGCAAAACCTGGTAAGGCGGCTGGAAATCATTTTACTGGCAATAATACAAAGAAGATCACATTTACTGCTGGCGATGTAGCAGGAAATTACACATTTAAGATTTCTTATAAGAATAAAGATGGAAAAGAAATCGTTGCAAAAACCGTTTCTGTTGCAGTTAAGTCTACTAATGCTGCAAAGGCAAGTTCATGGAACTTAAATATCACAAATGATAACCTGGATATCAAAGTTGATAAAGATAACAAGACTTCTAAAACAGTTAAAGCTGAAATCATTGGTTCTGCCGATGGCGCTGATCTTTACTCTCTTACAGATGTAAGCTATGTTGTAAAGAAAGCTGATGGAACTGTTATCTATAGCGATGGTGTAGCTGGAGTCGCAGCAAAGGCTAATGGTGCATTTGTAAACTCAAATGGTGCATTATCTATCGAAGCTGTAACAGCTACTACCAATGGAGATGGAGATCCACTTCTTATTAAAAATCTTGAGGCTGGAACATATACTGTATATGCAGAAGGTAAAGATAATGTAGATAGTAATGTTGTTCCAAAAATTACAACAACATTTACTATTAAAGACACACAGGCTAAAGCAACTGTAGATCCAAAACACAATAGTGTAGATGCAAGAACTACTTCTGGTTCTGCTATAAGTGCTGTTTTAGCTGATTCTGTAGTTGTTAAGTATGGTGATTATACTTATACAAATGTAAAGGATTATACAGATGCACATACAGGTCTTGATGTTGCAACTTATGAAGTCATGAAGAACAACGGAAAGATTGTTAAGTTTACAAGTGGTCAGACAGAGAAGCTCATTGCAAGCGGTGAAGGATTTACCGTTACAAAAGTTACTGTTTGGGTAAATGCCGGTACAAATACTACTCCTGTTTGGCTTGCAGTAGAAGCTCCTATTAGTGGATACTTCTCAGTAAAATAATCCGTATTGATTATTTGAAAAGTTTATTTTAAAAATCCCTCTGTGCAATGCACAGAGGGATTTTATTAGACGGTGTGAAATTTTTTCTGTAAATTTAGATCTTCTATGATAATTGATGCGGC
>OGOT01001519.1_pt1 | contig 14133 bp, 7 predicted proteins | sample 1552791 | NCBI WGS metagenome assembly OGOT01 (sample SAMEA2580160, study PRJEB22360) | human gut metagenome | biome: human gut; feature: human-associated habitat; material: faeces | place: Denmark | collected 2008/2010
TTCGGTATGATTTTTTCCTGTCAACACTGCAAGGAATTCATCTCCACCATCACGGCCTACAAAGACATCCTCCGGCATGGCTGCGCGAAGCTGTCCGGCAAAAGCATCGTCATGATAGATTTTAGCGGCAATCTCTGTCATATCCGTAAGAACCACAGAAGCAAGCATATTGGAAGGAAGCAGATATCCGTAGGTGCAGGCATCATCACTTGGACGGAAACCGGACCAGATCAGGCCGGTACCGCTTTTGACGAGAGCACCTTTGCCGTCTCTGGACAGGGTATCCGTATAGACGCAGTTATGACGCTGGAATCTGTAAGGGGATTTTTCTTCATGATACTGCTCCGTGTGAAACAGATCGAGAACCGTATGGGCGGCTAGGTACCAGTTCTCATCAAATTGAGTTGTGCAGCCGGCGTTTTTCCAGAGCTGCCAGGACAAAAGGAATGGGAAACAAAGAGAATCAATCTCATATTTGCGCTCCCAGAGTTCCGGCTTCATTTGTGTATCATCGTCCTGAAAACCATTGCCGTTTGCAGATTCATTAAAAGCGTTGGCATACGGATCAATTAGAATACATTCCATCTGTCTTTTGAGAAGACCGACAATGATATCACGGATCGCAGGTTCTTCTCTGGCAAATAAGAGAAACGGCCGCAGTTGGCAGGAAGAATCGCGCAGCCACATGGCGGGGATATCTCCGGTAATGACGAAAATGCGTCCCTGCTCGTCACGGTGGATCGTTGTATTAAGAGTATTGGAAATACAGTTTTCAAACATTACAGAGATTTTGTGCTCAGCACCAAATCTTTCTTTTACTTTGGAAATCATCGCATCGATTGAAGAGAAACTGCTCATAAATATTGTCTCCTTTTATGTGTTCTTTCAAGGGATGGACTGAATGAAGTATGAGGGATACTTCTTAATACCAACATTACTATATTTTACATCCATGTGCAACAGAAATTTATTGCGAACTGTCACCGGAAGACGGAGAAGCGTTGCGCTTGTTCCTGCACTTGGCTACATATTCCGATGGGGTCAGTAGCGTATATTTCTTAAATACAGTTGCAAAGTAAGTACTTGTATTGAAGGAGAGCTGCATTGCGGTGTTTGTGATTGAAGTACCGTTTCGGAGCAGATCTTTGGAATATTCAATCTTCTTGATATTTATATAGTTTCTCGGTGAAGTACCGGTGTATCTTTTGAATTTTTGCTTGAACTGTGGAAGAGACAGCATACTCTGTCTGGCAATTTCCGTGAGGTTCAGTTCTTCGGTGATATGTTTGTTGATATAGGATACAGCAAGGTCAATATCAAAAGAACGATGCTGAACTTCATTCTGAGAGAAGTAGATCAGGCGCTGGAGAAAGATAATGATATAGTTGGCAATCTCCAGGCTGTTGCGCTTGCCCATACACTGGTCATAGATATGTTTCATGATCTGGGTGATTTCTTTGTTATCGGTGTTGACCATATGTTTCCGAATGCTGTAAAGGTCATCAATCAGTTTGCGGGCAATCGGCGGGCTGAGAAACAGAAAGTTTTCCGGGTCGCTGATATCGAGCTGGAACCAGTAGATCTGCTTTGGGGTAAGTGGAATCTGGTTGGTACTGTGGGGTTCATTAGGATAAGAGATAAAAGCACTGCCACCCGGTACGGTATAGTCTTTACCATTTGTGTAAAAAGCCATTTCACCCTGCGTTACAAAGGTGATTTCAAAGGCAGAGGAGTGGATGTGCAGCCTCAGTGGTGCAGAAGCGGTCAGAGGATGAAGCATACCGAAAAGCCGTAAACCGGGGATCTTCAGTTCATTGTATGTGAGATGTACTATTTCTTTTGTTGTCTGAAAATGGTCTTCCCATTCAATATATTCCTGCTGGATATTATCCTGATTGTTCATGAAAACCTCTTTCTTGATAATGATAAAAATATAACAGATATTTAAAATCGTATTTCAGATATATTTTATTGTACATCCAATGGAGAAGTTTTACAATAGCATCATCAAATAAAACAAAGAAACACACAAAAAAAGTAATTTATTATGCAATATTACATCAGATCGGCCGATGCATTTTAAATTACAGGTAAGCATGATGAGACTGAAAACTGAATATGAGGGAAAACTTAAGAAGCAAAAACAATCTTAATGGATGAAAAGACAGGAGGATTATTTTATGAAGAAAAGAAAAGTTATGGCTATATTATTAACAGCAGCTTGTATTAGTTCCTTATGCGGGGGGTTGACTGTAAGAGCAGACGGCAAACAGAAACTGACAATTACCTATCGTCCGGTAACTACTCAGCAGGGAGATACCTACGAGGAATACATCAACAAGACTTATGAAAACTGGGACAAAAAAGATGATGTAGAACTTGTTTTAAATAAGATCGAATCTACAGACAGCGATTATCTTACAAAGATCCAGCTTCTGATGCAGGATGACTCACAGTGTGGCGACCTTGTATATGAAGATACTTTCCAGCTGACATCTGATGCAGCAGCAGGATATCTTGCAAACCTGGATGACTATCTTGCAGATTATGATGCATGGAACGATGGAAAAAGCTATGTAGAGGCAACAAAAGCAGCTACTTATTATGATGGAAGCTATTATGGAATTCCATCCTGTACAGACTCCCGAGGACTTGTAGTAAATACAGAAGTTCTGGAAGCAGCAGGTCTTGGTGCTGATTGGCAGCCGGCAAGCTGGGATGAATTACTTGATGGATGCCGCCAGATTAAAGAAAAATGTGAAGATGTTATTCCATTCTGGATGATCCTTGGTAAAGCAAACGGCGAAGCAGCCAGCATGAACGGATATGAAATGATTCTTTACGGAACAGAAGACGGAAACGATTCTCTGTATGACACAAAAGAAGAAAAATGGGTTGTAAGCTCCGACAGCATTAAAGATGCAAACCAGTTTGTGGCAACTTTGTTTGATGAAGAACTTACCGGTGAATATTCTGAAATGCTTGATACAGGAAGCGATGGATATGCATGCGATTACCTTCGTCAAGGTAAACTTGGTATCTACCTTGTAGGAAGCTGGTTCCCGGCAAACTATCAGGAAGGTGGAAGTTATGAATGGCCGGAATATAGTGATGTTCTGAAATTTATCCCAATGCCGACAAAAGCTGGTAATACAAGCGTTACAATGTCAGGTGGCTGGGCATGGGCAGTACCTGCAAAATCTGAAAACCAGGAACTTGCATTTGAATTTCTTACAGAGATGATGAAACCGGAAAACTACTATACATATATTACATCTGAGTCTAATCTGCCTACAATTGATATGAGTGAGTATCCGGATGTGCTTTCAAAACCATTTATGGAGACAGCTGAATCTTTCCTTGATAATGCTTTATTCCGTCCAAAGAGTGAAGTATATTCATCGGTATCTACTTACATTGCTCAGATGAGTGAAGATGCTGCAACAAGTATGGATGCCGAAGGTGCAATGAATACATATAAAGATAATGTAATCAGCGTGGTTGGAGAAGACAATATAATTGAACACTGATACACATTCTCTGATGAAAATGTAGTAGTTTAATGATAATGGGGCCATCGCAAAGCTGAAAAATGTCTGGGCGATGACCCCATTAAGAATTAAAACGGGATGAAATCAAAAATGAAGAGAAGATGAGGAAAAGATGACGACTAATAAAAATAAGAAATTAATCATAGCATTCATGTGTCCGGCACTGGCTGTAATGATCTTCTTCTTTGCCCTTCCTGTGGCGATGACGATCTTTTATTCGTTCACAAACCTGTCACTTACCGGAAGCAAGGCAGCCAATCTTGAATTTACCGGATTACAGAACTATATCAGACTTTTTAAAGATACCGCAGTTAAAGGATCACTGGTAAGAACCCTGATCTTTACCGTAGCTTCTGTACTTGGACAGAACGTACTTGGCTTTACGATCGCTTATCTGATGCAGAAAAAAAACTCCCTGTTCAGAAAGATCACAGGTCCGGTTTTCCTGGCAGCCTGGGTTATGCCGGAGGTTGTAAGTGCAGTCTGCGTGTATTCCTTCTTCACAGATAAGGGTACTTTGAACGCGATCCTTGCAGTGATCGGAATCAAAAAGATTTCCTGGCTCTACAAAATGCCGATGTTTGCGATCATCGTCGGAAATATCTGGCGTGGAACTGCATATTCTATGATGGTATATCAGGCAGCTCTGGACAATGTTTCAGGAGATGTCAAAGAAGCAGCACAGATCGACGGAGCCGGTAAAATGCAGACGATCCTGTATGTTGTTGTGCCGCTGATCAAGAATACAATCATGACCAATGCAATGCTTACGACACTGATGACACTCGGCGCATTCGGATTTATCTGGATCATCACCGCAGGAGGTCCCGGCGATGCGACGCAGACACTTCCGATCCTTATGTATCAGAAGGCATTCAAGAACTACGAGCTTGGATATGGAACCGCAATTTCCATGATCCTGCTGCTTGTTTCGGCAATTTTTGGTCTGATCTACACCAAGATGAACGGAAAGGGGGCCTGACATATGAACAGAAAAAAAGAGAAAAAACTTTCCTACATCGTACTGGTCATTTTTGCGGTACTGTTTATTCTGCCATTATGCTGGGTTATCCTTGCATCCCTGGATTCTAATGCAAATATTGCAGCCAAAATACCAGAACTGACACTTAATAATTATAAAGAAATTCTGACATCCGGTACAACCTGGTATTCATTGAAAAATGGATTGATATTATCACTTGGAACTGCTGTTCTTACAGTTGTCCTTGCAGGACTGATTGCATATCCTCTTTCCAGATATGAGATGAGATATAAAAGAATTTTCATGTTGGGTATGTTATTTATGACGTCTTTGCCGATTACCACAGTCATGGTTCCAGTATATAAATTGTTTGTAATGGTAAAATTGTACGACAATATTGCAGGTGTGACATTGTTTATGACAGCAGCAAACCTTCCTTATGCGATATGGATGATGAAAAATTTTATGGATTCTGTGCCAATTGCGCTGGAAGAAGCAGCATGGATTGATGGTGCGAGCAAATTAAAGGCACTTACAAAGGTTGTTATTCCTCTTATGTTTGCAGGAGTTTCTTCTGTAGGTATCTTTGTTTTTTCAAATTGTTGGGGAAATTTCCAGGCACCGTTCTTACTGCTGATCACCAGTGAAAAGATGCCGGCATCAGTTACCCTGTATCGATTCTTTGGAAGCCATACGATTTCTTATGGTTCTCTGGCAGCTTTTTCAATTATATATGCAATTCCTTCTATTATTCTTTATGTTTTGTCACAGAAGTATATGTCTAAAGGCTTTGCAATGGAAGGTGGAGCAAAAGGCTGATTGTTAAAAAGAACGTCTGGTGTTCAGATAAACAATTTGGAGGATAGATTTTTATGACCATGATAGATGTTTATAACAGACTCAGGAAAAGTTCCTGGTCAGGAATATGGGGGAAACGGTTGCTCTCAGAGCTTCAGTATCTTCTTGAATTATCAAAAGCCAAAGATGGTAAATATGATGAAATACTTGAAACAGAGATAGAAAGACTAAATTTTTATGTAAAGGAAAACGGGAGCATAACAAAAGAAATCTGCGAGGCAGTGGAAAATAATCTTGCTGATATGGAAGAAGAAGCGAAGGCACTGACAGTTCTTTTGATCGCACATGCACATATTGATATGAACTGGATGTGGGGCTTCAATGAGACTGTCTCACTGGCAGTCAGCACATTTGAAACCATGCTCAAACTGATGGAAGAGTACCCACAGTTCAAATTTTCGCAGTCACAGGCATCTGTGTACAAAATCGTAGAAGAGTATGCACCATATCTCCTTCCGGTAATCCGGCAGAGAATCAAGGAAGGACGCTGGGAAGTAACCGCATCTACATGGGTTGAGAATGACAAGAACATGTCCTCGGCAGAGTCCATGGCAAGACATCTTTTGTATACCAGAAATTACCTGTCCAAATTACTGGATATTGACAAAGAAAGTCTCAATATTGATTTTGAACCGGATACTTTCGGACATGCAGAAAATGGCCCGGAGATTCTTTCTCAGGGTGGTGTGAAATATTATTATCATTGCCGTGGCTATCACAAAGAACATATTTATCGTTGGAGAGCACCGTCAGGGACAGAAGTACTGGTTTACCGTGAGCCGGTATGGTACAACGATGAGCTTGCAAGATATGATTCTCTGGGATTTGTCCCTTCTTTCTGCAAAGAATACGGCATCACAAAGACCATGAAATTTTATGGTGTTGGTGACCATGGCGGCGGACCGACAAGAAAAGAAATCGAGCATTGGCTGGAAATGCAGACATGGCCACTGATGCCGACTATTCAGTTTGGAACACTGAGGGAATTTTATGCAAGTCTAGAAGAAAAGAGAGAACAGTTCCCGGTAGTAGAGCAGGAACTGAATTACATCTTCTCAGGATGCTATACCACACAGGCAAGGGTTAAACGTGCGAACAAACTCGGAGAGGACAGACTGAGTGAGGCAGATATTGCCGACACTATGGCCGGTGTGCTTGTGCCGGATTACAAAACTCCTTCTGATATCAAAAATGCGTGGACGAAGGTTCTGTTTAATCAGTTCCATGATATTCTGCCGGGCTCCGGTGTGATCGGAACCTACCAGCATGCACTGGGTGAAACGCAGCGTGCAATGGCTGCAGTGCAGGTCAATACGACTCATGCCATGAAAGAGATCTGTGCAAAGATCAACACAGAAGAACTTGGAATCAAAGACAAAGAAGATTATTCATTTGGTGCCGGAGTCGGATTCGGAACCGGTGATGAATCGGGATACCTGTCAGGATTTGTGAGCAACAGTTACGGACATAACCGTATCATGACGGTATTTAACCCGACACAGTATACGAGAAAAGAATGTATGAAAATCGTTCTCTGGGACTGGGACGGTGATCTTACTGAAATCTGTGCATTTGATGAAAAGAAAAATGAAGTACCGGTTCAGGTGATAAAAGATCCTGAGAATTACTGGGCACACAAATACTTTACACTCCTTATGGAAGTGGAGGTTCCGGCATTCGGATACGCGACGTATGTGATCAGCCAGAAAGAAAAAGCACAGCTTGATATCGACTGGGAGATGTTTTCTACCACAGGCGGTATGGATCCGCGAATTGACGAGTACAACGACGGACCGATCGTTCTGGAAAACAGCAAAGTAAAGGCTGTTTTTGATCCGATGACGATGCTTCTTACATCCTTTACCGATAAAGCGACCGGTAAGGAACTGGCCGGAAAAGATGCCGGCGGATTCCGGTATATCCTGGAAAATACTGTCAATGAGATGACGGCGTGGAGAATCGGACCGTATGAAAAAGATATCCTTTTGAATGAAACAAATCCGGTTACAATCCTTAAGAGAACGGACGGAAAGATCTGCCAGAGTGTGACCTATGAACTGAAATTTGAGGTATCCAGGATTGAGGCAGAAGTTTCCCTGAAAGCGGACAGCAGTGTGCTGGAATTCAATGTGAAACTTGACTGGCATGAGCTTGGCAATAAGACCAAAGGAATTCCGCAGCTTGTATTCCGTGTTCCGGTTTCCTATCAGACAGATACCTACCGCTGTACCGTTCCGGGAGGCATCATTGACCGTAAGGGATGGGCACAGGATGTTCCGTGTCTTGGATGCATGGAGGCTGTTGATGCTGGAGAAAGTTCAATTGCGGTGATTTCCGACTGCAAATATGGTTTCAGAGGATATGACAATACGGTATCTCTGACGCTACTGAGAGCTCCGTATGACCCGGACCCGACCCCGGATCAGGGAGAACATTACATGAAGATCGGCATTACGGCTGTCGGGGATAAAGAAGACCTGACAGAGAAATATGACCGCTTCATTCATCCGTTGTATGCTGTTTCAAACAGTGTACATGAGGGAGAACTGCCACTGTCAGAGAACCTTCTGAATGTGACAGGAAATGTCAAAGTCGATGTACTCAAAAAAGCAGAAAACGGAGACGGCATCATTATTAGACTGTATAATCTTGAAAAAGAACCTTCAGAAATCACTCTGAGCGCGGGCAGAACTTCTGTCAGAAGCGCAGAGTTTACCGATATTCTTGAAGAGGTAGCAGAAGTAATAGAAGTTGAGGACGGAAAGGTAACGACAGAAATTCCGGCAGCAGCACACAGAACAATAAGAATTCGCCTGTAAAGGCAGAAAGGAGACCATAGGTGACATTGATTGCTTATGGTCTTCTTTGATAAAAACGAAAAAGCAGGAGGATGAATGATGTTTTTGTTGAAAGAACATGTCGGGAAACTGATCTCCGATGTGGAAGAACTGATCTACCGCGAGAAGAAACCTGTGGAATCATACCGATACAAAAAAGCAGGTGCAGAGAAGCTCGCGATTGACAGAGAAGATATTCCCTCATGGGATACGCTCAAAAATGAGGACATCTGGGGCGGAAACCGGGAATATTTTTATTTTCAGACCGAGGTTGTGATTCCGAAAGAATGGAGGAACTGTAAAGTCGTCTATGAACTTCGGACAGGACGGGAAGGCGAATGGGATGCAATCAATCCGCAGTTTTATGCCTATATAAATGGTGTGCCGCGGATGGGACTCGATGTAAATCACAGAGAGATCCTGCTCACGGAATGCGCAGAAGGTGGTGAGCGCTTCGAGATTCTTTTGCAGGCATTTTCGGGAGACAATAATTTCTCCCTGCATATGGATTCTGAGATCAAGATTCTTGATTCAGAGATTGAGACTTATTATTACGACCTGGCAGTGCCGTATCAGGTGGCAAGACTTCTGCCGGAGACCGATGAAAACAGAACTCTGATCATAAGATGTCTGGATCAGTCTCTGCGCCGTCTTGACCTTCGAAGAGCTTATTCCAGGGAATTCTATGACAGCCTGAAAGATGCGGAAAAATATATACAGGAAGAATTTTATGATAAGTACTGCGGAAGACAGGAGGTACCGACGATTTATTGCGTCGGACATACCCATATCGATGTAGCGTGGCTGTGGACGCTGGGTGTAACCAGGGACAAGGCAGTCCGAAGCTTCACGACCGTGCTGGAACTGATGAAAAATTATCCCGAATATATCTTTATGTCAAGCCAGCCACAGCTCTATGAATATGTCAAAGAGAATGCACCTGAGATTTACGAAGAGATCCGGGCGAAGATTAGAGAGGGACGCTGGGAAGCAGAAGGCGGTATGTGGCTGGAAGCAGACTGCAATATTTCTTCCGGTGAAGCACTCGTTCGACAGTTCCTGTATGGAACCAGATTTTTTGAAAAGGAATTCGGGGTAAAGAACCGGATCCTATGGCTTCCGGATGTATTCGGTTATTCAGCGGCACTTCCACAGATCATGAAAAAGAGCGGCATTGATTATTTCATGACGACAAAGATCAGCTGGAATGAGCGCAACAAGATGCCTTATGATACCTTTATGTGGGAAGGAATTGACGGGACAGAAGTGCTGACACATTTTATCCCGACCAGAGATTACGGCGCGAAAGCACAGGAAGACGGAACGGAGACCGAGCATTTTACGACGTACAATGGCTATCTGAATCCGTCTCAGGTCATGGGTGCATGGCAGCGTTACAGCCAGAAAGAACTGAACCATGAAGTACTTATGAGCTACGGCTATGGAGATGGTGGCGGCGGTGTCAGCAAAGATATGCTGGAGAATCAGAGACGACTTGCCAAGGGAATCCCGGGATGCCCGAAGACGGAACCATGTACGGCATTACAGTTCTTTGAGAAGCTTGAAGAACATGTCAAAGGCAAAGAAGAACTGATGCACTGGGTAGGAGAACTTTATCTTGAATACCATCGTGGAACCTACACTTCGATGGCACGCAACAAGCGATTCAACCGCCGTGCGGAGTTTGACTGTCAGGATCTGGAATTATACGGTATCCTCGGAGAAAAAGCAGGAAAAGAATATCCAGACAGCGAACTTCATGAAATGTGGAAAGTATTGCTTCGTAATCAGTTCCATGACATTCTTCCGGGTTCTTCGATCAAAGAAGTCTATGAGGAATCCAAAGAAGAGTATCAGAAATTGTTCAAAGAAAACTATGCGGCAACAGAAGATATCCTGGAAGGTCTGACGACCGCGATCACAGGGGATGCCGGGGATGTGGTGATCTTCAATCCGAACAGCCAGAGCGTACCGGCGCCGGTCATCCTGCCGTCAGAGCTTCGTGGAAATGCACTGACAGACGGAGAGAGAAGCTATCAGGTGCAGGAAATCGATGGAAGTAAACTGGCAGTTGTAGACCGCATTCCATCCAAGGGATATGCAGCCTTTAAAGTTGTGGAACAGCTGGACGAGGATGAAGAAATCCTCCTGGTGGATCAGAGCCATGCAGAGACTCCGTTTTTCCATGTGGAATGGAATGACAAGGGACAGTTTATCAGCATCTATGACAAAAAGGCAGACCGTGAACTTCTTCCTGCGGGAGAGAAGGGCAATGTGATAATGAGCTATGAAGACCGTCCGCACAACTATGATGCGTGGGATATCAACCATTACTATACTGAGAAAGCGTGGGAAGTGGATGACGTGACTTCTGTTTCTGTAGAAGAGCAGGGACCGGTTCGTGCATGTGTACGTTTTGAACGGAAATATTTGGAATCTACTGTTGTGCAATATGTATATTTCTACCGTGATCTGTGTCAGATCGATATCCGCAATGAGATAGACTGGAATGAGAAAAAAATTCTTCTCCGTGCATATTTCCCGGTTGATATTCATACAAACGAGGCAACTTATGAGATCCAGTATGGAAATGTAAAGCGCCCGACACATTATAATACTTCCTGGGATGAGGCAAGATTTGAGGTTTGTGCACACAAATGGCTGGATGTCAGCGAGGATGGTTACGGAATCAGCGTATTAAATGACTGCAAATACGGATGTGATGTCCATAACGGAAGAATTGGTCTGACCATGTTGAAATCAGCAACCTATCCGAATCCGGACGCAGATAAAGAACACCACAGCTTTACCTGGTCCTTATGTCCGCACAGCGGAAGATGGCAGGAGAATCAGACGGTAGCCAAGGCATATCTTCTGAATAATCCGTACAGGGCAGTTGTCAAACAGAATGACGGCGGCAGCCTTACAAAAACATATTCAGCAGTTTCTGTCAATGTACCGAACGTAGTGATCGAAGTGGTCAAGAAAGCAGAGGACGGAGAAGGAACGATCATCCGTATGTATGAGTGCTGGAACAGAAGAAGCCGCTTTGAATTACAGCTGTCCGAACCGGCAGAATATGTTTATGAAACCAATCTTCTGGAAGAAAAGCAGGAAGAAATTCCGGTGAAAGAGAATAAAGTTTCTCTTGAGATCAGACCGTTTGAGATCAAGACGCTGATCGTATATTGAGAAAGCAGTTAAGAATCCAAAATCAGAAATTACATGAAACCTCCATAAAAAGTTAAAGAAAAGCTCTCCATATTGTCAGAGAATTAGTCTGACGATATGGAGAACTTTGTGTATCTGTGTAGAAATCTTACTGACTGGTCATATATGTATAGACATCTGCAGAGATTTTTTTGATCGTATTCTGTGCACTGGAATTATTCTTAATATTATTGGAGAGTACACAGAGCACATATGGATGCTCTTTGTCAAAGACAATGGCAATATCGTTTTCGACAACACCGAGTTTTCCGGAGTCTGCAAGTTCTCCGGTTTTGTTGGCAGTTGCGGTGCCGGAAGGAACACCTGCCGGAATCTTGGCTGTCTTTGTCTGGCTCGTAAAGAGCGCAAGCATTTCGGCAGGTGCTTTCGCGTTTATCAGAGAACTGTTGTAAATATCAGAGAGCAGTCGGCAGCAGTCGGAAGCACTTGTGTAATTGTCATCGGTTGGATCAGAAGCCAGGAACTCGCGGCCAAGATGCGTGGAGGTGTAGTTCCGCTCCTGACAGAACTCATTGACAATAGCAGCTCCTGTCTGAAAATCGCCTCCACCGAGCTTGCGGATCAGTTCGTTGGCAGAGTCATTGTCACTGACTGTGATCATACTGGTGAGGAGAGGTTTCAGAGTACTTTCATAATCGGATGAAACCGTAGTTCCTTCATCTGGATATATCAGTTTGTCATAAACAGCGGCCATGATAAATGCTTTGATAACACTGGCAGACTGCATGGACTGTTCGGCATTGACTGTGCTGTAGGCCTGCGTCTTCAGATCCATAGCTGCGATTGCCCAGAGTTCTCCCTGTTGTTCAAGCGGATCCGTATAGTTCTTTTCCAGCTGTGAGGTGAGATCGGCGAGGTGTTCTCCGACAGTAGTAATAGCCGGTTCGACAGTATTGAAATATGCATCGATTCCATCGGCAATTCCCCTTGCCATAGTTTCGTGATTTGCGGAATTGGTAATGTAAAGATCATCATTCTGGTTACTCATAAATCCCATTTCGAGGATGGCAACCGGAACTGTACTCCAGTTGGTACCAGTCATATTGTCGGCAGAGATGACGCCTTTGTTTGCAAGTCCGGTGGCATTGCAGTAACTGTCGATGATACAGGATGCAAGCGTATTACTTTTTTCGATGAGTTCCTTGTCCAGATACTGATTGGAACTGGTTGGGGCCATAGTAAGAGCACCGGCAGCAGAAGCACTGTTGTCACTGTTTGCATGAATGCGGACCGTGATATCGGCTCCGGATTCTGTGGCAAATTCTGCACGTTCTTTGTTGCTGATGGCTTTGTCGTTATCCTCGCGGGTCATGACAACCTTGTACCCGCGAGATGCCAGTTCTTTTTCAAGGACAAGAGAAACTTCAAGGTTGACTTCATATTCCGGAACCTTGGAGTAGTTACCGGCAGTACCGGTCGTAGCTTTATTTTTGGTCTGAGATGAACCTGGAGCCATAGGTTCCTGTGCACTCATGTCTACCCAGCTTCCCTGATGTCCCGGATCAATACAGACGGTAAACTGTCTGGAACCGGAAGACAGAGTTGAAGCCGTGTTTGCGGCAGACCAGTCCATGCCTGAGGAAGAACCGGAAGGACTCAAAGTACCTTCGGAGTCATCTGAAGAATCGACATCGGCTTCAGTATTGGCAGAAGCATTTGGAGAAGCCGAAGATGGAGCCTTGATCATGGCCTGTCCCTGTTCGCTTTCATAGGTGGTTTCCGCAGAAGCCCAGATCGTGGCAGGAAGCAGTAAAAGCAGACATCCGGCAAGAAAAACAGATAATAGTTTGCGCATGAATATATATCCTCCCGAGAAATTTTATTTTACAGAAAGTTGTTTCCTATATGATAAACTATAATAAAAAATTTGACAAGAACGGTTCGGTGTCGTATCTGCTCGAAGACTTGTCACGGGGAGCAAAAACTAAATACAAAGGAGGGCAACATTATGAAGAAGAGATTTTCCACAATGCAGAGGTCAGGAGTCCTGAAACGTATTTTCACATGTGTGATCGCACTTGCACTTGCTATGCCGATGACGGTGCAGACAGGATGGGCGGCCACCACTTCCTACACAGTTACAGTAGCGGATGGCTATCTGGCACTTCGTAATGCAAAGGCTTATGATGACAAGAATGAGATCGGTAAGCTTTATACAGGTGATACCGTTGATGTGACAGATTCCAGTGGAAGCACCTACTGGTATGTATATGCATCACGACTCAAGAAATCCGGATATGTAAATCGCAGATATCTGGCGAATTCTTCAAGTGAACGTTATGTAAGTGTCAAGAGTGGATATCTGGCGCTTCGTAATGCCAAGGCGTTTAAATCGTCCAATGAAGTTGCGGAACTTTATACAGGAGATAAGGTACAGATCGCGGATTCCAGTGACAGCACCTACTGGCTGGTATATGTACCGGGACTTGGAAAGGGCGGATATGTAAACAAAGATTATCTGGTAAAAAATAAAGACAATACAGCATCTGCGGTTGTTACAAAGACAGTGAAAGTCAAGAGTGGCTATCTGGCACTTCGTAATGCAAAAGCGTATGATGATGCAAATGAGATCGGACAGTTGAATAACGGTGATACCGTTCAGGTCCAGGATTCCAGTGGAAGTACTTACTGGTATGTATATTCTTCCAGACTTGGAAAGAGCGGCTATGTAAAT
>OGOT01001522.1_pt1 | contig 14109 bp, 10 predicted proteins | sample 1552791 | NCBI WGS metagenome assembly OGOT01 (sample SAMEA2580160, study PRJEB22360) | human gut metagenome | biome: human gut; feature: human-associated habitat; material: faeces | place: Denmark | collected 2008/2010
TTTTACAGATTTCTGAAAAAGCTGAACCAATCCACACCGACGAAGAACTTTCTAAGCTGGCTGGAGTGTCCAGGGATAAATTTGGAAAGTGCGCAAAATGCGCAAATTTCAAAAGTGGCAAGTGGTCAAAATGACGCCATGCCAAATCGAACGCGTGACATTGTCGCACAAAATCATAGTATTGGAACGAAAACCGTCGAACGTGCCGCACAATTTTCCTAAGGCCTAGACACCGCCGAAAGCGTTTCCCCTAGCTTCAAAGATTCCATTCTTTCCAGTGCCGTCAAGGCGACAAAATCCACAATAGCCCAGATCGCTAAGCTGGCTGGATTTAATCTAGGCGGCCTAGTGAATCAAATATACTCTGGAATGGCGTCACTTTGACCACATTCCAAACTTGTGTGTTGGTTGCCTTTGTGTTCGCCGTTTAGGGTATCGTATTTCGTTACTCCCCTTGCCGATGGGGTAAGTTTGACTTAGGCCATCAAGGGCTGCGGTGTTTTGCCGTACCCTTTGGGGTGTTCCATTTTGGAAACCCCTTTGCAGATGAGTGCGGTACTGAACACCGATTCTTTTGTATTTGGCGGCGGAAAATTCCGCTGTGAGTTTTAGCCATGCAGGGCGATAAAGGCAACAAAAAAGGCTGTTTTTGGGGTCATTTATTAAATATAAGAGATTAACCTTACAAAAAAGCCGTTTTTTGCGGTGTTATGGTTTGATTTAGCAAATATGTCGCTAAAAACAACCAAAATTAAACAACAAAAAAGCCGGGGGCGTAAACCCTCGGCTTAAAATCTATATAAAAATTAACCGGCCTTTGCTTCCAAAGCTTCCAGGCGTTTTTCCAATTGCTCAACCTTTCTTTCAAGTTCCCATTGCTTTTCATGGGCCAGTTTGTAGCCATCGAATAGGGAATCAATGCGCTTGCCTACCTGATTTTCCATATAAACCTTCATGCGCTGTTCTGATTCGCTGATCATGGCTTGTGTAGTTTCTGATTGTTGCTGGATAACTTCCAAGATATCATCACGTTGCTTTTCCAACTTGGAATCCATTCTCTTTTCCAGATTGTCCATTTTGGAATCTATCTGTTTTTCCAAATTTCCAATCAACTGTGCAATTGCCTGTAAATCATTCTGATCTAGCATATTCTCACCACCTTGCCCCTATTTTAGCACAAGCCCGGCTGTGATTCAATGAAAATTTATGGAGCGGGATAATTCCCGGAGGGAATACCTCCTGCGGCGCAGCCGCCTTCTTTTCTTCTTTTATATTCTTTATATTCTTATTATTCTTATACTGCTGTCGGTCGCCTGTCGCTTGCCTGTCGCTTGCCTGTCGGTGGTCTGTCGGTTAGACTGTCGCTCGATTGGTACCTTTCATAATTAACAATAGTAATCATGTGGATTTTTGAATCATGCCAGTCTGTCAGTTCGCCTGTCGATTTTAAGTGATCTAAAGCAGTACAGCCACACAGTACATACAATAGACAAAATCGAACAAATTGAGGGGGACGGGTTTTCTTTTGCAGCCGTGGAATATCGCCCCACAATGATATAAAAATAATAGCCGCTCTGTCTACAGCAGAAGCAGCTATCAAAAAAATAAAGGAGTTTAATCTTTGAATTTATTATACCACAAGTGCTCGGTTAAGTCAAACAATCGTCATGGTGAAGCGGGCGTTTTCTGGTGCTTATTTTTGGTGTTTATTTGGTGTTTGTTTTTACAAAAACAGGCAAAAAGAAACGAATGTTCGCAAAGTTGAAATTTCAAAAAATCGCATGATACCGCCATTTATCGCACTTTACAAATGTGTACAAAAGTCGTTTTGGAGAATTCAAGTCCCGTCGCTCGCACCAAGAAGGGGTGACGAAATAGATGTCACCCCTATTTTTTTCAGTATTCATGCGGGTTTCCGGGCTTTTTAGGGCCGATTTTTCAAAATCGCCCCACCGTGGATGTCCAACCCCCAAAAGAGCAAAAACAGCAAAAAACCGCCTTCTTGTTACTGCTCAGGAAGGCGGTTTTTTCATTTTTTAGACACCGGCAGAGAAATGATTTTCGATTGTCCGTTCGGGTTGTCCTGGGGTTTGACAGGGGAAGGAGACGCTGGGGTTTGACCGGCAGCCGGGACGGAAGAAACGATTAAGCAGCCATCCTTTTCTTCAATCGAAACAGACATTTTCCCTTTTTCCCAATTTAAGTGATGGAGAAGTTCAGCGGGGAGAACAATTCTTCCTAACCCGTCAATCGCGCGAAAATACCGCGCGGCCATTACCTCCTGAAGATTAGATTTTCAATTCCCGCCTGGATTGTTCCAGCGGTTCCTAGATAGATTGTAAACCCGGATTCACCGGGCCAGTTTAACAGCCTAAAGGTACATGGGAGAAGTGCGCCCATTTTTAGAAGCGCCCCGGCAAAGCAGCCGGGGCGCTTTTTCCATTTTCCCCCTCTCTCACACTCTCTCCCCTACACACTCTTCCCCAGGATTTACCGACTGGGAAAGAACAAAGCCCTTACAGCAGGAAGTTTTTTCTAGTTTCCCACCGGAAAAATAAGTTTTCAACAGAGCAAGCGAAAGGATGAGGAAAATATGAACATTGGGGTCGATCATGGGTACTACGCAGTCAAAACCCGGCATTTTTCCTTCCCAGCCGGTATCACAGCTTACCGGTACGAACCATATACCCTGCAAAACACGCTGGAATACCAGGGAAAGTATTATGTGTGCGGAACCGGCAGGCAGCCGATTCTGAGAAACAAAATGGAAAACGACAATTATTACCTTTTGACCTTAGCAGCCATCGCAAAAGAAATCCAGCAGCGCGGAGAAAAAAGAGAATGTGCCGTGAACCTTGGCGCGGGTCTGCCCTTGGCCGGATTCGGCCGGGAAAAGAAAGCGTTCCGGGAATATCTGCTCCGTTCTTCCCAGCCGGTAAGCTTCAAGTTTGAAGGAATCTCCTATCAGGTGACCATTCAGGACGTCAGACTTTTTCCACAGGGCTACTCCGCCATTGCCGTTCACCCAGAATTAATACGGGGAGAACCCTCTGTGCTCCTTATGGACGTCGGAGGCTGGACCGTGGACCTCATGCGGCTGGACAATGGAATCCCCAACGCCTCCGCCTGCCGAAGCCTGGAACTGCCGCATTTTCTGAGCTGCCAATCCCCTCTTTTTTGAGAGTAGAGCAGCAGTTGCTGGCCAGAGCCGGATAAATCATTAAAATGATAAAAAGCAACTTATTGCTTTTTGTCCATCATTATTTGTGGTGTCTGCATTTTCAAAAAACAGAAAAACATTATAATTTGTAACAGGAAAGGAAAATAAAAATGTGCATATTGCAAAGGAGGCGCCTTGTTTGAAAAAACCTAAGGTTTATGTACACAGGCTAGAGGACTGGTATTCCCTATATATGGATGCAAATAATGAAAAATTGCTTCGTTCTTTCTGCGATGTTGTTACAGAAAGCGATCGGATGGAGCCTATGTCTGAGGAAGAATTGGTAGACCGAATGAAGGACTGCGAAGCGATTCTATCTCTCAACGGGATTGGTACAGATGAAATTACCTTGGATGTACTGCGTAGGGTTGGTACTATTCGATTGATTGTGATTTCCCACTGGTGGAATCAATTCGAAAGGCTGGATTTAAAATCCCTCGGAATCCGAGTGGTGGAAGGATCTAACGCTAATACTGTGGCAGTAGCGGAATGGGTGCTGACGGCGGCGCTAATGGGAATCCGCAGGCTTACAGATTTTGATGCGAAAATGAAAGAAGGTTCCTTGTGGTGCGAGCCCCGGCGGTGCGTGGGAATGCTCTATGGAAAGCGTGTAGGATTAGTTGGCCTTGGAAGAATCGGACGCTACAGCGCGAGACTGTTCCAGATGATGGGGGCTAAGGTTCAGGCCTATGATAAATATTTCTCCCCGGATGAAGCGAGGCTGCTCGGCATAGAGCTAGTCACCTTGGATGAAGCCTTACAAAATTCAGATATTATTTCTCTGCATCTTCCGGTAACAGAGGAGACGAGGGGAATGCTGAAAAAAGAGCATTTCGAAAAAATCCCTGACGGCGCGGTTTTCATTAATTCCGCCCGTGCGGCGCTTTATGAGGAAAAAGCGCTGATAGAGGAACTGAAGAAAAAGCGCTTTTTCGCGTATTTAGATGTGTTTTCGCAGGAGCCGCTTCCTGTAGACCATCCGCTGCGGTCTCTGGAAAATGTTCTGATAACGCCTCATATCGCAGGGGATAACCCTGATATGTTCCGCTGGTGCGGAAAGCAGGCGATTGATACCCTACGTGACTATTTTTCCGGGAAGGAGGTTGTAGATAAAAAATATTATCTAGGTATAGGTAAAAAAAACTAATTTAAGGGGGAAAAAAGATGAAAAAGATTTTGGGTGTTCTTTTGGCCGGCGCGGTTGCTTTGACCTGCTTTACCGCTTGTAATTCTTCCACACAGGAAAACTCCTCAACGACTACAGACGGCGCTTCAGAAGCGGCTTCCCAGGAAGAAAACTCAGAAACAGAAGCAGCGACTATTCGTTTGGCGCATTTATACGACCCTGGTACAGGAGTAGCGACAGACGAGCTCAGCTATGAGTGGCTGGAAAAGGGAATTGAAAATTTTGAAGCGAATAATCCAGGTTGTACTGTAGAGCTGGAATATTACAAATACGATGAAATGGACACGAAATATATGTCCGACTATCAGTCTGGCGTAGAGCATGATGTTTTAATCACCACGAGTATGCTTTTCCCTCAGCACTATGCGGTAGGGGATCTATTGAATCTTCAGCCCTATGTAGACCAATGGGATCAGGCCGAGGTAGAAGATTTCTCCTGGAACCCTGTATGGGATATTTGCTGCGACGATGGCGATGTTTATGGAATTCCGCTGGGACTGCATATTCGTGGATTGGTGTACCGGAAGGATCTGTTTGAGCAGGCAGGACTGGATCCGGAGTCTCCTCCTACAACGATAGAGGAGCTTTTGGAATATGCCGAGATCCTGACAAATCCCGATGAGAACGTCTATGGTTTGGGAATGTATCTTGGGACGGAACGCGCAAATTTGGAGTGCAGCTTCTATCCTTTCTTATGGGCTAATGGCGGAGAAATTTGGGATCCTGAGACTAAGGAAGCTGTTTTCGCTGATGAGACGGGGGTGAAAACAGGCCAGTTCGTGAAGGATTTGGTCACTGAATATGGAGTAACGCCTCAATTTGCCATTAGTGGGGCCTATGGAGACGCTATGGATTCTTTTTTAAATGGCCAATACGCCATGATGGAGGGCTTTGGCAGCTATTGGATTGCGAACATCGTTGACGCTGGCTTAGAGGATAAGGTCGGTGTTTGCGCGGTTCCGGAAGGATCCAGCCGGTTTTCTAACTGCTATTCCTTGTCTGTTTATGCTGGAAGCAAGCATCCGGATCTGGCAATGAAGCTGGTGGAGGAGCTGTTGGCTCCCGATGTCATTACCATGTATGCGGATGGAGGACTTCCCGCCCGTCAGTCCGATTATGAGGATGAGAAATATCAAAGCGAGTTATACCTCTCTATGCTTGAAATTGCTGAGAACGGAAGAAATGTTGCTGAGACAGTAAATTATATGAAGCTGGCGGACAGCGTTGCCGCCGCGGTACAAGAGGTAATTGCCACCGACGGCGATGTGCAGGAGATCTTTACACGGTATCAGGATGAGTACAACGCTCGATATGCGGGAGAATAATGCGCTCACGCTCTTGTTAAAGGGGGACTTTTTTTGTCAAAATACCACTCGAACAAGGAGCGGTTGAGAGCGAAGGGGACAGGCTGGGATTTGAAAGAATCCCGGCTTGCCTACCTTTTTATGACGCCGCTTCTTTTATGCCTGATTGGCTTTATGATTGTGCCGATGTTCACAGGGATTCTCCTCAGCTTTCAAAACGCCAGCGGAGATCCGGTGGGCATGGAAAACTATTCCGCCGTTCTGGGAGAACCGCGGTTTTGGAATAATGTACAGCTTTCTCTGGCCTATGTGGTCTGCAATGTACTGCTTTCCATTGTACTTGGTTTTTTAGCGGCAAATCTGATTACCCAAAAATCGAAGATCGTTTCCTTTCTTCGCCCGGTGTATTTGATCCCATGGATTATTCCTCCGGTATCCAGCTCAATTTTGTTCAGAACTCTTTTAGACGCCAATACCGGTCCTATTACCCAGATGATTAAGTTTATCACCGGAAAAAGCGTCATGATTTTAGATCAAGCGGATACGGCGCTGATCGCGGTGATCGTACATAATTTTTGGAGGTCGTTCCCTTTCGCCATGCTGTTTTTAGCAGCCGGCCTGACGATGATCTCCAAGGATGTTTATGAGGCGGCCATCATCGATGGAGCGTCGAAAATAAAGCAGTTTTTTTACATTACGCTGCCTCTGGTAAAGAACCACCTGTTTATCGTGGTGCTGATGATCACCAACTGGACGCTCCAAGATTCCGAATCCTGCTATTCCCTGACAAAAGGCGGACCGGGCACGGCGACGGAAATGGTTGCGGTCAGGCTGTTTAAGGATTCCTTTGTTTATTTTGAAATCAACACGGGGGCTGTCATTGGAATTGTGATGATGTGCATCAGCATTATCTTCGCGGTTATTTATTATTGGCTGACTAAGGCAAAGGAGATGGAATCCTATGAATAGTGAAAAACGCAGAACCGTGTTCTTCCGGGCCTTCTGGAGAATTGTTATTCTGTTATTTGTTATGATTCCTTTGCTGTGGGGGGTCAGAACCTCGCTGTGTGCCTCCAACTATGATAAGAATTTGATTCCAAAGGAATTTACCCTGGACAACTACAGCAATCTGCTGAAAAGTCCTTCGTTCCTGCCTGGCATTTGGAACAGCGTCATGGTTTCGCTTTGCACGATTTTGATTTTGCTGCCGATTGTTACTCTAGCGTCCTACGCATTAGGCAGAATGAAATTCAAGGGAAGATTTTTGGAAAAAGTGCTTCTCCTTTTGCCTCTGCTTCCGGCAATCGCAATCTTGATCCCCTTGGTACAAAATATGAACGCCATAGGACTTTATAATAACCTGCTGGGCGTTATCGTTTTGAACGTGGTGTTTTTACTCCCGTTTACCACCTATCTTTTGAAGAACTTTATGGCCTTGCTGTCCAAATCTATTGAGGAAGCGGCCTTTGTGGACGGATGCACCCGTCTGCAGACAATGGTTTACATTATCCTGCCGAACGCCTTGCCGGGATTTGCCTCTGTAATGGTCTATACATTTATCAATAGCTGGCTGAATTATTTATATCCTTATGCGTTGATTGCGGATATGAACTCAAGGACCATGCCTCAGACCTTGCTCGCATTAATCGGACAGTATGGAAACAATTATCCCAGTTTGACGGCGGCGTCTATTTTAACGCTGCTGCCGCCTTTGATTTTTTTCTGTATTTTCCAGAAGTGGTTTATCGCGGGCTTATTCGGAACCAGTATGAAATAACAGCATTAATAAGGGGGAGAAAGTATGGAGGCTGTCAAGATCGGAATTTTAGGCTGCGGGGGTATCGCCCGCTCCAAGCATTTACCGGAGCTGCAAAAAATCGAAGGAGTAGAGATAATTGGATTTTATGATCCAATTAAATCCCGCGCTCAGGAGTGCGCTGAAAAGTTTGGAAATCACGCAAAAGTTTATGAAACCGCCGGGGAGCTTTTAGCCGATCCGGGAATAGATGCGGTGCATATCTGTACGCCCAATAATACCCATGCAGAGCTGGCTGTCCAAGCGCTGGAAAATCACAAGCATGTGATGTGTGAAAAGCCGATGGCCATTAACGGAGAGCAAGCCTATCAGATGGAGCAGGCGGCTCAAAAGAGCGGGAAAATACTGACGGTCGGCTATCAAAGCAGGTTTGAGCAGCGGTCCCTGTATTTGAAAAGGCTGTGCGGCCAGGGAGAGCTGGGAGAAATTTATTACGGAAAGGCCCATGCGGTTCGCAGAAGAGGCGTCCCCACCTGGGGTTCATTTTTAAATTCCGACATCCAGGGAGGCGGCTGTCTCATTGACATGGGAACCCACGCTTTAGATTTAACCCTGTGGCTGATGGACAACTATGAGCCGGAATACGCTGTCTGCAACATTTATCATAAATTGGGGAAAAATCAAAACGCGGCGAATGTCTGGGGACCCTGGAACCCTGAGAAATTTCTGGTAGAGGATTCGGCGTTCGGATTTATCAGGATGAAAAACGGCGCTACCGTAGAAATTGACTGCAGCTGGGCGCTGAACATTAGAAACGCCAAGGAGAGCGTTGCTACACTATGCGGGACAAAAGCAGGCGCGGATATGCTGGAGGGCTTAACGCTAAACGGGGAGAAGGAGCAGAGCCTGTATGTCAATCACATTGACGTGACAAACACCACTGGGATTTCTCTGGACATTCCTTATTCAGACAATCCAAACCAGATGGAGACAGAGGATTGGATTCAAGCGATCCGCACAGGAAGAGAACCGCTGGTAAAATTCCATGAGGCGGCAGTGGTCTGCAGGATTATTGACGGTATGTACCAGTCGGCCAAGACGCATCAGCCGTATTATTTTTAAAGGCATGATTTCTCAATGCAAATGCCAGCGCAATCGGATTTGTTTTTTACTGTCTAAAAAATTCCTGAAAAGAGGGCCTTTAATGGGCTCAAGAATCTGTTTTATGGTATTGCTATTGGCAAAGCGGCAGTATGATCTGATTTTTCCGATACATCGCTGTAACTTTCCTTCAAAACAACAAAACCGAAAATCCCCGTAGATTTAAAATTCCGTCCTGGAGAAGTCTTGAAGCTATCCGGAGGGTTTTTATTTCTTAAGGAGCTGGTAATATTCTATACGACAACGTTGAAATCGGCTTTATGTCCCACTATAAGGAGAAAGCAAATCAGAAGTTCGTAGTTACCACAGAGCATAGGCATGTTAAAAATATTTGGGAAATCGTGTATTACATAAACTATGAAGGTGTGTTTGTCTTAGGAGATAAGGAAATCCCTTATGAAAAAAATACGGTTATGCTGATTCCGCCGAATGTGATGCATTACGAATTCTCGACCAGTGCCATTGAATTGTATTTTATCACATTTAAACCGGTGCTGGAGCATAATCCCAACGGCTTTGCTTTCCGGGATTACAGCAGTCATTTTTTTGAAAATATGTTTGCCCAATGCTTTTATTTGAAAAACAGCAAGCCGATTAACTGGCAGTCTAATTTATCTATGGTGCTGGGCTGTATTGAGCAGTATCTTGCCTCTTTGGAAAGTATCGGGGAAATCTCCATAGCTGAGCAGCTAAAGCAGCGAATCTCAGAACGCTTCACTGATTCCTCGCTGCAAATCGGGCAACTGCTGGAGGAGATGCCGTTAAGCGCCTGGTATCAAAGAAAGCTGTTTAAAGAAGCGACCGGCATGACACTGACGCAATATTTGAATAAAATACGAATCGACTACGCCTGCTCCTTACTGGCAAATTCTACTATGCCTATCAAATCGATTGCGATTTCCAGCGGGTTTGAGGACCCTTATTATTTCAGCAGAATGTTTAAAAACATAAAGGGCAGCAATCCCATGCTATGGAGAAAGCAGCATTTAAAATTCTCTTTGAATCAGGATGACAAAAGCAGCGGAGAGCATGAGCCATGACCATGAGCCAGGAGGGTGATTCAGGGTAATAAATAAAAGGTTAGGGAGGCGGTTTGGTGAAAGTCCGAGAAGAAAAAATTGGAGTGCTGTGCAGGCTTTTGGAAAAGCAGCAGGTGACAGAGACCCACAGGATTGAAGAGGTGCAATATCAGCCATGCGGCTATCAGCAGGACGGGGAAATTCCAGCAGAGGGCTATCGGCCGTTTACAGACTGTGCGGAGCTCTCTGGAAAAGACCGGCATTTTTGGTTTCAGCTCTATCTGCGAACGCCGAAGCTGCCGAAAGATAAAAAAATATTTTTAATAGTAGAAACCGGACGGGAGGGCAGATGGGATGCCACTAATCCCCAGGGGCTTGTTTACTTAAACGGGGCTGTGGTACAGGGGATCGATGTGAATCATACTGAGGTTCTCCTCCGGCAGGACACAGAGTATGTTATCCATATTTATTTTTACACGGGCATGGAGCCTGGGAAGCTGGAATTTCGTCCGGCGTTCCAAATAATTGATTGCAGAATTGAGAAGCTTTTCTATGATTTCTGGGTGCCGTTTTCTGCGCTTCAGAATCTGGATGAAAACAGCCTTGCTTATACCCGAACTTTCAAAGTGCTGGATCAGGCGGCCAATCTGGTTTGTCTCAGATCTCCCTATAGCAGCGAATATTATGACAGTCTGGAGACGGCGGAAAAATTTTTGCAGCAAAAATTTTATCAGGAAACCTGTGGAGGCAGCCAAGCGGTGGTGGATTGTATCGGGCATACCCATATAGACGTGGCATGGCTTTGGACTTTGGCGCAAACGCGGGAAAAGGCTCAAAGGAGCTTTGCGACAGTACTCGCCCTCATGGAGGAATATCCGGAATATAAATTTATGTCCTCTCAGCCTCAGCTGTATCAGTATGTCAAAGAAGCAGCGCCGGCTGTGTATGAAAAAATCAAACAGCGTGTCCGGGAGGGCCGCTGGGAAGTAGAGGGGGCCATGTGGCTGGAGGCGGACTGCAACCTACCCAGCGGAGAAAGCCTGGTTCGGCAGATTTTATATGGCAAGCAATTTATCAAAGAAGAGTTTGGGGTTGACAGCAAGATCCTTTGGTTGCCGGATGTTTTTGGATACAGTGCGGCCCTGCCGCAGATTCTAAGGAAAAGCGGAATTGAATATTTTGTGACCTCAAAAATCAGCTGGAATGATACCAACAAGCTGCCCTATGATTCTTTTCTGTGGAAGGGAATCGATGGAAGTGAAATTTTCACAAATTTCCTGACAGCCCAGGATTATCCTCCGGATGGCGTTCCGGTGAACTATTCCTGCTATAATGGGGATATTACACCGTCGATGGTTAAGGGAGCCTACAACCGGTACCAGCAAAAGGAATACAGCGACCGTGTCATGGATACCTTTGGCTATGGCGACGGAGGCGGCGGACCAACCAGAAAGATGCTGGAGCAGCAGCGAAGGCTTTCCAAAGGACTGCCGGGCTACCCGAAGACGGAAATCCATACGGCTCTGGAACATTTGGAAATGGTGAAAAAGAGCTTTTACCAAAACGGAGAGGCGCTTCGCAGGATTCCGAGATGGACAGGGGAGCTTTATTTAGAGTACCATCGGGGAACCTATACCTCAATGGCCCAAAACAAGCGGTACAACCGAAAGATGGAATTTCTGCTTCAAAAGGCGGAGGGACTGGCGGCGGCAGCTTCTCTATTGTCTGATACCGCGTATCCGTCCCAGCAGCTGCGCTCCTTATGGCTTACGACTCTAAAAAATCAATTCCATGATATTATTCCAGGTTCCTCTATTTTCGAGGTCTATGAGGATAGCCGGCGGGAATACGCCGTAATTCTGAATTCGTGTGAAGATCTGGCGGAGGAGTATCTGGAACGGCTGGCGGAGCGCGTGGATGCAACCGACGGATATTTGGTTTACAATTCTCTAGGCTTCGCCAGAACAGGGACGGTTTCTATCGAGGGAAAAACCTTGGAGACTGGGAGGATTCCGGCTTTTGGCTGGAAAGTGCTGAGGTTAGAAAAAGCAGAGGACGGCGTAAAAGTCGCGGGAAACACCATTGAAAATAAATGGTACCGCATAGAGATAAATGCGTACGGTGGGATTGCCTCGCTGGTTGATAAACGGTTTCAGCGTGAGGTGTTCCAGGAGGGAAAGATAGGCAACGAGCTTTTGCTGTTTGAGGATTTTCCTCAAGATTATGACGCCTGGGACATCCCGGCTTACTATCAAGAAAAGCCGCTGCAGTGGCAGGAAAAAGCGGAGCTTTCGCCTGTTTATGACGGGGACCGGGCCGGACTGAGGATTTCGAGGAACTATCAGTCCTCGACAATCATCCAGACGGTATATCTTTACCGCACGCTTCCCAGGATCGACTTTGACACCGAAATTCAATGGTCTGAGGAGCACCAACTGCTTAAGGCGGCGTTTCCTCTCAAAATACATAACAGTCATGCGACGTATGAAATCCAATTCGGAAATCTGGAAAGACCTACTTATCGCAATACCAGCTGGGATGCCGCGCGGTTTGAGGTTTGCGGCCATAAATGGGCGGATCTCTCTGAGGGCAACTACGGCGTAAGCATTTTAAATGACTGTAAATACGGATGGAGCGCTGTTGACAGCACGCTTTGCTTGACGCTGTTAAAGTGCGCGACCTACCCTAACCCACAGGCGGATAAGGGCTCCCATGCCTTTACCTATTCCTTGCTTCCCCACGGCGGGGATTATCGCCAAGGAGAAACAGTGCGGGAGGCTTATTCTCTGAATCAGCCTCTTATGTGGAGGAGGATAAAGACTGGGGAAAAGAAGCTGCCTTCGGAATTCAGCTTGGTATCCTGTTCGAATCCCAATATTATAATCGAAACTTTTAAACAGTCGGAGGATGGCAAAGGATATATCATACGTTTGTACGATGCACATAACTGCAATACCAATGCGGTGTTAAGCTTTGGGGTGGACTTAAAAAGAGTATTCCTTTGCGATCTCTTAGAGAATCCAGGTTCGGAACTACATTTGGAGGGCCGCAAAGTAAAGGTGCCTGTGTCAAATTTCGAAATTGTTACCCTAAAAGTTGAAAAGTAAAAATAAAAAGTCCGCCTTGCGTTCTGCTGCCTCTGCAGATCGGGATAAAGGCGGATTTTTTGTTGGCGGCTTAGAAAAAGGCATCCGCCCACACCCAATTAAAAAAGTATTATCTATGAGAATAGCTGAAAATTTCATATTCAGCTATTCTTTGGATCGGGGAAATAGAAATCGACTAAGCTGCTTGGCTGAAGATAGAAAATTAGAGACTGAATGAAAGTCAAAATTTATGTCTCAGAAGTGAGATGCTTCAAATTCGGCCTGCCGTTCTATTCTGGAATTTTTCTGTTGAAACCGTTTTTGATGATATAGTGTTAAAAAATAGAGTGAGGCAGCAAAATAGGAGCCTATTTTGCTGCCTCAGTTTTGATAATGGAAGTGGTTATATGAGTATCCAGAACCTGCAGAGCCGGCTATTAGCGTTATCCCGCCAACGTTCCAAAGGGAAAGCGTATATGTAATAAAATAATATGAAACATTGAGTTACCGCGGAAGCAGTATAAGAAGAGCTCTCGTAGCGGTAAAGTATTGCAGAATATTAAGGTTACCTGCTTAAACGCTTACAGGGAACCTAATACGGTTAAATATATTTAGACGGCAGCTTCTTACGATTTATATTTTTTAAACTGAGGAATCTCTATGACTTTTCCCCCCTCCATAGCCGATATGTGGGCACAGATGCCAGTGCCTGTCCAATAAGCTCCGAGGATATCATCCACAGTCGGTTTTCTGTTCTCTATTATCGAACGAACAAACTCATGTACGAGATGGGGATGGGACCCCCCATGCCCTCCCCCTTGCGTAAAGGAAAGATGGGTGTTTTTAGCGTTATAAACGGTGTTTTTCGTAAACATTGCGATTTCCTTCGGGAGCCTATCTGCATAATCCGGAATAGAAACTCGCTGCTCCAGGATTTCACTACCGCGGCTATAACGTTCCGTGTCACCATCAAAATCATAGGTGCTGCTTCTCTCTAAAGCGCCGGTACGGGAATAAAGGACGGGCATTTCCGACTCTAACTGTTGCCACTCAAAACTACTTTTTTCGCCGTAAACCCGGAAGCATTCCGAATAGCTTCTTGCGACGCCATATAAAAACCGTTCCATTTCTATTGTGAGATCGCTGTTCTCCAAGGAAACAAAGGCGGATTCAAAGGCAAAGGGGCAATGGTATTGCTGCTGCAGTTCCTCTCGAATTCTCCCTGAGCCGCGGCCATATACCTGAGCCGGATAGCAGCCCGTTAACATCAGACAAGGGGCCAGGGCGTGTGTAGGATGCATCAGCGGTGGGAAGCCTTTCCAATAAGTAGGCCAGCCCTCCATGTCCTGGTAATGAGCGCAGCTTAAATATTGCAGC
>OGOT01001537.1_pt1 | contig 13930 bp, 10 predicted proteins | sample 1552791 | NCBI WGS metagenome assembly OGOT01 (sample SAMEA2580160, study PRJEB22360) | human gut metagenome | biome: human gut; feature: human-associated habitat; material: faeces | place: Denmark | collected 2008/2010
CGTCGGTGCTTCCGGGTCAGTTCGCCGGCGTTTTGAAACCTGATTTTGTGCTTCCTTTTAAGCTGAGCAAGGAGGATGCCATCAAGGCGCTGAAGAAACACTATCGCAAAAAGCCGCTGTTGCCGTCAACGTTCTCCAAATCCAATCATCTTGAGGAGGTCAAAGGCGTGTATGTACCCTTCTGGATGTATGACGGTGCGGCCAGCGGAAGCGTGCAGTTCCATGCTACCACTGTACATAAGTACACCTCGGGAGATTATGAAATCACGGAGACAAGCCACTACGATGTGCGCCGCGCCGGTTCTATTGGCTTTGAGAAAATCCCGGTGGATGCGTCGAGCAAAATGCCGGACGACTACATGGATTCCATCGAACCGTATGACAATACAGACTTAAAGCCGTTTTCCACGGCATATCTGCCCGGATTTCTGGCAGACAAATATGATGTGAGCGTTGAAAACAGCCGGGAGCGGGCAGACAAGCGCTGCGCGGGTTCGCTGGTGTCTGCGCTGGAAAGCACGGTTTCGAATTACACCACCTGCAATGAAACGAGCCGAGACATCCGTTTGAAGCGCGGCAAAGTGCATTACGCGTTGCTTCCCGTCTGGATCTTGAATACAAAGTGGGAAGGAAAAGATTTCCTTTTTGCCATGAATGGTCAGACAGGTAAGTTGGTAGGCAACCTTCCTGTCAGCACGAAGCGGGTTGTCGGTTTGTTTGCAGCAATCGCGGCGTCACTCAGCGCCATCGGCGTGACTGCGCTGCTGCTTTTGGCACACTAGGGAGGGCGGAAAAATGAAAGAGAGAATACGCTGTCTCCTGCTGACGTTTATAATCGCACTTGTATTCTGCGTGAATGTATCCGCAACCGAGCAGACAGGTGCACAGCTTTATTATGTGACGGATGAGGCCGGACTTCTCAGCGAAAACGAAAATATGATGCTGGAAAAGATGACGGAAACCGTCTCCCAAAAATACGGCATCGGTGTATATATCGTAACCGTGGAGGATTATCGTGACTTCCATTCTGAAGGTGTTTATAAGGCAACCTATACCATCTATCACGAATACACGATGGGCGAAGGACCGGACCGCGACGGGATCATGCTCCTGCTCAGCATGGATGATCGCGACTGGGCGATGTTCTGCTATGGCTCACGCTGCGAGTATGCGTTCAACAGCTATGGTCAGCAGAAACTGGAAAAGGTATTCCTCGATAACTTCGGTGAAAATGACTGGTACGGCGGCTTTGAGGATTACATCAAAGAATGCAGCGTCTATCTGGAAAAAGCAGCCTCAGGAAAGCCGGTTCGAGCGAGTTTGTTTTTTCCGATCCTTATCGTGATCGGTCTTTCCCTACTGGCAGCAATCGTGATCGTCTCTGTGATATGGCAGAAAATGGAAAATGTATCAAAAAAAGCAACCGCTAACGCCTATGTTTCCGCGGAACTTCAGCTTACAGAGCAAACAGATCATTTTACCCATAAAACGACCTCCAGCCGGAAGATTGAGCGCAGCTCTCCGGGCGGCGGGACCAGCCACAGCGAATCCGGTGGAGGCGGTTCCGGCCGAAGCGGAAAATTCTGAAAGGAGTGGCTATGAAAATAACACCCAGACGCATGTTCGCGCTATTGCTGGCACTGGTTCTGTTATTGTCGCTTTGCGCCTGTACGCAGAAGACGCAAACGGAGCCTGACGAACCAAAAATAAATACTGCCCATAAAAAAACTCCGGAAAGCCAACAGGCGGAAGCTGTATTACAGAGCGACGGGAACGATTTTGTATCACAGGATACGACCGTAGACACGCCGCCGGTGCAATGCGCGTTTTCACAGGAGGCAGAGACATCGCTTGGATGGTTGCGCGACAGGATTGATTTTCCGACGACAATGTTTGGTGCGGCGTATCTCGGCTATGTCGGCGGTCTGTTTGATGAGGGTTTCGAGGCGGGTTTCCCTGCGTGGTTGCAGGAAACCAATGAGGCAATGCTCCTCGAATACCCCTTTATCGCAGAGATCAACGATGAGCACATCATCGGCGGCGCGGGGCATCTGTACTGCATTGTGCCGGTCGACGAGAACGCGACGGTTGCAATCAACCGTGTGCAGTGGAACGAAAAAACACAGACCGATGAGGTCACAGAGGTTCTCTACCGGTCAGAGAGCGGCGAACCGGTGCTGCTCTTTGCGAATCTTGACGGCATTGCGCATGAGGCCGACACCCAGGTCTTTATCACCGACAACAGCGGGAACACCTGCGAATGGTATCCCTCGCTTGATGCGATGAGCCATCTTGCACCGTGTACATCGGAAGCCGGTGACTATCTTTCGTTCGATTTTACGGAATATGCCTGGTATGACATCCCATCCGAATTTTCCGATTGGCTTTCTGACGGCTGGGCAGGCATGACCGCGCTTGGCCTTGCCGGATCGCAGAGTACAGGCATGGGCTGGATCACAGAAACCATGGTAGAGGAAACCGGCCGCTATGCCTATTTCTCGCTGCGCTTCTATCTCGAGGATGAGACGGGGGGTACAGTTGATCTAGAGTGGACATACGAAGACAGCGACGACATTGAGGAGATGTGGAGCGGCATCTGGGCGATTCAAACGATTCCGGACGGGCCGAGCTATGTGACGCTCAGCTTGTCGCTTGTGGGCGGTAACAGCTACGGTGTCACGGACGGCCCGGTGTATCTGTGTGAGAAGTATCCTCTCCTGATCAGCCCGAGCGGCACGGAGCTGCTGGTCGGCGCAGGTGAGAGCGGCGTTTGCCTGCCGTTCATGTCGCAAAGCACAACGGCATGTGTGCTGACACAGGCCGCAGGATAGAAAGCGTGCAGGAAGCAAACTGCTTTGAGGTTTGCATTCACAAACTCTGTTTGGTAGCAATCTACCGTCCAAGTCCATGTCCGGGGCAATGACCTGTTCGGCTCACAGTATCAATGTAAGCTACCGCTCAAGACACAGCTTCCCTCGGAGATCGCCGCTGCTACATTTCGGAGTTTTAAAGAGCGGTATTCTTGGAACACGAAGGTCAAAGCGGTCACCGTCCGTGCCATTGAACTCTCGCCCAAAGACAGCGTCGAGCAGCTCACGCTGTTTGATAATGTCCAGCACCGCATGGCAATGGAGAAAGTATAGGATGCTGTGGAGGAGATTCGTGGTCGCTTTGGCAAAAGTGCCATCTCTTACGCCTGCCTCATGGGCGATTTAAAAATGCCCACAGACAGAAGAGATAAAGTCAAAATGCCGGGGCTAATGTATCAATAAACGATGTTTTTCAAATATTTTCTGCTTTATGTCCGTGCTACGAAGCGCTGAAAGCGAAAGCGGCGAAGTTCGACGCGGCGGAAGAAGCAGGGAAGACCGAGTTGCAAAAGGCGCAGGGCTGCCGGGATTTCCGAGCGAGCTCTGCGCCTTTTTTATTTTCAGAAAAATAGCACCCCGGGCCGAAGGATGGGTGACCGCGGGGCGCTTGACAGATTTACAATTGGATTATATAAAACCGCAAAGGAAATGTCAATAGAAAATTCGAAAAAACGTGGATATTTTTCATGTTTTTAACCTGTTTTTAACGTATTCTTTTCTTTTATCTTTGCAGAAGTCTATTGCAAACCGACACGCAGCGTGGTACAATCGGCTTAAAGAAGTACGTGGAGGAGATTTTGTCGTGAACATGAAAACAATCGGTTCCGCCGTTGTAATCATCTTGGCCGCCATAGTCGGGCTATTTCTCGGCGCTGCCATGAACGACGGGTTAAGCGGCTCCATACTGCTCGCGGTCATCGCAGGGTTCGTCTGTGTGATCTATACGATTGAAAACAGTGGCAAGAAGTAGGGGGTTTTTTATGATTTTACGGTTTAAACAGCGCTTTTTTTCATGGTTCGACAGCTACGATATTTACGATGAGAACGGCAACACGGTGTATGTCGTCAAAGGGCAGTTCTCCTGGGGACACTGCCTGAAAATTTTTGACGCTTACGGCGAAGAGGTCGGCACGGTAAAAGAACGCATCTTCACGTTCATGCCGAAATTCGAAATGTATTTTAAAAACCAATATGTCGGTTGCATCAGCCGCGAATTTGCACTTTTTAAGCCGAAATACAACGTAGAATGCAACGGCTGGAATGTGGAGGGCAACGTTTTGGAGTGGGATTATACCGTTGTTTCCGGAAGCGGTCACGATGTGGCAAGCATCTCCAAAGAGCTGTTCAACTGGACGGACACGTACCTTTTGAACATATACGACCCCGCAGACGCACTGTGCGTTTTGATGATCGTGCTTGCGATCGACGCCGAAAAGTGCAGCCGAAATAACGGCTAAACGCTATTTTCTGTAAAGAAAAGACTTCCGCTCAAGACTGTTTGGCCCGAGCAGAGGTCTTTTCTTTTCCCAAAATTTAAAATGCATAGAACAAAATGCCGAGACCGGCGGAAAGCACGATCATCAAAATGGGCGAGGGTGCTTTCTTTTTAAAGTGCTTATAGCCAAAGTGCAGAATAATCAGCAGCAGCAAAATCACAACACCGCGCAGATCGATCTCGGGGGCGCTTCGTATGGTCGTAAAGCCGAATAGCGTGCTGAGACCCATCGTCAGCGCCGTAGCCAAAATGAGCGCCACCACGCACGGACGCACGCCGGAGAGGAATGCCTGCACACCGGCGTATTTCAGCAGATTACTCAACACTGCCGCAATGAGCAAAATAATGACGAACGAGGGGAGCACCACGCCCAAAGTCGCGAGCAGACTGCCCAACACGCCGCCTTGCGAAGAGCCGATGAACGTCGCCATGTTGACGGCAAGTGGGCCGGGGGTCGATTCGGACACCGCAATGAAGTTGATGAACTCGCTTTCCGTGAGCCAGTGATTCGAGAGCACGGCTTCGCGGATGAGGGAGATCATGCCGTAGCCGCCACCGAACGACACTGCGCCAATCTCAAGGAAGGTCAGGAATAATTTAAAATAGATCATTTCACGTCACCGCCTTTTCCACGCAGGCGCTGTATGAAGTAGGCCGCAAGACCAACCACACCGCTAAGCAAAATAAAGTAGATGGACGAAAACGAAACAGCGAAAACGGAAAACGCTATCATGCAAACCGCTACGCCTGTGACAAGCACGGTATTGAACGCCGTCTTTTCAAGACTTTTCAGCATGCGCACACCGGCGGAAAAGATGAGGTACACAACGCACACCTGAATTCCGCGGAACGCGCAGGAAACGAATTTCAAGCTCAAAAACTGGTCAAAGAATAGGGAAATGAGGTAGATGATGACAAACGAAGGGATACACACCCCAAGCGTGGCCGTCGCCGCGCCGGGCACACCGGCAATGTGATAACCGATATACGTTGCGCTGTTAATCGCTATCGGGCCCGGCGTAGACTCCGCAATCGCGATCATGTTGAGGAACTCTTTTTTATCGATCCACTTTTTCTTTGCGATAAATTCATTTTCCAGCAAGGCAACCATCGCATAGCCGCCGCCGAACGTGAAAGCGCCGATCTTCAAAAATGTGAGGAACAGCGTGCATAGTTTTTTCATTTTTCAACCCCATTTTCTGCAGATTTAAACACGATAATCATACACCGTTTCACCGAAAAAAGCAATAAAAAAGGAAGCAGGCGCACCTTTCGATGTGTTCCTGCTTCCTTTGCTTTATTTTAAATTACTTAGAGAAGAGGTTTGCCACACGGTTCCAGAAGCTGTCTTTGGTTTCAGTCTCGGTCGTGGTTTCTTCCGTGGTGCTCGTGCTGTTGCTGCTCGAGTCCGTTGCGGTGCGCATTACATAGCTTACGGTCATATCCGTACCGTCTGCGCGGCCGGAGCCCTTGAAGCTGTCCGCACGATCCTTCATGATGTCCATCACGCGTGCCAGCGTGGAATCCGGGTCGGTAATTTCGCTGAGGCCGTCGAGCTTATCATTGATTGTATCGGAGAACTCCGTCATGCCGTCGCTGAGTTCAGACGTGCCGTCTTTAAGTTCTGCGCCGCCGGACTGGAACTGACCGATCGCATTCGATACGGTCTTGCTGGAGGAAGAGAGCGTCTCCATGCCGCTGAGCAGTTGGTCGGTGCCTGCATCGAGCGTGCCTACGCCGGTTGCGAATGCAGAGGTGCCGGTTGCAAGCTGAGAAGCACCGTTGCCAAGCTTTGCAGCACCGTCGGAGATCGCGTTGGCCGCACCGACAACCGTGTTGGTATCTGCCGGATTCTCTGCGTTATACAGCGCGCCGGTCAGCGTATCAACACTGTCCATCATTTCGCCTGCCTGCGAGGAGAGGTCTTTGAATTCACCCATCAAACTCTTGAGCTCATCGGTGTTAATGTCCGGAATTGCCGCTGCAACCTGCTGCACAGCGCTCTGCTTTGCCGCCGCAAGGTCATCGGAAGACGTTACTTTTTCCGTAACAGCCGGGGCAACCTGTTCAGCAACCTTCGGGCCGACGGCCGATGCGATGGCGTTGGGATCGATGTCGGAAGCAATCTTCTCGACCATGCCAGAAACCTGCGCGGTTCCGTTACTGATGACTTCGGCGCTCGGGGTAGAGGTAGAATCCTGTGCAAGAGCATTTAAAATAGCCTTTTTCTGCGCGTCATCGAGGCCAAGTTCATTTAAAGCCATCTCCACACAAGTTTTTGAAGCCTGATAACCTGCGGAATAACCGTCCTGATAAAGCTGTGTCGTAAGGGCTGCGGCTGCATTTGTGACATCTTCAGAGGAAGAAGCCGCCTGCACGTTGCCCTTGATCTCTTCCGCCGTCTTCTGAGAAGCAACTGTTGCCGCGTTGCTTGCGGCAGCCTGGGAAGCCGCTTTCGCTGCGCCGCTCGCCGCGCCATCGAAAACCTGTTCAGCGCCTGCGCCGAGCTGTGCTTTGAGCGCTGTCATATCCGGGATTTCAACGGTCTCCAGCTTGCCGGAAAGCTCGGTCATTTTGTCTTCAAGCGCAGTCTTCTTTTCGGAAGCCTCTACAAGGCCCGGGACAAGCTGCTGATTCATGACGCCCGCAAGCTGTGCGGTACTGTTCTGCAGCTGAATAGCGCCGAGGGAAAGCTCGCCGGTCTTTGTTGCCAAGAGCTGTGCGTTTTCAAGCAGATTCTCCGTGCCGTTTGCAAGCGTCTGCGTGCCGCTCAAAGCGCTGCCCACGCCGGCATCGAACTGGCTGTAACTCGAAGCAAACGTGTCAAGGCTTTCGACAAGTGTGCCCACAGCGTCATCCAGTGCGCCGGAACCATCCTTCAGCTGATCGATTGCATCGGTCAACTCATCCATCGTGTCGCCAAGCTCGTCGGAAGCCTCATCGAGGTCGAGGTCGGAAAGGCTCGGAGCCGCGGCGAAGAGAAACGTCGGGACGGTGCAGTCCGTAACATCCGCTTCGAGGGTAAGGGTATCGAGCATCAGGTCGTCGAGCTTATCAAAGCTGTCGGGGAGCAGGTCGCTGACGGCTTCCTTCATGCCCGGCATCGCAAGGTAGCAGGCAACCTGCGTTTTGGAATCAGACTCCACAAGACCGTGCTCTGTCGTGATGTTCTTGAAGTTTTCGCTCGGCAGCACAGCCGCTGCAACGGTGAAGAACGGGGTATAGACGGTGCGCTTTTTACCGTTTACAGTCACTTCTTCGCCGGTGTTGTTCGTCAGCTTAACGGTTGCGACAAGGTGGCCACTCTGACCCTTGAGTTCATCGGCCGTAACCGCCTTGCCGTCCAGCGTATACTCGATGGAAACGCCGACCGGCGCCTGTGCGCTGTTCTTGCCCTGATAATAAATATCGGTTTCGTCCGTCGTCCACTTGAGCGTATTGCCGGACTGTTCCGGCATCACGTCGCTCTTGAGGTTCTGGATATCGGAGAGGTCGCTTTCGTCGGTAACGGCATCAAAACCGTCATCGCTGTGCAGCCAATCGCTGGTGATCTGCTCCTGCACGGAACCGTCTGCGTTCAGGATGAGATAAGAGGTTTCTTTTTTCTCAACGGTAGCATCCGCCGCGAAGGCCGGGGCAGCGCAGCCGAGGAGGAGAAGTGCGGAAATCGTAGCCGCAACGGATTTTGTAAGATACTTACTCATATTGATCGAGATCCTTTCTCTGAATCGATTATGCCTTTTTCTCGGTGATTTCGGGCTTTTTCAGCCAATGGAACGTGGTCTTTCTGAGAATTGGCTCCGTGATGACGAGCAGTGCCGGCAACACAAGCAGGATAACTGCCATACTGATGAGTGCGCCGCGGCTGATGAGCTTGCACAGCACGCCGATGAGCTCCATACGGGAGACGAGGGACACGCTGAACGTTGCCGCGAAGAAGGTGAGACCGCTTGTTAAAATACTCTGACTGCACTGTTCAACGGCAATTTGAGCCGCTTCCTTTGCAGTGTGACCCGCGTTACGCTCTTCGCGGAAACGCGTGGTCATGAGAATCGCATAGTCGACCGTTGCACCGAGCTGAATGGTGCCGATAACGATGCTTGTGATAAACGGCAGCGTCGTGCCGGTGAAGTACGGAATGCCGAGGTTGATCATGATGGCGCTTTCAATCGCCGCAACGAGCAGCACCGGAACAGAAGCGGAGCGGAACACGATGGCGATAATGACGAACACGACGATGATACTTGTGATGTTGACGTTATTGAAGTCGACATCCGCAACCTCGATCAAATCTTTCGTCATCGCGCCTTCGCCGGTGATGACGCCGTTCGGGTCGTACTTTTTCACAATATCGATCATTTCGGAAAGCTGGTTATTTTGCTCGTCACTGCCGCTCTTATAAGAGGAGTTTGCAAGGATCATCTTGTGGCCGCCGGCCTCGAAGATGTCGCGCACATCGTCAGGAATAAACATTTCCGGGATCGCGCCGCCGACGAACTTTTCATAGCTCAAAACCTGGTGAATGCCGTCCACGCCGCTCAACTCATCGGAAAGATCGGAGAGGCTTTTTTCGGAAAGGGTATCGTCCACAATGATGAAGTGGGACGTTGTCATATCGAAGTCTTCCTTCAAGCGGTTCGTACCCGCAATGCCGGGAAGGTCCTGCGGAAGCGCATCAAAGATCGTGTAGTAAACGGAAGTCTTTGACTGTGCAATGAAGAACGGAATGAAGATTATGATAAACGCAATCAAAATCGGCACACGGTGCTTCACGACGAAGTTCGAGGTACGCTTGAGCTTCGGGATAAACGTGCGGTGCGTGTGCTTTTCAATGGCACGACGGAACGTCATGATAAGGGACGGTAAAACCGTGATGGTGCAGATAACGCCGAGCAGAACACCCTTTGCCATGACGACGCCGATGTCTTCGCCGAGCGTAAGCTGCATGGTGCACATGGCAAGGAAGCCCGCAATCGTTGTAAGAGAGCTGCCGGTAATGGAGGAAAACGTCTTTTTAATAGCCGCCACCATGGCGTCCTCATCAGATGCCGCCGTCCGCTTTTCTTCTTCGTAACGGTGCAGCAGGAAGATGGAGAAGTCCATCGTAACACCAAGCTGCAGGACCGTTGCCAATGCTTCCGTAATGTAGCTGATTTGGCCGAGGAAAATGTTCGTGCCGAAGTTATAGACGATTGGGAACAGCATGCCGAGCATGAAGATAAGCGGCACAATCGTTTCTTTCAGGCTGAGGAACAGAATCAGCAACGAAGCGCCCACAGCGCAAAGGATATACAAGGGCATTTCTTTATTGATGAGGCTCTTGGTATCTTCCAAAATAGCCGACATACCACCGATGAAGCAATCTTTATTCAAGATGTTCTTGATTTGCTTCTGCGCGTTCATCGTTCTGGCATCTGCGCTCGGGGCATCGAACTGAACGATGAGCATCGTTGCGCCGGAATCGTTATAGAAGAACTTCTGAATATCGCTCGGAAGCATTTCCTTCGGCGTCGTCACATCGATAAAATCGCTCGTCCACATGACCTTCTGTACGCCTTCGACCCCTTCAAGATCGCTTTTCAGTTTTAAGGTATCAGGCGTAGACATGTTTTCAACCGTAATCATGGAAACCGATGCCATATTGAAGTCATCCTCCAAATACGTTTCGCCGATCATGGAATCCAGATCTTTCGGCAGGTAGGTCAAAATATCGTAGTTAATGTAGGTGCCGAGCGCACCGAACACCGAGGGGATCAAAAGCAGAACCGCTAAAACAAGAATCAGCTTTCTGCGCTTCACGATCCATCGTGCAAAGTGCTCCATTTAGCACCGCTCCTTTCATTCGGGAACCATCCCGTTTATTTCGTTATGTAGTTTAGTCCAAAAATGACCAATAGTCAATATTAAAAGTGACGAACTGTGTGGGCAAAATAAATTGACTATTAGTCATTTTATTCAAATCTGTACAAAATGTTGTTTTTGGCTTGCTTTTTACGGTGTATCCGCCTTATACTATAAGACAAATAAAGTGATTACACAGGTAGATTTGAATGTTGGGAGGCCACAGCCATGCGCGGCGGTGTTGAACAGAAAAAAGAACAGAAAAAGGAGGGGCTGCTCGAGGCGGCCTATCAGCTTTTCCTTGAAAAGGGCGTTAACAAGACCTCGGTCGATGAGATCGTAAAGAAAGCGAACGTCGCAAAGGGTACGTTTTATCTGTATTTTCATGATAAAACCCATCTTCTGCAGCAGCTCACATACCGCATTTCCGCGCGTGTTTTGAGTGAGGCCTATGAATATGCGGAAGAGCATAAGACCGGCGTTTTTGTAGAAGACATCATCCTCATGGTCGATTACATCGTGGAATACTTTAAAAGAAGCCGTCTGACACTGCGGCTTTTGGAGCGCAATTTCTCCTGGCCGATGATTGAAAAGCAGCTTGATCTAAGAGAAGACCCGTTGTGGGACAAGCTTGTCACTGCCATTGAGAGCAGCTCGCTCGCCGTGGGCTGCACAGAAGATGTCTTATATAAGCGCGTGTTTTTGGTGGTTGAGCTCATCGGTTCCACTTGCTTTGCCACGATGATTGAAAATAAACCGGATACAATAGATAATATGAAACCCGTGCTTTACGACATGGTGCGTAAGATGCTTGCATAATGTAAAGCGTATCGACTTTGTAAAGTTGAGTTACTTTGTAAAGTCATATTAACTTACACATAAACTTCCCGAGGCAAGCTTTAAACCAGCCCTGGGAATTTTCTATGTTCGATTGAACTTTTTCGCAAGATATAGTAAAATAGAAACCGAAAAATGAGAAAACACAGAACCAACAGAACGGAGATCATTTGAACCTATGGATAAATCGGAAATCCTTGCACTGCGCCGCGCGGTGCTGGAAAAAGACTTTGCACGCATGAATGACCGCCAAAAGCAAGCCGTGTTCACCGTAAACGGCCCGCTGCTCATTTTAGCGGGCGCAGGCAGCGGAAAAACAACGGTGCTCATCAACCGCATCGCGAATATCCTGCGCTACGGCGACGCGTACAACAGCACCTATCTGCGTGACGATCTCGATGAAAATGATATTGCCGCGTGCAAAGCTTATATTGAAAACGGCATGCCGCTCACAACGGAAACACAGGAGCATTTGAGTGTTTCCGCCTGCGCGCCGTGGCGCATCATGGCTATTACCTTCACAAACAAAGCCGCAGGCGAGCTGAAAGACCGCCTGTGCGCCATGCTGGGCGAGACCGCCAACGACATTTGGGCATCGACGTTCCATTCCACCTGCGCGCGTATTTTGCGCCGTGACGGCGAGCGCATCGGGTATTCCTCGCACTTTACGGTGTACGATACCGACGACCAGCGCCGCTTGATGAAAAGCATCTTAAAAGAGCTCGATATTTCGGAAAAAAACATCACGCCAAAATCGATTTTGAACGAGATTTCCCGGGCAAAGGATTCTTTAATCTCGCCTGCTGAGTACGCCCTCACGGTCGGCGACGATTTCAGATTAAAGATTATCTCCCGCGCGTATACAACGTACCAAAAGCGTTTGGAAGACGCCGATGCTATGGACTTTGACGACCTCATCAACAAAGTAGTGGAGCTCTTCAAAAAGTGCCCGGACGTTCTGGAATACTACCAGAACCGTTTCCGCTATCTAATGGTTGACGAGTATCAGGACACAAACCATGCGCAGTACACATTTGTGCGCATGCTGGCCGAAAAAAGCGGTAACCTCTGCGTGGTCGGCGACGACGACCAGAGCATCTACAAATTCCGCGGTGCGACGATCGAAAACATTCTGAGCTTTGAAAATACGTTTCAGAATGCGACGGTCATTCGTTTGGAGCAGAATTATCGCTCGACACAGAACATTCTGGACGCTGCGAACGCCGTCATTGAGCATAACACCGAGAGAAAAGGTAAAACGCTGTGGACACAGAACGGCACCGGCGCCATGATCCACCTGCACACGGCAGAAAACGAAACGGATGAAGCCGAACGCATCACGAAGATCATCTTAGACGGCGTTGCTGCGGGGCGGAAATTCTCCGATTACGCTGTTTTGTACCGCATGAACTCACAGTCGCTGACATTTGAACGCAATTTTGCAAAGTCCGGCGTACCGCATAGAATTATAGGCGGCACGCGCTTCTACGAGCGCCGTGAGATCCGCGAGATGATCGCATATTTGAGCGTTATCAACAATCCGAGCGATGAAATGCGCCTGCGCCGCATCATCAACACGCCGAAGCGCAGCATTGGCGACCGCTCGGTCGAAGTCGCGGCGCAGATCGGTCAGCAGACGGGTGAGACACTGTTTGAGGTCGTCTCGCACGCGAAAGACTATCCCGCACTGTCCCGTGCCGCAAACAAAATGACGCTTTTCGCCGCACAGATGCAGGGACTCATCGAGCTCAACAACGACGAAGAAGTCACGCTCGGCGAGCTTTATGACGAGCTTGTGGAGCGCATCGATTACCTGAGTTTTCTTAAGACCGACGACCCGGAATCCGCAGAAGACCGCGCCGCGAACGTGCAGGAGCTTGCTTCCAACCTGCGCCGTTTTGAGGAGGAAAACCCAGAAGGCACGCTTTCAGATTTTCTCGAAGAAGTTTCGCTCATCACGGACATCGATAATTACGATAATAACGCCGATTCCGTCGTGCTCATGACGGTGCACTCCGCAAAAGGTCTCGAATTCCCGGTGGTGTTCCTGCCGGGCATGGAGGAAAACATTTTCCCGGGCATGGCGAGCGTATATGTACCGTCCGAAGTGGAGGAGGAACGCCGTTTAGCGTATGTTGCCATCACGCGTGCAAAAGAGGAGCTGTACATTTTCCACGCGGAATCCCGCATGATCTTCGGCATGACGAACCGCAACCGCGTTTCACGCTTTGTGGAAGAGATCCCGGAGACGCTCGTCGAGCACACCCGCTCCCGCGATTACAGCGCGCGCCCAGTCTCTATGCCGAGCTTCGGCGGTGCGAAGCCGTTCGGGGAAGCACCGAAAACAAAATCCGTTGCGGAAGCCGGCGGATTCACGCCGAAGCCGCGCGTAAAGCCCGCGCCTGCCGGTACATACCGCGTAGGCGATACTGTCCTGCACAAGGCGTTCGGCACGGGTCTCATCGTTTCCGCCACGCCGATGGCGAACGATACGCTGCTCGAAGTCGCGTTTGACAAAGTCGGCACCAAAAAGCTGTTTGCAAACTTCGCAAGACTGACAAAAGTATAAAAAGAGTAAGCCGTGCACCTGTTTTCAAAGTGCACGGCTTATATTATTCAAATGCGGTTCTAATTTTGTCTGCCGCAGCCACAGCCGCAGTCGCTCGCTTTCGGCGGGAAAAATTCGTCGGTCGGGAAATCAATCTTGCGGAACAGCTCGCAGGGGTTGTCGCCGGAGGTGACGCATTCCTTATCCGGAATGCAGAAATCAAACGCGGGAATGAGCATCTGCACATTCCGCACAATCTGCACGATGGTAAACAGGCCGATCGTCACGTATACGGTGTTTTTCTGCTCTACCGTTTCAAACGCGCCGCCGTAACGGCTT
>OGOT01001546.1_pt1 | contig 13885 bp, 13 predicted proteins | sample 1552791 | NCBI WGS metagenome assembly OGOT01 (sample SAMEA2580160, study PRJEB22360) | human gut metagenome | biome: human gut; feature: human-associated habitat; material: faeces | place: Denmark | collected 2008/2010
TTTTTAAAAAGACACCATTTAGGTGTAATGATGTCTTTTGGGTGTTATTTTATAGTCATATCAAGGCTCATTCAATCGTGGTAAATTAGTGGTAACATGAATGGTTTTCTATACTCCAAAATGCTTGAAAGTATAGTGGTTATGCGAATAATCCAAAATTAGATATAAAATTTAATGATAAATTTTAAAAAGAGATACTTTATAAGAGAAACGTGCAAATCTCAAATGAGAAATGCACGTTTTTCTATAACTATTTCACAATCTTCCAGTTTTCCCCGTTCTTTTCCAGCACAAGGTCAAACTGTGATACCTGTGTTGTCATGGTCTGCTTATCCAGATATTTCACTGCAAGGGAAGCGGTCACCTGATTTCCGTTTCGATTGTAAACTGGATTCACCAGTTCCGAGAAAATGTATTCTTTCCCCACAGGTTTCAGTACGCCCTCATTCACATAATAGGTCAGCTCCTTTGCGGTTGCCGTAGGGTACAGCTTGAAAAAGGTAGTGAGAAATTCGTTGATTTCCTCTGTGGTGATGGAATCCACCGTACCGTCACTTTGTACCGCTTTCGGCGTATAGCCGGATTTTACGGGAACGCTGGTAATGGTTGGGTTCTGGATAATTGTCAGGTTTCCAGAGCTGTCCACATAGACCGTCACCTGATAGGCGGAACGGACGTTTTTACTGGATTCTCCCGCTGTGATACGCTGTTCCACCGTATAGGTCACTTGATAATGCTGCTCCTTTTCTTCTGTGATTTCCCATATCTGAAAATCGGTCAGGGCAGACGATACGGGGATGTCTTTTCGGACAGTATCTACATTCAGGGCTTGCAGTTCTCCGGTGAGATAGCCTTTTAAAGCATTTGTCCGGTTATCAATGGAAGCAGCGGACTGTTCCCATGAATAGTAGATTTCTGCGAAATTCTCCACAAAATTCTCTATCTTGTGGGTGTCGAGGATGGTTTCCTCAATTACTTTGGTTTCATGGACAGTATGAATGTCTATTGCCGTGAAATTCTTATAGACGGCAAACAGGAAGCTCACTGCCAGCAGCACCCACAGGGCAATCACGGTTTTTTTATGGGTATTGACTTTGTAGACTTTCAGTTTCTTTTCTTTCTGCTTTTTCTGGTTTTCCTCTTTTCTAATCTGAATCATATCGGTTCATCCTTTCTTATTGTTTGATTCGTCCGGCTCCGGCAAGGTGCTGTTGCCAGTAAGAGCCTGTCAGGTCTGCGTAACCAATGGGATTTCCGGCATGGTACATCCGGTTATTTCCCACATACAGCCCCACATGGGTGATGTAGGTTCCGGCGTTGTAGGTGGAGTGGAAAAAGACTAAATCCCCTGCTTTTGCTTCGGACAGGGGGATGTGCTGCGTCACATTGTACTGCTCCTGTGCTGTCCGTGGCAGGGCGATTCCTGCCTTGCCATAGCACCACTGCACCAGTCCCGAACAGTCAAAGGAAGTGGAGGGGGAATCGCCCCCGTACACATACGTCCAGCCCTCATACTTTAAGGCTTCGTCCATGATAGCCTGTACCGTTTCATCATCAAACTGTCCCACGGTCAGATATTGCGATACCAAGAGGACATAGAACATATTCCCGTAGGAATACCGCCAGCCCCCGTTTTTCTCTACCGCAACAGGGTTGGTGTAGGTGACTTTCTTTCCGCCGGATTTATCCCTTGCGAAGCTCTCTGCCAGTTCAAAGGTGTATTTTTTTCCGTGTCCTGCCACATAGTCTAGGAAACCGCCGCCGTAATTATAGGATTGAATCACACTGTTTAAGTCACAGCCCTTTGTTTCTGCCGCTGCGAGCAGTTCCGAGAAATACTTGCAGCCCTGTTTGATGGATTCTTCTGTACTAAGGGAGTTTGGGGGAAGCCCTAGAGATTCCGAGGACTGCATAACGTCTTCCAGTGTGCCGCCGGATTCCACCTGAATGATGGCGAGCAGCACATTTAAGTATTCCTCTATGCCATATTCCCTTGCATACTTTTCCAGCATAGGCTTATGGGCGAGGACTTCCTGTGATACGCTCACGCCCCCATAGATAAGGTTTCCGCCGCTTCCGCCGTCTTCCTCATCCGAGAAGACAATCACCACCAAAAGGAGCAGGGAGAACATCATCACGAACACGCCGGAACAGGCAAAGAAAAGGTGTCTTAACTTCATGGTTTCTCCCCTTTCTTTTGTTTGGCAGCCGCTGTTACCGTTTTTGTCCACTCCTTTCTGGCGGTGGTACGCCGGATGGTAAAGTTCGATTCTTTTACCGCAGGGGCAGCCCGTTTTCTTTCCGGTATCACAGGAGCCGTATCGTTCTGGACAGGTCTTGCCGGATGGGGAGCAGCAGGTGTAGTAGTTGTCTTTTGTCTTTCCTCTGGTTTGTCTGGGGAAGCCGGAGGGAGTATCTGGCGTTCTGTCCTTGCAGACGGTATCTGTTCATGGTGGATGGAAGCTGCCTTTACTACCGGAACCGAAGAACGTTCTGCCACAGTTCCCCCATCAGGAACCTGTCCCCGTTCCCTGATGGATAGGGAAGCTGGCTGCATGGCTGGTTTTCCTGCATGAATGGTATGGTTTCGGAAATCTTCCGGCTGCTTTGCAGTAACAGGGCGTTCATGGACAGGAGCCGTCCCTTTGGGGGATTCGGAAGCTGTCTGTTGCGGCTGTTTTGCCTGTTCCAGTTCCGCCCTGCGTTCTGCAATGGTCTGTCTGCGGCTTTCTGCCTGTGCGTTCCGCTGTTCGGTTCTGGCAGTTCGGGTCTGGATCACGCTGGAAGTAAAATCCCGTACTCCCTCTGATACCTGTGTTTTCCTGTGGTAAAGAGCGTACTTTGCATTGACAGGCAAATCCTTTGCCTGCTCCCGAAGCTGTCCGGCAGTATCGGCTATCTTATCTTTGGTATCTGCCACCGCACCCACAGCAGAGCCAGCCCGTTTCCATGCAGATTCCTTTTCTGGTGCTGCCCGTCCGTTTGGTCGGGTGTGGTCTGCCTGTGTATTTTTGGAAGTACCGGAGTTGGAAGCAGTTCTCTGGTCTGAGCCAGCCTGTTTTCCTGCGTGGTAGGCAGCCGTACCAGCCCCAAGAGCCGCCACAGAACGTCCTAACTTATGCTGTAAACGGTGCATATGGGCGTGCATGAGCATACGGGGTCTTCGCATGATACGGCTCCCCATGCTTTGGGAATCCCCACTTTGTAAGGAGAACATCCCCATCAAATCCCCCAGCTTAAAATAAATTCCGGCAAAGGTCACTATCTGCAAGAACGCCGTCAGGAAGAACGGATATTCCCCAGACAGGTTGTAGAGCATGGTGGAAATGCTGAACGCTACCGTGATAATCAGGGTGATTCCGGCTCTGGTAAGGATGGTATTGAACAGTTTTGTAATGGCACGTTTGGACATCCCCTCAAAAGAGGGAACTATGCTGAGGAGGAAGCTCACAGGCAGGAACATGGCGTAGATGATAAAAAGCACCTGTGAAAAAATCATTATCCCCGTGAGCAGGAATACAAAAACGGAGATACCGATATTGAACATAAACAGGAAGAATACGGTTCCCAAGCGGTTGATGGTTTTTGTGATGGTAAGGTTGGTGTTTTCCCTGTCTTCGATTTCCTCCACCACGATTTCTTCCCTGTCCTGCCCGTTGTTTTCGTCTGGACTGGTTGAGAGCAGGTGTTCCACACGGTCAGCCCCAATACTTTCCACATCCGAGTTGCCGTATTGCAGCAGGAGCCACGGCTGTTTGACCTGAATGGAAAACAGGCTGTCCCGTATCAAATCCACACTGTCTTTTCCCTGGCTTTCCGAGTTTGGCAGCACAATCTTTGTGCCAAGGGTCAGGCTGGCATTGCTGATGTCTGCGGAAAATTCATTGATTTTCCCGATATAATCAGGAGCATAGGCGATAAAGGCAGCGGACAGCACGAACACCACCACGAAATTCACAACGGCATGGATGGCTTTTGTGGTTTCCCGTTTGATAAGCCCTGTGTAGGCAACGTAAATCCCCACCACCAGAATGAGAATCAGCAGGAACCCGATATAAAATCCCTCCGAGGACAAGCCGCCTGTGGTAACGCCTGCAAGGGTCTGCATATTTTTCCCAATGGAATCCGCCGTAGAGGAAATGAAGTCCAGCGAGTAGGCTTCCTGAATCAGATACCCTGTGGCGTTGGAAAGGTACAGGCTGATTGTCCAGATAAAATTTGTGATGGCATACAGCCCGTACATCACCTGTTTTCCGATACCGTCCAGCCAGTTCCACGGGAGCCAGTCCCATCCGCTGTCCACATAAAAATCAAGCTGGTAGTTGTCCAGAGGGTATTTGCTGTATTCGTTGGCAGCGTCCACCGTATCATCCACCAGTCCGGCAGCGTGGGCGGCTGTGCCGAAGACTGCAAGCAACAGGAGGATGAGCAGGAGTGCCAGAAGCACCCTGCCAATCACTTTTCCTGCCATCTTCCAAGACAAGCCCTTTTTTGCTGAATAGGGAACAGGGAGTTGCTGCCCGTTGGAAGTTCTATGTATCACCATCAATCCACCTCTTTTCTCATGGGCGGTCTGGTATCAAAGGCATGGAACAGGTCTTCAAAGATAGGATGGAACTGTATCACTCCTACACGCCCGTACAAATCACTGATAAGGCACTGTCCGTTTTCCAAGTCACGGAGCCGCTTCTGGTTGTTTTCATCTTCGGAATCTACCCCGAAAAAGGCGAGGGTCTTCTTGATTTCGTTGATGTCCGTGGAACGGAACGCAAACTTCAAGCCCAGATTGTTTTTCAGCTTTTCATCCAGCAAATCGTCCGTGTTCTGGGTGACAAAGTAAACGCCTGCGTTCATGGCACGTCCGGCACGAACCAGCTTCATAGAGAGGGTCTTGCCCTGTGCTACCTGTAAGAAGCTCCATGCTTCGTCCAAATCCACAATCTTAAACACGCTGCGGTCGGTGTGGATGAAGTCGAGGGCAAAGGTGTTGATTACAATGAGCATTGCCACGGAAAGCAGCTCCATTGTGGTGTATTCTTCAAACGAGGTTTCTTTATCCGGCAGCACCAAATCCGCCACCTGAATGATATTGAGCTGCTTTTCAAGGCTGATGGACTGTGTGACATCCCCATCCGAAAAGAGCAGGTGTGCAAAGTCATAGTCCGTAAAGGATTCGATATGGTCGGCTATGCTGGTGCTGATGGTGGTTCCCTCCGCCCGAAGTTCCTCAATCACTTTGAAAAGTCCCCGTTCCTCACTGTTTGTCACCGCACGAATGGCTTTCCGAAGAACAGGGAACTTTTCCCCGTCACGGCTGGAAATGCCCGTTAAAAAGGTCAGGATGTCGATTGCCAGTGATTCGGAATCCTTTGGGTTCTCCATAATCACATACGGGTCGAGTAAGCCCCTGTTCTGTTCCTCCGAAGTCAGGTTTACGATATTGATTTCATGGGCGATTTCCGGCAGGGTTTCTTTCCAGCGTCCCCGTTCCGCTTTCGGGTCAACAATGAGAGCCTGTGCTCCAAACAATACGGAATAATAGACAATCATGTTGTTGCTGAATGATTTTCCACCGCCGAGGGAGCCGACAAAAGCGGCAGCAAGGGCGTTGGTGACGGAGCCTTTTACCCCTTGACTGGCAAGGGCAGGCTTTAAGTACACATTTCTTCCTGTATCAAGGCTGTACCCAATATAAATACCCTCCGGTTCCCCCAACATCTGGGTTGCCCCGAAGCCAAGACCAGCGAGGAAGTCACTGGTGACATACTGGATGTAATCGTTCAGATACCGTTTGCTGGCAGGGAGAAATTCCCCATGCAGCCCTAGCATATCCCCAAAGGGGCGAACCAGCTTCACGTTCAAATCGTCATAAAAATCTTTCACCTCATTGCAGCGGCGTTTCAGTTCCTCCAAGTCGGGAGCCGTCACACGCACTACATAGGACAGTTTGTACATGGATTCCTTGCTCTGGTCTAAGGTGGATTCCAGTTCATTTACGCTGTCTAAAGCGTCCACCACGTTTGTACTGGTTTCACTGTCATTCTGCCATGCGTGGTTGTCCAAATCTTTCAGCTCTTTTTTCTTGTTCCGTACCGTGGAGAGGGCTTTCCGGTTTGTGACAATCTCCACATTCATAGAGGTATCAATGGGAAAGGTGAATTGCTGCTGCTGATAGTAAAAGATTTCCGAGGATGGGAAGTCCAGTTCCCCCACAATGCTGTTGATGGTGAAGTAGGCGGCATAGACCGTCCCGTCTTCCTGTTCGATTTTCAGATACCGCTGGTTTTCCTCTATCAGACAACGGGTGGGTTTGATGAGGTCATAGTATTTCACCAGCGTTTCCTCCTGAAACCGCTTCTTCGGCAGGTAATACTCATAATCTTCGTAGGCGGTTCCGGTCTGCCCGTATAAATGCTCAATCAGATAGCCAAAATCGTCCTTATCAAGCCGCCGGACTTTAAAGCGGCGTGAGATTTTATTTTCCAGCAGTTTTTCCATCTTCTGAAACCGCCAGATTTCCTCATTGCTCATGGAAACAAAATCCCCCATGAGCTTGTGGTTGACTTCATGGAGGAAGTCGGAAACAGCGGTCTTTGCTTCCCTGCGAAACTGCTTCATGGTGACTTCCTGCTCATTGACAAGCAGCTTAAAGCCGATAAAAAAGCGGTAGTCCACCTGATTTTCCCCTATCATGGAAATCAGGGCTTCGGTCTGTGCGTCAATCTTTGCACAGGCAACGTCCTTTAGCTTGCCTGTCACTTCCTGTTTGGAGCGTTCCTGTGCCGCCCGTATGCTGGATTCCGTGCTGATTTGCAGGGCGTGAATCTTCCCGTCCCTGTTCTGGGCGATAAGCTGCCGGAAGGAATCGTGTACCTGATATTTCTGTTCGGGGCTTAAAAAAGAATAGTTGTAGGGAAGCAGCTCATAGTAAGCAAAGCACTCCCCGTCATGGTTGAACACAAGGTTATTTTCGATATACTTAATCGGATATGCCATAAATATCACTCCTTACTGCCGTGATGGGCTGTGCCGGATATTCCTTTTCCAGCTTCACGGGCTTTCCTGCATAGGTCAGTTTCGGGCGTACCAGATATGCCAGTACGGATTTCAGGAAGCCGTAAGGCTTCTTCCCGTCAAAGGTTTTCTGGCACATGAACCAAGTGAGGGCAAAGGGTACGCCGAAGTATTTCAAAAATGCCCCGTCAATGAACGAAAGGGGAGGGAGGTTCCCTAAGAGTATCACTGCAAACACCGATACCACGAACCACGCCATCTGCGTAAATGTGATGGGGAATGGCAGCTTAAAATCATTGATGGAATAGAGTACCTTTTCCACCGACCAGATACTGGTATAGCTTCGTATTTTTTTCATGTTATCCGTCCTTTCTAAAAGATGGGGCAGCAAAAGCCACCCCTGAATCAAAAAATCCGCCTGTATTTCCTGAAAGAGATACAGACGGGTCTACCGTAAGATTTCATATACGCCGTGGTTTGTGACAACAAAGGTTCCCTCCAATTCCATGTCACGCCCATAGGCGGCATAGTCGATATAGTTTTGTAAGTGTGCCGGAAGTTCGCCAAGCTGTCCGCTTTCTTCCAGATAGCAGCGAGCCACATCCGCCATATCGTCACAGCCGGAATGGCAGATAATATCGTCTTCATGCTCACAGAGTTCTTCGATACTGCCAAAGTAGGATTGCAGCTCCGATAGTTCCTCCTGAATATATTCCGGTAAGTCCTCCACCATCTCACACAGGCGGTTGACTTCCTCAATGGGGGTATATTCGTCAATCTCAAAGGGCAGCTCATAATCATGGATAGCGTATTCTTCGTATTGCTCATTCAAGCCGATACGCTCTGCCATCTCATCATAATCAACGGGCGGCGTAAACCACGCACCCACAAGCTCACCCTCGTTGTATTTCCCAAGATTGGCGATATAGATTCGCATTTCTTCGATACCACATCACCCCTTTACTGGTAACGGAATACGCCGCTTGTGGTAAATAAGTATCTGTCGTCCATTTCCAGCTCACTACCATAGGAGTGATAGTCGATATGTTTCAACAGTTCGTGGGGAATCTCACCGAACACATTTTCCTCACGGATAAGGTATTCTGCCAGTGCCGCACCGTCACCCACATCATAGTAGCGTATCTCGTCCTTATGGTCGATAAATTCATCAAAGCTGGAAAACCATTTCTGCTGAATGGCTTTCATTTCATTGCCGATAGGTGTACCCTCCAATTCAAGCACCATGCGGCAGTTGGCATTGATTTCCCAAAGCGGCATATCGCTGTGTAAGTCAAAGGGCAGCTCATAGTCTGCAATCTCAATCTGTTCTTCGTTTTCCACACCGAGCTTTTCTCTGACTTCCTCAAAGTCCACAGGTGGCGTGAACCATGCCCCTACCAGTTCGCCCTCATTGTATTTGCCTAAGTTGGCAATGTAAATCCGCATTTCCTCCAAGTTCCTCCACCTCCTTTTAGCGGTAATAAAAGATACCATTGTCCGTAAACAGGTAGTGTTCACTGTTTTCCAGTTCCCGACCAATGGCAGCGTAGTCGATATGGTTCAACAGGTCTGGATGTACTTCTCCAAATAGCTGTACCTCCTGCACCAGATAACGGGCGAGAGCTTCCCCGTCCTGCACCGGATAGCAGCGTATCTGGTCTTTGTGGTCGATAAATTCTGTAAAGCTGGGAAACCACCGCTTTTGTACCACATCCATTTCATAATAGAGTGGCGTTCCCTGCATTTCCTGTACCATCCGGCAAAGGGCGTTGATTTCCCAGAGCCTTGTGTTGCCCTCCAATGGAAACGGCAGCTCATAATCTTCAATTTCAATTTCTTCCTCATTCTGAACCCAAAGACGTTCCCTGACTTCCTCAAAATCCACAGGACAGGAAAACCATGCCCCAGGGTATTCCTCAAAATCCTCATGGTAAAACCGTGTGGTGTTCAGGATGTAGATTCTCATTTCCTCAATCTGTATCACGTCCTTTCTCTGTCAGTTTTTTGGGGAGTTACGCTCCCCAAGCCCCTAGTGGACTTCCGCCATGAAGCAATCAGAGCTTGCTCCATAACGGAAGTGTAACAAGGGTTTCCTATGCACCGATAATCTTATTGAACAGTTCCAGTAAGATGTCCTTTACACCGTCCGCATTGAAGACCAGACCGACCGCTACGAGGGAAACTACTAAAAAGCCGATAAGTTTGGAAAATTCCCTCTTAAATCCGAGGTACAGTCCAATCACCACGATTGCCAGCAGCACAAGGGACTGGGCGTTGGATAAAAACCAGTTGTAAAGATTCTGTCCGAAATTCATAAAAGCTCCTTTCTTTCCTGTAAGCGTTCTTAGGTTCCAAGATTACCGCCGTTAAAGCACCACCTCCTTTGCAGCGGCGGCTTGCTGCTTCAGGATTTTTTCGTGCTTCTCCGTCAGTTTTGCGTGGGTGATGATGTCATGGACAATCTGGGTGTGGTTCATCTTATCCAGACGGAGAGCCAGTTTTAACGTGGGGGCTACCTGATGGGAGAGCCAGTGCAGGGTGCGTTCAAAGGAATACGGTTCCGGTTTGGTTGTCAGTTTCAGACTTCCCCTGTGTTCCCCCATAAACCACGCCCATTCCTCATTGATACGCCAGTCAGAACGGGGCTTTGTATCGTCCCTGTCTACAAACCGGACATAGCGGTTGATGATTTGAAAGGCTGTCCGTTCTGGATTGTCATGTTCTAACAGGTCACGGATGGCGTAAAAGGCACGCTCATTTTTCAGCCGGATTTCAAAGCGGTTCTTTACCTCTGCGTCCGCAATGGGAATATCGTGCTTTTTGTACTGCTCATAGTCTTTTTCATAAATGCAGAAGTACACCTCACTTTGGAGGGAGCCGATATACAGGGTGTTCCCCATACATTCTTTTTCCCCACGCCGTACCAGTTCACCGCTGCGGTAGCTCTTGAAGCTGCGGAAGACCGAGATACATTCCTCATTCCGGCACTTCTCTGTCAGATGGGGAATGTTCAGGATTCCCGTTTTATCATTGATGGCAAGGTCAAGCCGCTTCATCACGCCGTCCTCCATGAGAACATCCATAAAAAATTCATACCAGCTCCGTTCCTGTGCCAGAAGATAGCTTTCAAACTGGCGGCAGCCACGCCCTTTCAGTTCCAGCAGCACCCCTTTTTCCAGCTCCGGCGATACTAGAACGAAAATATCCCCCAAATAGTAATGCTCTGTGTAAGAGTAGAAGCCGTAGTCTTCATGGATAAAGTAGGGGAGTTTTAACCGCAGCACGTCTTCCACGATATGCTTCACATCCGTAGTAGGAAAGCGAATCCGAACATAGTCAAAGAGCATTTCAAGGGGATTGTCTGGATTGAAGCGTTCCAGAGCTTCTGAGATGGCTTCCTGTAATGCTTCGGATGGGTGAGCCTTGCTCGTTTCAATATCGCTCAGGTACGGACGGGTGATTCCGGCAGCTAACGCAAGTTTCTGTTGTGAGATACCGTAAACTTCCCGTTTTTCTTTGATGTCCTGTACCCATGTTTCTTCATTCAGTGAAAATCCCTCCTGTCTAAAAAAGCGTATGTCAACTTTCAGAGTCTTGTTGACATACGCCGGATATGGGAAAATCCCTTGTGTACCGAGGGATTCTGCCCTGTTGTTTGGTTGTTGCCTGTCGATTTGTACCCCTCTGTTAGATACGAGGGGTTTATGCTGGCGTGCCTTGCGGCACACCAGCCACAGCAGGTCAGTCCGTTTCTTCGGCTTTCGCTTCGCACGCCGCCTGCACTCCCTGCCAGCTGTCTATGAGCTTTTTAATTTCTTTGAGGAAATCGTGTCCTTTTGGGACAAGGGGCGTGTAAAACTCCGAGATAACGCTGGTTCCCGCATCCACATAGCCACGCCCTTTTATCTGCTTTAGGAAGAAATCCTTTGTGGTTTCCCCGAACATCATCCCATAGCCCATTTCCGACATCCGCCCCAGAGCCACACGGAAATTAAACTGGTCACGGATTCCGTCCCCCAGATACTTTGCGTCTGGACGCTGGCAGGCGAGAATCAGGAAGAAGCCAGCCTGCCGCCCAAGCATAACGATTTGTTTTAATTTGTTGAGGACAGCGGCATTTTCCTTTGTGCCGAGCATTTCCATAAATGCCACATATTCATCAAAGATAAGGAAATGTGCCGGAAGTCCCAAGTAAGCGTAATTTTCCCCTGTCCGGTAATTCTCCATGAGCTTCATGTCTTCGCTGCGTTTCATCATTTCTTCATAGAAACGGTCAATGCAGGCGAGCATATCTTCCTTTTTGTAGTACACATCCGGCATAACCGACTGTAAATCCGCAAGGTCGGCGTTCTTCGGGTCTAACACGAACAGGACGGCGTTGGTGCGGAGCAGGGCTTCAATGAGGGTCAGGATGAAGTAGGTCTTTCCGCCGCCGGTTCCTCCGGCAATGAGCATATGGGGGAGCTTGTCATACTCCCACCAGACATTTTCCATAAGCCGGAGACTGCCGTCCTTTGCCTGTACATCCTCAATGGAGATACGGTTGGCAATAGTATCATAGAGCAGGGTGTACTCCACATAGGAATCCTTTAATTCCTTATCCGTCAGCTCACAGTACAAGCCGCTTTCCAGCTTTCTCTCCAAGTTTAAGAGCTGTTCCTGATATTTCCCCAAGGTGATTTCCACACGGATATGGAGCAAGCCCTGTTTCATCCGGTAGTAGATTTTGGGAAAGTAAGTGATGGTTTCTTTGGAACGGCTGGAAGATAAGTCCTTGAAAAAAGCGTCTTCCTTTCTCTGTTCCGATTCATACCACTTGTTTTCCAATACCATCCTTGCCAGCTTTTGGCGGTGGATGAGCTGCTTTACTTCATCCCTCCGGTATCGCCAGAACAGAAGAACGGCTGCAAGACACACCAACCCTGCTACGCCCATACTGAATAACAGGTAAGGGATGTTTACATCCTGTATTATCTGGGAGAGGGACACTTCCTGCCAGTTGGCTCCGGCAATCTGCCCTGTATGAAACAGCAGGACAACCAGCAGGAAGACAGGGAACAGGGCGGCAAGGGCAGTATGGGACACAAGGTCTTTATCCGTGGGGCGGATACGTTTTCCACGGGGAAAAAGCTGCTTCATGGGAACAATCCTCCTTTCGCTTTTCTCTTATTTAGCTGTTATTTTGTAGGGGGAGCGTCTTTCTTCGGTGTCTGGGGATTCATGGCAGCCCCTTTTTTCAGGACAATATCCTCTGCCTTGATGTACCAGTCCACCTCTGCTCCCTGAAAGGTAGCCGTTGCCACGGTATCTGCCACTGGATTGATAAGTTCCACCTCTGCGTTGTAATCGAGCTCCTTTAACGGCACGCTGGCAGGGATGGAAACCTGAATCATACGCCCCTGTCCTCTGGATTTTAAGTCATAGGTACGCTCCTTGATTTCTTCTGATACCGAGCCGTCTTCATTCTGGAGGTGAACCTCACGGCGGAGGGCAGAAAATTTCAATGCCCCGAAAGTTGCTTCCTTGTCAATCACGATTCCGTTTGCTAATCTCATAGTCTGATGTCCTCCTTTTCCTTACGCTTTTACCATATCGTCAGCGTGCAAAATGTAGTTGGTAAAGCCCCTTGTGCCGATTTTATAGCCCTCTGCGGTGATACGGGGATTGACGAGCTTCACACGTTCCTCAAAGTCAAAATGTTTCTCTCCGGCTTCGGCAGGGAGGATAACCACAATATCATCCGCCCTCTGTACGTCCGAATACAGATTGAAGCTACGGGAGAATACCGCCATGCGTCCGTTGATTCTTCTCTGTTCTGTTTTGTCTTCTCCGGCAAACTCCAAGTTGCCGAATGTCTTTTCCATGTTGGGGATAACGAATTTTAATTCCATATAGATGTACCTGTCCTTTCTGAATGTTGTGTTTGATGGTTGTTTTGGGATTCTGGTTTGGAAGCGGAGGGGAACGCTCCGGCGGTGGTGATTTCTTCGTGGTATCACATCCTTTCTGGGACTATTGAAGAAATTACAGGGTTGTGATATTATCTAGGTGTTAAAAATTAAATCGTCATGGTTAGGATTGTTAGCTTGTGTTTTTTCATGTAGCTCTGTCATGTACTCCCAACAACTTAAAAGTAGATTTCAGTGGAGATTTATAATATCAGGAGGTACGCTTATGACAATAATAACAACTGTAAAAAGCATTATGGTGGGCGACGGAATTTCTGGGAATTTTTGCTAAAGTGTGCAGGGGCAATGGAAAAAATTACGGCTGGCATGACATGAAGAATCCGGGAGGGTCAAATCTCCAATTCCCATCGGGGCTGTTTTCAGCCCCATTTAATTTTGAAACAAAAAATAGACGCCCATTGTTGAACGTCTATTTTGGGATGATATTGAGGTTTGCTGGTCTATCTTATAAAATCTGAATGTACTTCGATTGCATTTTTATTGCATTTTTAATTTGTTTTCATATAGATTTTAGTGGTTGATAGTTCCTGAAAATGCCTTAAAATCAATGATTTTCACTTATATGGCATACTGTCTGTCTGGAGTTTGAGTAGCGGACTAAATTGCGAAAAAGCCCATAAATAAAGGCTTTGCGGGCTGTCTGGATGTTCCAGTGGAGTGCAAATGGAGTTAAAAAATATTTTTTTTCTTTGTTTTCTTTCCGGAGTTATCTGAGATTTTCGCAAAAAGTAACTATGCTCAGAAAATATAATTAGTGTGAATATGAAGAACAGTTTGTTTTGATGGAAATATTTTCCGTCAGGGCAGACTGTTTTTTTATACCCTTTTTCAATGATATAAACTCCATGGTTCAGTGATAACACATATGGAAACTGTAAAATTAAGACAATTTGCTAAATTTC
>OGOT01001561.1_pt1 | contig 13678 bp, 8 predicted proteins | sample 1552791 | NCBI WGS metagenome assembly OGOT01 (sample SAMEA2580160, study PRJEB22360) | human gut metagenome | biome: human gut; feature: human-associated habitat; material: faeces | place: Denmark | collected 2008/2010
ATTTATATTCATGACCAGTCTGCACGTCTGGATACCATGAATTGCTGTCTGTTCGATGTGGCAGCTGTTTTAAGTGGCGGTTTTGAGATGGGTAATGTCTGGTATAACGAGCCGAAGACTCTGGATACAGCCTTTGATGTTATGGGGGATATCATTCTCAGTACAGCAGCACAGCAGTATGGTGGCTTTACAGTGCCGGAGGTTGATAAGATCCTGGCACCGTATGCAAAGAAGAGCTATGATAAATATATTTCCGAATTTATGAAATACTCGGACGAGAGCTGGAGTGGCCGTGAGGAGAGAGCTATTGAGTATGCTCTTGATAAGGTCCGCAGGGATTATGACCAGGGCTGGCAGGGAATTGAGTACAAGCTGAATACCGTCGGTTCTTCCAGAGGTGATTATCCGTTTGTTACGGTGACACTTGGTCTCGGAACCGAGCAGTTTGAGAAGATGTGTACGATTTCCCTTCTTGAGGTCCATCAGGGAGGACAGGGTAAGGCCGGACACAAGAAACCGGTACTTTTCCCGAAGATCGTATTCCTTTATGACAAAGAGATCCATGGTCCAGGAAAGTGCTGTGAGGATATTTTTGAGGCTGGTGTGGAGTGTTCCTCCAAAACCATGTATCCGGACTGGCTGTCTATGTCCGGCGCAGGCTATATTTCCAGTATGTACAGGAAATACAAGAAGGTCATCAGCCCGATGGGATGCCGTGCTTTCTTAAGTCCGTGGTATGAGCGTGGCGGTATGGAGCCGGCGGATGAGAATGATACGCCTGTTTTTGTGGGACGTTTTAACATTGGTGCGGTAAGCCTTCATCTTCCGATGATCCTTGCAAAGGCCAGAGCGGAGAGCAGAGATTTCTATGAGGTTCTGGATTTCTATCTGGAAATGATCCGTAACCTGCACATCCGCACTTACGAATATCTGGGACAGATGCGTGCATCCACCAACCCGCTTGCATACTGTGAAGGCGGTTTCTACGGCGGACATCTGAAACCGAATGAAAAGATTGGCAAGATCCTGAAGCCTATGACAGCTTCCTTCGGTATCACAGCGTTAAATGAGCTTCAGGAACTTTACAATGGCAAATCCATTGCCGAGGATGGGGCGTTTGCTCTGGAGGTCCTGAAATATATCAATGACAAGGTAAATCAGTACAAGAAGGAAGATGGTTATCTTTATGCGATCTACGGAACACCGGCAGAGAGTCTTTGTGGCCTGCAGGTAGAGCAGTTCCGTAAGATGTATGGAATCATTGAGGGCGTTTCTGACAGACCATATGTGAGCAACAGCTTCCACTGCCATGTAACAGAGGATGTGACTCCGATCGAGAAACAGGATCTGGAGGGACGTTTCTGGGAACTCTGCAATGGAGGTAAGATTCAGTATGTACGTTATCCGATCGGCTACAATAAGGAAGCTATCCGTACACTGATCCGCAGAGCCATGGATCTGGGATATTATGAGGGAGTGAACCTTTCTCTTGCATACTGTGACGATTGTGGTCATGAGGAACTGGAGATGGATGTATGCCCTGTCTGCGGTTCCAGAAATCTGACCAAGATCGACCGTATGAACGGATATCTTTCCTACAGCCGTGTCCATGGAGATACCCGCCTGAATGAGGCGAAGATGGCTGAGATCGCTGAGCGAAAATCTATGTAAATACTGGCTGCCCGATCAACTGTGTAACAGTGATCGGATGTAGAGCCAGACAGTATAAAAAATATCCCGCAGAGCTGCCGGTAAGACCAGCAGCCGTCTGCGGGATATTTTTATGTAAAGTGAAATTTTATAGTTCACTTTGTATTCTGAGTCCGTAAAATGATCATTTAATGATAGTTCCGGTCTTCTCACGGTAGCCGTCTTTTGCATGGGCCATGTCTGTGATGATGGTACGGCGTCCGGTTCCCTTCTCCACGAAGGAAACACCTGCTTCGATCTTAGGAAGCATGGAGCCTGCCGCAAACTGTTTGCCGGCAATATATTTCTTGGCATCTTCTGTGGAAATAGTATCCAGATAAGATTCGTGATCCGTATTATGGTCAAGGCTTACTTTCTCGACGCTTGTAAGGATCATCAGAGTGTCAGCGTTCAGTTCTTCTGCAAGAAGTCCTGCTGCCAGGTCTTTCTCGATGATGGCGCTGGCACCATTCAGCTGAGTTCCCTGCTCAAGAACCGGGATTCCGCCACCGCCTGCGGCAATGACGATCTGCTCTGCTGCAGAGAGGACCTTTACGGTTTCAATCTCTACGATCTTCTGTGGCTTCGGTGCTGCAAGGATACGTCTGTACTGACCCTCGCCCACCTTTGTGACAAAGTTTCCTTTTTCTTCTTCAGCCTCGGCCTCTTCTGCGTTAAGAACACGTCCAATGATCTTCTCCGGCTCTGCAAATGCTTCATCGTATGGATCGATGACAACCTGTGTCAGAACTGTGCTGACCGGTTTGTAGATCCCTCTGGAGATAAGCTCAGCACGGATGGCGTTCTGAAGGTCATAGCCGATATAACCCTGGCTCATGGCGGAACATACGGACATTGGTGCAAATGTATAATCAGGATGTGCCTTACCGAATTCATTCATTGCGGTGTGGATCATCCCTACCTGCGGACCGTTGCTGTGGGAGATCACTACGCGGGTTCCCTCCTCTACCAGATCTGCGACTACCTTCGCTGCGAGTTTTGTAGCTGTTTTTTGCTCTGGAAGTGTGGTGCCAAGTGCCCGGTGGCCTAATGCAACTACTACGGTTTTTTCGCTCATAGGAAATACCTCGTTTCTCTTAAAAATTGGAATGAAATCAGTTACTGTATTCAGTAACGAGTACATCGAAAACGATGCACGAGTATTATATTTTATTATAAAAGACCTATGTGGGAAATGCAATAGAAAATCGAGTGTTTTCCGAGACAGGAAAAACCGCCTGATCCAGTCAGACGGTTTGATTCCTACTATTTTTTGAGGGGGGAGATAGAGAGTGGTTTTTCATCTATCCAACACCTATTATATAGAGAAAATATGTTTAAAATATGTCGTTAATCTAAAAGAAATGGAAAATTTATAAAGAAAGTTTAAACAAACTTTATAATTTTTATATCCGGTTGCGCATGGTCTGAAAATGTGATACATTGAAAAAGTCTTGATCCTGCATTCTGCGGGATCTGTTCACGCATCGTTTCGATGCAGAAATCCATTTTATTTTATCGAAAAAAATATTGATCATGCACCATTTGCCGGGGAGGGATGCCTTTGTCTGTGGAAAAGTAAGTTTCTGTAAAAAAAACATGTGTATAAGAAATGCCAGATCAGGCAGAAATGAGGAAGAGCCATGAAAAACAGAATATGGAAACAGATGAAGAAAGCCGGAATTGTGACAGTGCTGGCAGGAGCCATGCTGGGAGGAACAATAGAACCGGAGCTGACTCTGGGAGCAGATTTTTTGCCGGGACAGGCACCGTTTATCGATCAGAGTGTGTTCTGGAAAGACATAGAATCCGGACAGGCGGAGCTTGGGATCCGGATTCGCGGCCTGAATGAATGGCTGTCCGGGAGAAGGTTTTCGGAGGATAAGGAGAAAAATGAGAAGTGGGACGATGAACTTCAGAAGATTGAAGATCCATCGGTGGAGCAGGAAGAAGAGATAGAACAGGAGCTGCCAGAGAATGACTTGCAGCAGGAAGAAGAGCAGGAGCTGCCGGAGGATGATTGGCAGCAGGAAAAGGAGCCAGAGCCGGAGCTGCCGGAGGATGACTTGCAGCAGGAAGAGAAGGCAGAACAGGAATTGCCGGTGGATAAGGTTGTGGAAGGAATCGGAATAGAAATGGAGGAAGGATATGAGCACGTGGAGCAGCTGGCATCCGGGGAAACAGTACAGCCGGAGGATGAAGAGCAGGAGAAAACGGGTCCGCTCACACCGGAAGGAACGTCGACCGGAGGGGAAAATGTAGGGAATGAAGAGGAAGGTGAGTTTGAGGAGACGCAAAAGCTGACGCTGGTCACGTATATTTCGGAGTATTTTGTTCCGGAAACGGATTCTGTCCCGAAAAATATGGCTGCACAGCAGATTTCTGTAAGGAGCCAGAGCGGTGAAGATACAGAGATCACAAAGCTGGAAAGCGTGCTGAACGTGGAGCAGAACGGGCAGGATGAGATCTTTTTCCGTATCCCGCTGATCCTGCGGCAGGAATACCGTTTTCCGGCAGAGAAAAGCAGTTATCCTGTGACTCAGGAGGAACCGCTTCAGAAGGACTGTACCGGTGCGGGAACCTTTCTCATGACAGAAGAAAACGGGGAAGAGCTGGTGATCGCAGAGGGAATCTCGCCTATGCTGGACGTGGAGGCTGCTGAGGCTGATATGGAATTGTCGGTAATTGCACAGAATAAAAAAATGAAAGCAGGGCAGACCATCCGTTATCAGGTAGAGATAGCCAATACCGGAAAGCTGGATCTTGCAGATATCCGTCTGACCAGCAGCCTTTCATGCCCTAAGATCCGGCAGCTGTGGGAAGATGCAGAAGGCCTTCTAACAGAAGGGGCTGTGGCGGAATTTGCAGAATTAAAAGCCGGAGAGAGCAGGAGCTTTTATGTACAGGTGCCGCTTCTGGATGAACAGGAAAAAGATCTGGAGCACCAGGTGGAAGCAGAGGCCAGGGTGAAGGACAGAGTGGAGGAGGTGATCCGGAAGAACGCTTCCACTATAAATGGTCTGGAGGCACTGAAGGCGGATCTTTCTGTAAAGAAAACTGCAGACAAAGAAACCGCTGCACCGGGTGAGACTGTGACCTATCAGATCTGTATCGTGAATACCGGTGAAAAAACGCTTCATTCGGTTGTGGGAACGGAGCGCTTTCAGGCAGCAGGGATCCATGCACAGTTTCTGGAGCAGGAAGGTGTAACGCTCAACAGCAGCCGTACAAAGGCAATGATCCAACAGATCCCGCCGGGAGAGGCAGTTTCTCTTCAGGCTGTGGTGAAGATCCCGGGAAAAACAGCGGATCAGAAGCTTTTTAACCAGGTGACGGTCACAAGCAAGGAAACCGGAGAGCGATTGATGGAGGCCTCCGCTTCTGTCATGGTAAAAGGAGAGGTGGCTATTACGCCGGAAGAAGGGCTGCCTTTGCAGGGAGATGACCAGGGTCCGGCTTCCGGTCAGATACAGATGGCAAGAACTGCGTCCACACATCCGAAGACCGGAGATGATACCAGGAGGGATTTGTGGACGCTTCTGGCAGTGACAGCTTTGGTGACTGTGCTGGGCGGCATCTGGCTTCGGAAAAAATATGCGGATATTTATGGAAAAAGCTGATGTTACTGAGAACGGAGTGAACAGTAACAAGCTGATATTTTACAAGGCGGCCGTACCTCAAAGAAACGTTGAAAACAGGGGGGAGGTGTGCTATTCTATATGGTATGTACAGAAAATAAGAACAGTATATTTCCCGCCTCCGGTGTGCTGCCCGTCAGACCGGAAAAAGGGAAGATGGAGGAGAAAAATGAATCTTTTATCCTTATTGGAACATCTTGAATACAAATGCCTTCAGGGAAGTACAGAGCAGGAGGTTTCTTCTGTTGTATATGATTCCCGCAAAGTAGAAGAAGGGAGCCTTTTTATCTGCATCAGAGGTGCGGTCGTGGATGGACATAAATTTATACCTGATGTTGTGGCAAAGGGTGCGAAGACACTCATCGTGGAAGAAGCGGTGGAGGCACCGGAGGATGTGACAGTGATCCAGGTAGAGGATACCCGTTACGCCATGGCCTTTATTTCAGCAGCATGGTTCGGACATCCGGCAGAAAAGCTCAAAACCATCGGTATCACCGGAACCAAAGGAAAAACAACTACAACCTATATGGTGAAATCAATCCTTGAGAATGCCGGATATAAGGTTGGTCTGATCGGAACCATCGAGGCTGTTATCGGGGAGAAGCATATCCCGGCAGCCAACACGACACCGGAATCCTATATGGTACAGAAATATTTTCATGATATGGTAGAAGCAGGCTGCGATGCGGTCGTTATGGAGGTTTCCTCACAGGGACTGATGCTTCACAGAACCCAGGGATTTGTGTTTGATTTTGGAATTTTCACAAATATTGAACCAGATCATATCGGACCGAATGAGCACAAGGACTTTGATGATTATCTGCACTGCAAATCCATGCTTCTCAGACAGTGTAAGGTTGGTATCGTAAATCGTGACGATGAACACTTTGACCGCATTATCGAAGGCCACACCTGTAAACTTGAAACCTATGGATTTTCCGAAAAAGCAGATCTCCGTGCAGAGGGCGCCAGACTCGTTGGAAGAAAGGGCTATCTGGGAATTTCCTATCATGTTAAGGGACTTATGGATTTTCCTGTGGAGATCGATATTCCAGGTAAGTTCAGCATTTACAATTCTCTGACTGCCATTGCCATCTGCCGCCATTTTAAGGTATCCGAGGAGAATATCATCAAAGCTCTGAAGGTGGCCAGGGTCAAAGGCCGTATTGAGATGATCAAGGTATCTGACGAATTCACACTGATGATCGATTACGCACATAATGCCATGGCGCTGGAGAGCCTTCTCGGAACACTGAAGGAATATGATCCGCACAGACTGGTATGCCTGTTTGGCTGTGGCGGAAACCGTTCCAAGCTGCGCCGTTATGAAATGGGTGAGGTTTCAGGAAAGATGGCAGATCTGACCATCATTACTTCAGATAATCCGCGAGATGAGGATCCACAGGCCATCATCGATGATATTAAGATCGGAATGGCAAAAACAGATGGAAAATATGTAGAGATCCCGGATCGTAAAGAGGCGATCGCCTACGCGATCCATCATGGTGAGCCGGGAGATATCATCGTCCTTGCCGGAAAGGGCCATGAGGATTATCAGGAGATCAAGGGTAAGAAATATCCCATGGATGAGCGTGTACTGATCCGGGAGATCCTGGAAGAAGATCAGAAAGCGTAAATGGATGATCTATGCAGATGTGATCATTGACATTTCTCATGAAAAGCTGGACCGGGATTTTCAGTATCGTGTACCTGAGGAGCTGGTGCAGGCAATAAAACCCGGAGTTGTGGTCACAGTGCCCTTCGGAAAGGGAAATACCCTTCGGAAAGGCTATGTGACCGGGATCTCCGGAACGGCAAAATATGATGCGTCAAAGCTCAAGGAGATCCGGGGAGTGTCCACAGACAGTGAGACAACAGAATCCCGGCTGATCGCACTTGCGGCCTGGATGAAGGAGACCTATGGCTCCACCATGATCCAGGCACTGAAAACAGTTCTGCCTGTAAAAGACAAGGTCCGTGCAAAAGAGAAAAGACTGATCCTTTTTACAGGGAAAAAGGAAGAGGGGCAGGCACTTCTTGGCAAGCTGGAAGGCAGCCGCTTTAAAGCACGTGAGCGGTTCCTTCGGGCAATCCTGGAGGCCGGGAGCCTGGATTATACCTATGCCTCCAAAGAGCTTGGAGCCGGCATTTCCGTTCTTGATTTTTTTGAGAAAAAAGGTCTGATAACTATTGAAAGTCAGGAAATGTATCGTATTCCCGATGGGTTCGGCCTGGTGAAGGAGAACATGGAGCTGAGTCTGAACCAGGAACAGCTTTTGGCGGCAGAGCAGATCTTTCGGGAATGGCAGGAGCCGGACCCAAGGCCTGCACTTCTTTTCGGAGTGACCGGAAGCGGAAAGACCCAGGTTTATATGCGCCTGATCCAGAAGGTACTGGAGGAGGGAAAACAGGCGATCGTGCTGATCCCTGAGATCGCGCTTACTTATCAGACAGTCAGGCGCTTTTATGCCATGTTCGGAGATAAGGTTTCGGTTCTGAACTCCAGACTTTCCCAGGGAGAACGTTATGATCAGTTCAAAAGAGCAAAACGTGGTGAGATCCAGGTGATGGTAGGACCCAGATCCGCACTGTTCACACCGTTTTCAGATCTGGGACTGATCGTTATCGACGAAGAGCATGAACCCACCTACAAAAGTGAGAATACGCCAAGGTACCATGCACGTGAGACTGCCATTGAGAGGGCACGAATGGAACATGCCCGTGTGGTCATGGGATCAGCCACTCCGTCATTGGAAGCCTACAGTCATGCCTGTGACGGAGAATATCTTCTGGTAAAGTTAAACGCACGTTATGAGGAAAGGCCTCTTCCACAGGTATCAATCGTGGATCTTCGGGAAGAATTAAAGAAAGGAAACCGCTCGGTACTGAGTCTGGAGCTGAAGAGGGATCTGGAGCAGGTCCTTGAAAGAGGAGAACAGGCCATGCTGTTTCTGAACCGGAGAGGATATGCGGGCTTTGTTTCCTGCAGAGCCTGCGGTCATGTTATGAAATGTCCCCACTGTGATGTATCTCTAAGTGAACACAATGGCAATCGTCTGATCTGTCATTATTGCGGCTATGAGACTGTGAAACCGGAAATCTGTCCGTCCTGTGGTTCACCGCACATTGGTGGATTTAAGGCAGGAACCCAGCAGATCGAGAAGGTCATTGAAAAAGAATTCCCGAAAGCTAGGGTACTTCGAATGGATTTTGATACCACAAGGACCAAGGACAGCTATGAGAAGATCCTGGCTTCTTTTGCAAAGCATGAGGCAGATATTCTGGTGGGAACCCAGATGATCGTCAAGGGACATGATTTTCCGAATGTGACTCTGGTAGGAGTGATCGCAGCAGATCTTTCGCTGAATATGGATGACTATCACTGCGGGGAGCGTACATTCCAGCTTCTGACTCAGGCAGTTGGACGTTCCGGCAGAGGGAATCGGCCGGGGCAGGCGGTGATCCAGACATATCAGCCGGAGCATTACAGTATCCAGGCTGCAGCTGTTCAGGATTATAAGAAATTTTATAAAGAAGAAATGGGGTATCGGATGCTTCTGGACTATCCGCCGGCAGCCCATATGATGACTGTTTTTGGCGCCTGCCAGGATGAAGAACTTCTGAAAAATGCCATGTATTATATAGAAGTTTTTATCCGCAGGGTAAGTCCGAAGGAAGAGCTTCACATGATCGGACCTGCAGCTGCATCGGTAGGTAAGGTAAAGGATGTTTATCGTCAGGTGATCCATCTGAAGCACAGGGATATCTGCTTTCTCACAGCAGTCAGAGAGAAGCTGGAGAAATATATAGAGATAAATTCCGGATTCCGGAAAATATACATTCAATTTGATATGAATTAAAGGAGAAGAAAAATGGCACTTAGAACAATCCGTGTACAGGGGGATTCTGTACTGACAAAAAAATCCCGGACAGTAGACAAAATGACACCGAGGATCGGGGAACTGATCACAGATATGCTGGATACCATGTATGATGCAATGGGTGTTGGCCTCGCTGCACCACAGGTAGGAATCCTGAAACGTATCGTTGTCATCGATGTAGGTGAGGGCCCGATCGTGCTGATCAATCCGGAGATTCTTGAGACAAGCGGCGAGCAGACCGGTGACGAGGGATGCCTGAGCGTTCCGGGAATGGCAGGACAGGTAACACGTCCGAACTATGTGAAGGTAAAAGCACTTGATGTAAATATGAACGAACAGATCTACGAGGGAGAGGGCCTTCTGGCAAGAGCATTCTGTCATGAGATTGACCATCTGGATGGAAAAATGTATACAGAACTTGTGGAGGGAGAACTTCACAAGGTAACTTATGATGAAGAAGACTAAAGGCGGGATACTATGAAGATTATTTATATGGGAACTCCGGACTTTGCGGTGGCGCCTCTTGTAGCACTGGCAGAGAACGGATATGAAGTGGAGGCTGTGATCACACAGCCGGACAAACCGAAGGGCAGAGGCAAAACTATGATGCCTACTCCTGTAAAAGAAGAAGCACTGAAACACGGGATCCCGGTACTGCAGCCGGTGAAGGTAAGAGATCCTGAATTTGTGGAAGAACTGAAAAATCTTGCACCGGACATCATCATTGTTGCGGCATTCGGGCAGATCATTCCAAAGAGCATCCTGGATATGCCGAGATTCGGATGTATCAATATCCATGCGTCTCTGCTTCCTAAATATCGTGGAGCTGCACCGATCCAGCAGGCGGTGATCGACGGTGAAAAAGAATCCGGCGTTACTATTATGCAGATGGGAACCGGTCTGGATACCGGTGATATGATTTCCAGGATCGTGGTTCCGCTTGCCAAAGATGAGACAGGTGGAAGCTTGTTTGATAAGCTCGCACAGGCAGGTGCAGAGCTTCTGGTACAGACTTTACCGTCCATTTTTGACGGAACTGCAACCCGCGAGAAACAGCCGGAGGAGAGTCCAACACCATATGCTGCCATGATCTCAAAAAAAATGGGGCTTCTGGATTTCAGCAAAAATGCGGAAGAACTGGAGCGTCTGGTAAGAGGCCTTGATCCATGGCCAAGCGCTTTTACCTTTATCAATGGAAAAACATTGAAGGTCTGGAAGAGCTCTGTTCTGGAAAAACAGGCACAGGAAGCACCGGGAACTGTGATAGCCGCTGACAAAGGAGGAATCCAGGTAGCATGCGGCCAGAAGGTACTCGTGCTTCATGAAGTGCAGCTGGAAGGCAAAAAACGCATGGAAGCGGATGCGTTCCTTCGGGGATATCAGTTGAAACCAGGAGACATGTTCAGAGATTCCAGGGAGTGATGAGTTATGTACGGATATGGTTATTACGGATGGGGAATGGACCCCACGATTCTTTTGCTCGTGATCGGAATGCTTCTTTCTCTTGCGGCATCTGCGAAGCTGCGCAGTACCTTTGCAGTCTATAAAAAGGTCCGGAGTCATTCAGGTATCACCGGTGCGGAAGCTGCACAGAGGATCCTGAGAGCGGCTGGGATCACAGACGTACAGGTGGTTCCGATCCGCGGAAGTCTTACGGATCACTATGATCCGAGAACGAAAACGGTTTCCCTTTCAGAAGATATTTATGGAAGAAATTCTCTGGCGGCTGTGGGGGTGGCAGCACATGAATGTGGCCATGCGATCCAGGATGCGATCAATTATGCACCACTGAATATCCGTTCAGCCATTGTACCTGCCGCAAATATTGGTTCCCAGCTTTCATGGCCGCTGTTTATCGCAGGACTGATCTTTTCCATTGATCCGCTGGTAACCCTGGGAATTGTTTTGTTTTCACTGGCAGTACTGTTTCAGCTGGTGACACTTCCGGTTGAGATCAATGCGTCTTCCAGAGCGCTTAAAATGCTGGAAAGTACAGGTATCTTAGGTGCAGATGAAAAAAAGGGTGCAAGAAAAGTACTTACAGCGGCAGCGCTTACCTATGTAGCAGCTCTGGCGGCATCTATTCTGCAGCTTCTGAGACTGATTATCCTTGCAGGAGGTAGAGATCGTGATTAGCAGCGGAGTAAATACCAGAGAACTGATCCTTGAGATCCTGTTACAGATCGAGGAGGAGGGTGAGCACAGCCATATTGCAATCCGGAATGCGCTTTCCAAATATCAGTTTCTTCCGAAACAGGAACGTAGCTTTATTACAAGAGTATGTGAGGGAACCCTGGAATACAGGATCTATATTGATTATGTCATCGATTCTTTTTCCAAGGTTTCTGTAAACAAGATGAAACCGCAGATCCGTGAGATCCTGAGAAGTGCGGTATATCAGCTGAAATTTATGGACAGTGTTCCGGACAGTGCAGTATGCAATGAAGCGGTAAAGCTGGCACAGCGAAAAGGCTTTTATAATCTAAAGCCCTTTGTCAACGGGGTGCTCCGTACGATCGCAAGAGAGATCGGTGATCTGGAGCTTCCTTCCAGGGAAGAAAACGAAGTTCGTTATCTTTCTGTGAAATATTCCATGCCGGAATATCTGGTAGAAAAATGGAAAGCAGCCTACGGAGTGAAGACTACGGAGAAGATCCTGGAGGATTTTCTGACAGAAAGACCGATCACAGTACGGTGCCGTACTCATAAGGCGTCTCTGAGAGAAATCGTCACCAGTTTGAAGTCTCAGGGAGTGACAGTAGAACAGGCTCCTTATATTCCCTATGCACTGAAGATTTCCGATTACAATCATATTTTGACACTTGAGACCTTCCTTCAGGGAAAGATCCTGGTGCAGGATGTAAGCTCTATGCTTGTAGCGGAAGCTGCAAGTCCGAAAAAAGGTGACCATATCATCGACATGTGCGCTGCACCAGGTGGAAAAAGCATCCATGCGGCAGACAAAATGGGGGATTACGGAAATGTGGATGCCAGAGATGTAAGTCAGTATAAGGCAGATCTTATCAAAGAAAACATCCACAGGACCGGAGTGATTAATGTGGAAGCCAGAGTTCAGGATGCAACGGTATATGATCCGGATTCCGAACAGGCTGCGGATATTGTGATCGCGGATGTACCGTGCTCCGGTTATGGAGTTATCGGCAAGAAACCGGAAATCAAATACCGGGCAACTCCGCAGAAACAGGAAGAGATCGTAATGCTCCAGAGAATGATCCTGGATAAGGCTGCAAAGTATGTGAAACCGGATGGAACGCTGATCTTCAGCACATGTACCATTGCCCGGGAAGAAAACGAAGAAAATGTATTATGGTTTTTAAAGAATTATCCGTACCGGCTGGAAAGCCTGGATCCGTATATTCCGGAGGAACTGCACTGTAAGTCCACGAAGCTTGGCTATCTGCAGCTTCTGCCGGGAATACATAAGACAGATGGATTCTTTATTGCCAGATTCAGAAGGAAATAACAGAAAATGACAGATGTAAAATCCATGACCATGGAGGAATTGAAGGAATTCATGACAAAGATCGGTGAAAAGCCTTTCCGGGCGAAACAGATCTATGCATGGCTTCACCAGCAGCTGGTTACCTCCTGGGATGAAATGACAAATCTTTCCAAAAGCCTCAGGGAAAAGCTTTCGGCTTATCCGATCACAGCACTGACCCAGGCAGATGTAAGGATCTCAAAAATTGACGGAACCAGAAAATATCTGTTCCAGCTGGAAGATGGAAATGTGATCGAGAGTGTTCTCATGCGGTATCACCACGGAAATTCTGTGTGCATTTCTTCTCAGGTGGGTTGCCGTATGGGATGCAGATTCTGTGCATCTACCATCGGAGGACTGACCAGATGCCTGAAACCGTCCGAGATGCTGGATCAGATTTACCGTATCCAGGCAGATACCGGTGAACGTGTGGCCAATGTAGTTGTGATGGGAACCGGTGAGCCGATGGATAATTATGACAATCTTGTCCGTTTTGTCCGGATCCTTACCGACGAAAACGGTCTTGGGATCAGTCAGAGAAATGTGACGGTTTCTACCTGTGGGATCGTGCCGAAGATGTATGATCTGGCTGAAGAAAAGCTTCAGATCACTCTGGCACTTTCCCTTCATGCTCCAAATGATGAAAAACGACAGGAACTGATGCCGATCGCGAATAAGTATTCTATGGATGAGGTTCTGGATGCCTGCAGAAATTATTTTGACAAAACAGGCCGAAGGATCACCTTTGAGTACAGTCTTGTAGCCGGCGTCAACGACAGTGAAGAAGATGCGAGACAGCTGGCAGGCCGTATAAAAGGCATTAATTGCCATGTAAATCTGATTCCGGTCAATCCCATCAAGGAACGCTCCTATGTGAGGTCTACTCGACAGGCTGTGGAGAATTTCAAAATAAAACTTGAAAAATACGGAATTAATGTTACTATTAGAAGGGAAATGGGCAGCGATAT
>OGOT01001564.1_pt1 | contig 13649 bp, 16 predicted proteins | sample 1552791 | NCBI WGS metagenome assembly OGOT01 (sample SAMEA2580160, study PRJEB22360) | human gut metagenome | biome: human gut; feature: human-associated habitat; material: faeces | place: Denmark | collected 2008/2010
TCTATAGGCGGGAGTACGTTCACAGCGGATATACGGCGTATTCAAAGTGAAAATCTAAACCACAAACAGATTATTAATTGTTTTGCCAACGGCAAAGAACGTGATTCCATTGATATTGTTGAAAAAATGAAATCCAATGAACTTGCTAAGGCAGAAAAAAGAGTAATTACAAGCTTAAAAGCAAAAGCCGGTAAAACGGCAAGAACAGCTGTCCGGACAAAGATTTCTAAAACTAGGCGACCTACAGAAAATACTAAAACAACATCAAAGCCTAAAAAGGCTGCATTGGAACGATAATTTTATAGAGTAAATAAGGTAGCGAAATGGAAATCATGCCGGATCATGTACATCTTCTGCTTGAAGTACACCCGCAGTTTGGGATCCATAAAGCCATAAAGACCATCAAAGGGAAAACGTCACGTATTCTAAGGCAGGAATTTCCTTGGCTAAAGACAAAGCTCCCCACCCTTTGGACAAACAGCTATTTTTGCGCTACGGTTGGCGGTGCGCCGTTGAGCATTGTAAAGCAATACATCGAGAATCAGAAAACATCGCAAAGGAAGTGAGAAAATGAAGACCTTCTGCTTTAAGCTGTACAAGGCAAAGAGAAACCGAAAGCTCCACCGGCAAATCAATGCGGCAGGTCTCATTTATAATCACTGTATTGCCCTGCACAAACGGTATTATCGTCTATATCACAAATCGCTGAACGTCTATGCCCTGCAAAAACATCTCACGAAGCTCAAAAAGATCCCCCAGTTTTCCTACCTGAAAGAAATCGGTGCACAGGCGGTGCAGGACATCACGCAGCGGATTGACCGTGCCTACAAACTCTTTTTCCGAAATCTGAAACAAAAGGTGCGCACAGCGCCGCCCTCGTTCAAGAAAGTGAGAAAGTATAAATCGTATACGTTGAAGCAGGCAGGGTGGAAGCTCCTGGAAGGAAATGCCGTCCGAATCGGTACGCAAAAGTACCGCTATTTCAAAAGCCGAGCCATCGAGGGGACGGTCAAAACCGTCACCATCAAGCGTGATGCGCTTGGGGATATCTATCTTTATTTCGTCTGTGAGACGACAGAAAATGCAGTCTTGGCAAGAACGGGTAAAAGCGTCGGCTATGACTTCGGACTCACGCAGTTTCTCACAGCATCGGACGGAAACGACAGGGAAGCCCCGCTCTTTTTCAAGGCGAATGTAGCAGCGATACGCAGGGCAGGGAAAGCGCTTGCACGGAAAAAGCAAGGGTCGAACCATCGAAAGAGGGCACGGCTCGCACTGGCACGGCTACACAAGAAGACAGCCAATCAACGCAAAGACTTTCATTTCAAGCTGGCACATGCGATCTGCGAGGAATACGCTCTTGTGTGCATTGAGGACTTGAACCTGAGGGGAATGCAGAAACGATGGGGACGAAAAATCTCGGACTACGGCTTTGCGGAGTTTGTGAAAATCCTAAAGCATCAGGCAAGCAAAACAGGAACGACGATTCAAAAGATTGATCGGTATTATGCAAGCTCGCAGACCTGCCATATCTGTGGCGCGCAGAATCCGAAAACGAAAGATTTGCGTGTACGAGAGTGGATATGCCCGCATTGCGGAGCCATTCATGATCGGGACAGGAACGCCGCAAAGAATATCTTGAAGGTCGGGACATCGACCTTCTTTGGAGAGGCATCGTAAGACCTGCGCTATCGCAGGCAAATGCCATCTGTATCCAAGAATCCCCCGGCTTTAGCCGTGGGGAGTATGTCAATATTCTTAACCTAAAAGGAGGCATTATGCTATTCACCCAGAATTTTAAAAGACCTGAAACAGAAACAACGAGAGCAACAGATGTTGATGAATTTGATGATCCTACGATCCCTGAAGAAGAAAAAATGGAATTGGCAAATCAAAAAAGATCTGAAAATACACATGAAGATTATTCTCTCGATAAACAGTCTGCTCCTGCTCCCCACGATAAATTATCCTTAGCTTATCTTACAAATTTGATGACTGCCATTGCGAAAAAAGTAAATTCTTTATCTGATGATATGTTGGATCTCAAAACTGCGGTGAATTTACAACAAAGCAATATTGCCAACTTTACTGAAATAACAAAAAATAATTACCATAATATAGAACGTATGGAAAAAGAAATGCAGAATTTCTTCGATGTAAAAATAGCTACAGAAACTACACAAAAAATTCTTGAAGCTATGAAAATAAAATGGGATTTAACTTACAGTCCACTTACACAAGAAGATGTTTACAGACAAATGGAAACGTCCCCATTTAAAGAGGAATATACTATTTTAAATAATATTATCAGTGAAATCAGTCAATTAAAAATGACTGTAGAAAACAAAATGGAAGACCTTCAGAAAAATCCTGGGAGTCCAGAATATCAAGATTTATATATTTTAGGACAAACGCTAGAAAGAATTTTCAACGTCTGGCCACCCAAACTAAAGTATTTTGCAGCAGATAAAGAGCGTTCAATTGAAATTCAAATGGAAGAAGCTTTACGCATCGATATTTCTGCCGCTTTATCTGAAGCTGAAGCGGAAAAGCAAATTAAAGAAATAATGAAATGAGGTTACTATGTCATTTAAAAATAGTATAAAATATTTTTTAATATTATTTTCTATTTGTTTTTCGCAATTTAAAATAAGCGCTATGACACTTACGGATTATATTTCACAATATAATCCGCAAGATGCCCCTATAATTGCAGATGCTATTTATAAAACATCAAATAAATATGATCTCGATCCACTTTTCGTTGCCAGTGTTTTTAATATAGAAAGTAACTATCATAATAATGCAATTTCTTCTGCAGGGGCTATGGGCATTGCTCAATTAATGCCCGGAACGGCTGCTATGATGAATGTAAATCCGGCCGATCCACTGGAGAACATTGAAGGTGGTGTCCGATATCTACGAGAAATGCTTGATTTACAACCTAAAAGCAATCCTTATCGTTATAATTTAGCCTTAGCAAGTTATAACGCTGGGCCTGGAAATGTTAATGGATATATTCCTTCATACACTTATGATTATATTCAATCAATTAAAGATGAATATGAAAAGTTAAATCATATTATAGATAGAGACTCCTCTCCGCTGCCTAACCGGAATACAACCGTAAAAGCAAAACGCTTAACCCGGAAGGCTCGCCTGAAAAATGCTATACGAAGATATAAGCAAGAAAAATACAAAAAGAAACATTTTTAATGCAATTTTGCAAGAATCAGAACATATAAGATATTATAAAAATTTTTTGACACCCCTTCCTGCCCATTTAAACACATATCAAATGTCGAAAAATAGCCTTTAGGAAACTGTTTTGGCCCTTAACCGTGCCGGTCCGGTTCGTCACAGTTCCAGAAAGACTATTTTCCTCTTTTTATAACATGGTTCACTATTAAAAGCACCTATCCAGGCTCCTTACGGACACTGGATAAGTGCTAAAGTATATTATCTTTTATTATTATATGTTATTAAATATTATTTTTTAGTACTGATTATTCAGCACTTTTTATTTATTAAGGAGAAAATGAAGCTGCCTTTCTTGATCCGGAAGGCAGCCATTCTTTAAAACGCATTTTTTGCTTTTTTAGCGTACATAGGACGGGAAAAGATGCAAGGGCTGCCCTACGGCGTATCGTCCCTTGTCCCTTGCATCTTTTACCTCTGCCGCCTATGTTTTTCCGCTGCCAGCAAAAAAAGCTTGCGAGAGAATAAAGTGATTGCTTAATTGCACGTGCAAAATGAGCGTGCTATAATATAAACAACAAAAGAGAGTTGCTGGAAATCTGGCAGAAAAGGAGAAAGAAAATGGCAAAAGCACAGTATAAAAGAAATGAAATTATCTCCGCAATGCGGAGAAATAGATGGCACTTATATGGTGCCGTTACCGTCCTTCCGGATGGAAGGGCAAACAGCGAGATGTTTGTACTCGCTGCAACTCCAGAGGGAGCCGGAAGAGTGGGCGGTATACCGCTGCCGGCATATACCGGTTAACTGTGTGTGTGCATGGGCGCACAAGTAAGAATAGGGAGGAAAACAAAATGAAACACATTATGTACAGATCGTACATCGAATTTCGTGCGTATAACGAGGAAATTCACGAAGAAGTACGGGGGAACGATATACGTTTCACGTTCTTCGTACCCGGTAGCAGTGATTTCGACTGCATAGTTGTAGAAATCCCGGACAACATGGAGATGATCCCGACATGGGAACAGACAAGAAAAATACGCTTCTGGGAAAGAAAAATGTCCGACATTTTGGTCGACGGTGAAAGACGTCGGTTAAATGTAAATGTCGGTCGGAGAGATAAATATTATTATGGAGATATTGAAGATGTTAACGATATCCCGGAAGAATCTTATCTTCCGGAAGTTAACACGGATGACAGTGTGGCAGAACTGAAAATTATCGGTGTACAGTATACAACTATAAAAGAAAACGCCGAGAAATTCGGATGCGAATATGTAGAAGATGGGAAAAAACTGCTCATGGATTTATTAAAAAAAGTATCTCGTGAAATAGAAATTCACGATGAAATAAAGATGATTGAAAAAGACAGAGAGCTCCGAAATGTGACAACAATAGAAGAGCTCAAAGAAGAAATTACAATAGAATCGAACAACTACGGGAAAATAACTGGAAAACCCGGACAGTATGTAATAACCGTAGCGGACAGGAAGTATTTGATAAAAGGTATGTGGGACCCGATGGACGTTGACGACCGTGATAGCGGGTATGAATACTTCAATGTTTATCCGTTCGATCCAGATGAACTTTGTAGAAAAATTCCAGCCATTGGACTTCCGGAAAACATGCCGGAAGAAATTAGGCAAATGGTTAAAGCAACTGCTGCTTACAGAAATGAATTGATACGAAACATCGGAGAAGAAGATTGGGGCTAAAAGAACACTGCATCCTGAAAAATCATAAACAAAGTTTTTTAATAAAGGAGGATAAAAAATGTATACTGATGCGGAAATAATATATAAAAACGTAAAAAAATTAGAAGAAGGGGTGTATAGAGTCCAGGGGAAAAGACGGACGTGGGAGGGGTTGACAGATATTCAGAAACTCCGCTTTGCGCTAATCGCGGCGGGGGAAGTGTTAAAAACTGTTAAAATCTCCGACGTTGTAAAAGCAGCGGGAATAAAGGGAATGAAGACAAACGAAATAATAATAGCAGCCGGAAATGCAAAAAAGGAGCTTCCGGATTACAGACTTGTAATTATGCGGGAAGACCCGATTGAGAATTACAGTTTACTACAAAACGGTGTATTTACTTGCTGTGAGTTTGATAATCAGTAGATTTTATTGAATAAGAACAGGAGACGCTTAAAAATGAAAACAGAAAAAATAATAAAAAAAGCGGAAAAGCACGAAAGCGTAAGTCTAAACCTACGCACCACAGCTGAAATTCGAGACAGATTCAAAGAGCTGTGCAAGAAGAATGGAAGCACGGCAAATAGAACATTAAATGCATTTATGGAAGAGTATATAAAAAAGGAAGAGCAAAAGAACGTAAAAGACCTGAGTGTGTTTGATGGAATCCGCGACTTATCGAGCCGCGGAGAGACATACCGATTCAAAAGAATAGCCGACGGCTATACTGTTTATAAACTAAACGGATATAGCTTTAACAAAATTGGGGTAGTCAAAGCAAAAGAAGATATATCGGACATCGACTTATTCAATTTAGGATGGGAAGTAGACAGGTGATAAAAAATGAAACACATTATAGCAGCAATTTTAAAAGAAAAGCATATTGTAAAAACGTATCCGAGATGGAGTTTATCGCAGATATATAAAGATATTGTGGAACTGCGAAAGAACGACAAAGAATTAAATAGATATATAGCCGTAGAAATGCCGGCTTATGACGAAATGGAAGAGTCGGAGTTATATTTAATCTGGCATAAAGAAGCGACGAAAGAATATCATGCGAGCGGTAAAAAAGCTTATGATATTTTTATGCGAAATCACATACCGAATTTAACTCTAAACGGCAAGAAATATTACCATGATATCAATGAAAATTATAGTAAACAACTTGATATTGGGCGGCTGCTGATAAATTTAAAAGGCAGCATTATTCTTGCAGTAAAAAAAGGACTTGATTCTAAAGAGGGATTATTCGGCGTAATAAACACTGGAATTGATACATTTACAGTAAAAGTTAAAGAAGAAAAAAAGAACTATCTATTTACTGCATATGCGTATAATGACGGGGATATCGAATCTACGAAAGATAATTACCGAAAGCTTTTCATCGGCAATTATATATACGATGAAATGGAATTAGATGTGGATGACGCACTTCTGATATTGGCGAAATAGTAAAATATGGAGATGAAAGAAATAAAAGTCGGGGATAAGATTAACTGCTGGACAATAATTAACATTAATCCGCCTCCGGAACATCGATACCATCTTTTATGCCGCTGCGTTTGCGGCAATGAAAAGTGGGTGAGCAGATCCACACTAAGACGGAGTAAGTCAAAATCATGCGGATGCCGGAAACACCGCAGTCAAAAAGAATACAATTTGAAGCCCGGTGATAACGTCGGTTACTGGACGATACTAAGCAACGACGGCGATAAATTCCGCTGCCGTTGTATTTGCGGCACGGAAAGAGTTATAAAGCACAATATTTTAAAAAACGGCAGATCTTTATCTTGCGGCTGCCGTCGCAGCGATCATCAGATAAAAGAACAAAAAGAAGGGCGCGAACTGGGACAAAAAATATCGCGCGAAGTGCAAAAACATGGGCTATCTGTAGCGTATGCCGGTTTTGGCCGGCGGAAAAATAGAAACTCCAGGACAGGAATAACCGGAGTATCGAAATGGAGCGATAAATATCGGGCGTATATTACTGTTGACCGAAAACAAATCCATCTCGGAACATTTAAAAAATTAGAAGACGCAGGAAAAGCAAGGAAAAAAGCAGAAAAACAGTATTTTTTAGAGCGGAAGAAAATGGTAGATAAAATAAAAAGAGCAGTCATAAAAGAGCAAGAATAATATTGCTTATGGATAACTTTTTCCCCCTTTTTCTTTCTATCAAAAAATAAAAACTTGTTTTAATAGTTTTAATAGTTAATAACAGTTAGGGGGAGATGAAAACAACGATAAATATTGGAACATAAAATTCTTATGGATAACTTTTTCCCCCTTTTGGGGGTATTATGACTAAATTTTACCCCGCTTATGGATAACTTTTTCCCCCTTTTGAATAAAAAATTTTTTTAATATAGTCATGACTAAACATAAATGATATAATTTAGTTAAAAGGAAGTGATGATATGTCTAATATAGTCAAATATGATAATGATTTTAATCTAACGCAACATTTCAATAGATTAAATCAGACAGAGCAGGATATTTTCTTTGCCATTACATCGGAATTTACAAAAAGGAATGAAAACAGTATAGAAATTAAGATTAATGAGTTAAGAAAAAAAACTGGTATGCAAAAAAATTACAAGCCGCATGAAATGGTTGTGTTTATTAATAATATTTCCGAAAAACTAGCAGGCATGGTTTTTACGGTTTCAAAAGGAAATGAAAAAATAATAGGATCCTTATTTTCAGTTTTTATAATTAATAACGACATCGGGAGTCTGAAAGTGAAATTAAATACAGATTTTCTTAATTATTTTGCGGATATCCCTTTTTCTTTTACACAATTCGAATTACAACATTTTTTGCTATTGCATTCTAAATATTCGAAAATTTTATTCCGAATATTATTAGACCTAAAACACTATGCGCATGGCAATGACAATCGTTATTGGAAAATTGATTTTAATGAATTTAAAAAGTTAATGACATTTCCTGAATCTTATAAAACTTCTATTGTAATGAAAACGCTTACAAAAATAATAAAGGAAATCAATGAAACTCATTATATAAAAAATTTAAAGGTAAAAAGAGAAATGGGGGATAGTGTAGGAAGACCTATAAAAGATTTAATTTTCACTTATCAAATAAATAAAGATAATAGCTTATCCGAATATATTGAAATTGATGGTAAATCAGATATGTTATGTTGTCCTTATTGTGGAGCGGAAGTTATAAGGAAAACTGGGATAAACGGGGAATTCTATGGGCATAAATATTATAAACAGACTGATTGTAAACACTCTTGGTCAAGTTTAGATGATTTAAAAACAGAAACAATGCTTGTAGAGGATTCAAGAAAATCACTGGAAGAAAAGAAAGCAAAGTATAAAGATGCTAATGAGAAGAACTTTGATTTTCTTTATAAACAGCAACAGGAGCTGTTTTCAAGATTAGGAAGAAAGGAAGATGAAGATGTTTATGGATAATGATAAAGAATATTTAGAAGATTTATTAGTCAGAATGGCACATCATAGTACAGCTATTGAGGGGAACAGCTTAACTCAAGGTGAAACCAAAAGTATTATTCTTGAAAATTATATTCCTAGACCAATAGATATTCGGGAAGTCAACGAGGTTTTGAATTATAAAAATCTATTACCTTATCTTTTGGAACATCAGAAAGAAAATATTACCATTTCCGGAATTCAGGATATTAACCGGATTATTATGAAAAATATTGATGATCGGGGAGGAAAATTTAAAATTGTACAAAATATAATAGCCGGCGCAGATTTTGATACAACGCTGCCTTTTATGGTTCCAGAAGAATTGAAAAAATGGACTGATGATTTATCTTGGCGATTAAATCATGCAGAAAAAAATCAAGATAAAATTGAAATTATTATGGAACAGCATTTACGTTTTGAAAGGATTCACCCATTTCCGGATGGAAATGGACGGACAGGAAGGGCGTTAATTATATGGTCATGTTTGCAGCATGAATTGACCCCTATTGTTATAGAAAAAGAACAACGTAGTGAATATATGGCTGCTCTAAATCAAAAAGATATAAAAAGACTGACACTGCTTGCACAGCAAATCCAAAAAAAAGAGATAGAGCGTAAAGCTGTTTTTGACGGGATAAAAAAAGATGATGAAAAAAGAAGTTATGTAACCCAAAAAAATAAGAAATTTTCGATAGAGAGGTAATATATGAATCGTGATGATTTAGAAAAATTATCGATATACTTTATTATTCACAATACTGGAATTAATGAATGTTCTGTAAGTGAAGATGATGTAAAAAGTATTTTAATCGATAAATATATTCCTCGCAAAATGCCTTTAAAAGATGTTTTAGAGATCCTCCGGCATAAAAAAGTATTTAGGTATATAATTTCTCATTGCGATGGGGAAATTACCGTTAAAGACATTTTAACAATTAATCGGATGCTGCTTCATGAAGAAGATATTGATCCGGATCAGATTCCTGAAGAAAAAATAAATGAACTGTACCGATGGGTTAAAGAATTGAATTATAGAATGAAAACCAGTTCTAAAAAAGATAGTAAAGTTTTTATTCTAATGGAATTACACCTTAAATTTGAGGAAATTCGTCCGTTTAGAGATGGAAACGGACGAACGGGAAGGGCATTGATTGTGTGGTCATGTTTGCAGCAAGGGTTAACTCCCGTCGTTATAGAAAAAGAATATAACCGGGAATATATAGAATGTCTGAAACATAGAGATTTACAAAATTTATACAAATTGGCAGTAAAAAATCAGAAAAAAGACATCGATTTAGTTAAAAATGATGAAAATAATGAAATGACGAAAAATGCACTCAAAGCGCTCTATAATGAGCTTGAGGATATTTATAATAATTTCCCTCAAACTGATGAATTAGAGGTTAAAAAAGCAGAAATTCAATCATCTGTGACGGTTATAAAGAATAAGGCAGAGTATGAAAGAGTTAAGCAGGATTTACGAGAATATGAAAAAGCTTGTATGATTCATAGAAGAAATTTAAAGTATAACGAAGAAAGAGAGAATGATTTAGGACGTATCAGAAAGTACTAATATAGCTTTTTTGAACAGATTTCAAGGAGTGAAAATAATGACTAATTACGAAAAATTTTTTGAAGAACAAATGCAGAACCCCGAAATAAAAAAAGAATATGATCGATTAGAACCTACGTTTTCTATTATTCAGGCTTTTATTGATGCCCGTAAAGCTTCAGGATTAACGCAAAAAGAATTATCTATACGTACAGGCATTACGAAGATAGATATTAGTAAAATAGAGAGTGGTAATGCAAATCCGTCTATACAAACTTTACAGCAGCTTGCTGCGGGAATGGGACGAATGCTGAAAATACAATTCGTATAACAGAAACTCCCCAGCCATTTGTTCTGTAAATAGTTTCATGATATAATAAACACAGGCAAGAGGAATTAAGTGATGTCCATCGAGGACACGAAAAACCCACGGAGTGCCATCCGTGGGTTTTTCTATGCTTACAATGCCAGCACTAAGGCAAGGCCGGTTGCTTCTCTACTTCCCATTCAGCCATTTGCAGATACATGTGGCAATGATACCTGCCAAGATGGAAAGTAAAAAGGAAATGATTATTTCCATAAAGACACCTCCTCCCTGTCGCCAGTTTGGAGAAAGCAACGCAAATATTATAGCATGAAAAAAGCTCCTTTCCGGAGCGTTTTCTTATGTTTATTTTGTTTTCTTTATGCTTGTTTTGGAAGGGAAAATAACCAGTCCTTTCGGATCGGACGTATCACACTTGAAATCCGGGTAAATTTTTTGTACAGATACAAGATGTTTTTTAAAGCGGAATTTAAATTTTCGTAAATTGGATTCTATGGATCCAAACTGTAAAGCCAGGTCTTCCCATGGAATGAACGTCCGGGAATGGCAGTAGCACATTCTGTAGGTTGCCCAGCAGTAAATGTCCACGGCCATGGGGGATTGTTTCAGCTTTAAAACAGCGTTGAAATCTACAGGAATTGGAGCTTTATTGATAGCGTTATAAAAAGATTCCGAAAGGATAACATAAGAACAAAATTCTCCGGATTCGTCATACAATGTATGCGGATCCCACCATAAATCAGCTTCATCGGCGATCAGCATATTGGCTATGGATTTTATATTCCCGCCGCCTTTATGCTTCCAATCGGAGGTACAGGAAATAAAGCAGGTGAACAGGCTGTTAAGCTGCTTGCGCAGTCTTGTGATTGTACCGTTTTTGCCGCCCGTTCTTCCTAACCCGATTCGAGTTAAAAATTCAGAGAGTGTTTCTCCTAAATGAACTTCTCTTGTCTTCTTCCTGATTGCTTCCGTAACAATAAAAGCAATGACAAGGCGAGGGAGAGATCCATACGGAAGACCTGTCGGAGAATACAAAGATAGCGTTAAATTTCCATTTTTCCGCACAAATTCACGTCCCTCGACTTCCGTATAGGGGAAATTAGTCTGAACGAAGAAATAGGGCATAAACGCCAAATTTGAGGGGCTTTTGAGTGCCAGCTCATCTTTTCGTGATAAAACCAAAAAATCATCTTTTTTTATCATTTTTACCTCGGCAATTCACTTATACGATATTTTTTGGAATTTATAAGATGCAGTTCATCGTTTGAAAGGGGAGTACGTAAATCCTGTTCCGCACTTGCCATCGCAGCGTTATTCTGATAGTTCTCTTCCATAAAATCACCATCGATAGTATTGATAATGGATTGCGCTTTGAGTTGGGTATTATTACTTTTTGCCTGTTCCGCCGCCAGCTTCAAGAGCGCTCTTTTTTGTGCAAAAGCATAGGAATTTCCTGAATTGTCATTAAGAATAGTTTCTACATGATCATTAAGTGCTTCACTCGTTTTTTCTATACGGTCAGAAACGGAAAGTGTCATTAAAAATTCGTCTTCGTGTTTTTTCAACCAATTGTCCCAATTTTTATCTCTTGTTTCTTTTACATTTATTTGTCCGGCATTTTTATATGTCAAATCGGGCTGCGTCCGTTCATTGATTTTTTCTTTAATTTCTTCTATTTCTTTTCCTGTACGGAGAAGTTCTGATACGGGGTTTTCATGAGAGCTGCCAAAAACAAGGGAATATAAAGATGTAACCGACTCTTTAAATGGTTCCCATACGGCAACTATATCTTTATAGTCTGAAGACAGCTGTCTGATGTGAAGAAGAACTTCATTTTGTTTTGCTGTTTCTACAGCCTGTTTAATCCGATTAGGAATATCTTTTACTGATCCACCGTGAAAATGCCACCGGGCATCAACTATTCCGGATAAACAAAGCAGAATAACCGGAATAACAAGGTATTTTTTCGTTTTTATATTCATTTTCAACTCCATAAAGTATTAAAAGCTTCTCTGGTACGTTTGGAGAAGGAAGGAATGAAGAAAACTAACAGTCCCCAGCAGCCGGCGAATAAGACTAAGGAAGCTACACTGTCTTTATCTATCGGCTCCATGGCCGCTAACTGATCGGAAAGGAAAACAAATAGGAAAGCGGTAATAATTAAATCAAAAATATTGGCCAAAATTCCGGATAGCATATTTTTTCCATAATGTTTCATCTTAGGAAGGAAAAACAGTGGAATTCCTAAGACACCGAAAACGCAGGAAATGTAGAAAAGAATCAGTTTTTCCATTAAATAAATCGTTGCAATGATTGTGAGTGCCAGGATGATAAGGACAAACAGTGCAACAAATAAAGCGACAGCGATATTGAAGCGGGAATCCACGTGCAGAAATGGACTAATTACATGACTGACACTTATAAATAATTCATCGAAGTGCAGGAAAGATGTTTCAGTCAATTCATGGCCGGTATAAGTGCTGCTAATATTTTCCAGTAGAGGAAGGAAGAATGTAGCGACAATCTTCCTCCAGGAAAGAAAAAGCATAAAGAAAAAACCATATCGGATCAATCTAAGGATGACACCGGATAAATTACCAAGCGTTGTCATCCCTAAAATTACCGGAATCATTAACCATGAAAAATCTATAATGGCCAAAATAACAAGTAACGGGAATAAATTCTTTTCCGCAAAATCAAGGGAAAGCACAATGGATGCCATAATTTGTTTTGCGATTTCTGATAGATTTTCTGAAGGAGAGAAATACTTTGTGAAATTAATGTCCATAGCTGGAGTTACTTTGCCGAGAGCCCATTTACCGACTTCAGTAATAACATTGGTTGTTGTATCTCCATTCAAGTTCCATCCTGCCGCTAAAGCGTAAGGGGTGGGATCCATATGCTGGCCGTCTTGCACTTCATCAACTTCAAAGTGCAAATGACCGCCTGTAGATCTTCCGGTATTTCCGGACAAAGCTATAAAATCTCCTTGACTTACGTGATCACCGTACGAAACGTTGATTTCAGAAAGGTGGGCATATCTGGCTACATGTCCGTCCGGCATTTGAATTTCTACTAAATTTCCGTAACCGCCATTCCAGCCGTATACAGCATAAACAACGGTTCCATCTGAACATGAAGGGACGACAGTCCCTTCATCAAGTCCAATGTCAAGGCCGCTGTGGCAATGCATTTCTCCTGTAATAGGATGAGTCCTGTAACCATAAGGAGAGGTAACCGGTCCACCGAATGCGGAAACCGAAGGCATGACAAAAAGAGCAGAAATAAATAAAAGGGAAATGAATAGTAATTCTTTTAAAACTCCGCTCTTTTTAGCTGTCATTTTTCCCACCAGCCTTTAACCTAACCTGCAAGAAGTCTCCCCCCTCTATAGGTGGTGAGATGAATTGTG
>OGOT01001578.1_pt1 | contig 13547 bp, 10 predicted proteins | sample 1552791 | NCBI WGS metagenome assembly OGOT01 (sample SAMEA2580160, study PRJEB22360) | human gut metagenome | biome: human gut; feature: human-associated habitat; material: faeces | place: Denmark | collected 2008/2010
CCCCCGCCACAAAGATAATGAGTTAAACCATTGTACTCGGCTTTATACAGAGGAGCTCATATCCCGTCACGTCTCCGGTCGACTGAAAGTAGCCCCGGAGCACACTTCGGACCGAGTTCTCAACATCATGCGCAAACCCTCGTTCTCTCTCTTCGAAGAATTCAAACTAATTTTCGAACGAATAAACAAGGAGAAAGGTCTGAACCAGCAAATTATCCCTTATTTCATATCGAGCCACCCGGGCTGTACAGAGGAAGATATGGCAGAATTGGCGGCTTTGACAAAACAAATGAATTTCAAATTGGAACAAGTACAGGATTTTACGCCTACTCCTATGACTCTGTCCACCGAAATTTATTATACAGGAATACACCCCTACACCGGTGAGAAAGTTTTCACAGCCCGAAAACCGGAAGAGAAGTTAAACCAACGTAAATATTTCTTCTGGTATCTCCCCGAAAAGAGAAACGACATACAAAATTCACTCAAACGCATGCACAGAAACGATTTGGCGGAAAAACTATATGGGAACACCCCGTGGAGAAAACCGACAAGAATCGTAGGTGAGACAAAGAGTAGACAAAAAAAGAAAAAACCGAACAATAAATAAACTATAAACCGTTATTTATGAACAAACTAAATTGTATGATGATGGCAGGAACTTTATTGGTAACGGCCTGTCAGCCGACCGGAAAAACCGGAGACGTAATCGGCAAACAACCCGTAAAAGTCGAGAATGGAATCATGACCACAGAAGTGCTCATGGCATTCGGCAGAGTAAGCGGTCCCGTAGTTTCTCCTGACAAGAGTAAAATTTTGTATGGTGTCTCTTACGAAAATCTGGAACAAAACAAAAGCAACCGTGAGCTCTTCGTCATGGACATCGACGGACAAAACAAAAAGCAAATCACTTGTACTCCCGAATCGGAAGGTAATGCCGTATGGATCGACGGAGGCAAACAAATAGCATACCTGTCGGGAAAGAGCGGAGATTCACAATTATGGATTATGAATGCCGACGGTAGCAATGCCCGACAAATAAGCTACCATGAGAAAGGTGTCCACGGTTTTTTATTCTCGCCCGACGAGAAACATATACTTTTCATCGGCAACGTGAAATACAGCGAGAAAGCCTCGGACCTCTATCCCGACCTCGATAAGGCGACAGGACGTGTGATCGACGATTTAATGTACAAGCATTGGGACGAGTGGGTGGAAGAGATACCCCACCCTTATATCGCTTCATTCGACGGTAAACAGTTAACCGATATTACCGACATTATGGAAGGAGAGCCATACGAATCTCCCATGAAGCCATTCGGTGGTATCGAATCTTTCGCATGGACTCCCGACAGTAAAGCCGTCGCTTATACCAGCCGAAAGAAAACCGGTATGGAATATTCTTTATCGACAAATTCAGATATTTATCTGTATGACCTCTCCACCCAAGAAACCAAAAACCTTACCGAGGGTATGATGGGATACGATACTACACCGGCGTTCTCGCCCGATGGGAAATATCTGGCATGGGGCAGCATGGAACGCGAGGGTTACGAATCGGACAAAAATCGACTCTTCATCATGAACATGGAAACAGGAGAAAAACAAGACCTGACCTCCGACTTCGATTACAGCACCGATGAATTGGCTTGGAGTCCCGACGGAAAATCTCTCTATATCCGTTCGGCCTATCAGGGAGAAATACACATTTTCAAAGTAGGGCTCGATAAAAAAATCGAACAAATCACGACCGGATATTACGATTATGCCTCATTGGCTCCCGTAAACGACAACTGTTTGATCGCCATGCGCCACTCTCTGTCTCAGCCCGATGAAATTTATAGTATCGACCCGCAAAGCAAAGAAGTAAAGGAAATCTCTTTCGAGAATAAAGATATTCTGGATCAAATCACTATGGGTAAAGTCGAAGAACGCTGGATAAAGACGACAGATAACAAAAAGATGCTTACGTGGATCGTTTATCCTCCCCATTTCGATCCTTCTAAAAAATACCCCGCTATCCTCTATTGTCAAGGCGGACCTCAACAACCGGTGAGCCAATTCTGGTCTTACCGTTGGAATCTGCAATTAATGGCTGCCAACGGATATATCGTTATCGCACCCAACCGTCGGGGTCTCTATGGATTCGGTCAAGAATGGCTCGAACAAATCAGCGGAGACTACGGTGGCCAAAACATGAAAGACTATTTCAGTGCGACCGATGAAATGAAAAAAGAACCGTTCATCGACGGCGACCACATGGGCGCAGTTGGCGCCAGCTACGGAGGATTCTCGGTCTATTGGCTGGCCGGACATCACCAAAAACGATTCAAAGCATTTATCGCCCACGCAGGTATCTATAACCTCGAACAACAATATGTAGAAACCGAAGAAATGTGGTTTGCCAACTGGGATATGGGCGGAGCTCCGTGGGATAAAAAGAACGCCACAGCACAACGTACGTTCGCTACATCGCCGCATAAATTCGTAGACCAATGGGATACCCCCATACTCATCACTCACGGAGAATATGACTTCCGCATTCTTGCCTCGCAAGGTATGTCGGCGTTCAACGCAGCCAAACTCCGAGGAGTTCCAGCAGAAATGCTCATCTTCCCCGATGAAAACCACTGGATTTTGAAGCCTCAGAACGGCGTACTGTGGCAAAGAATTTTCTTCCGTTGGCTCGACCGTTGGTTGAAGCCGCAAGCTACAACTACCGACCAACAAAAATGATCGAATTCGACAACATAACTTTCATTTATGACAACAAGCCTCTGATGCAACACTTCTCGTGTTGCATCAGCTCTGGCGAGAAAGTGGTGCTTTACGGACCTTCGGGACACGGTAAAAGCACCCTTCTTGCTTCGGTAGCCGGCTTTGTTTTACCAGACAAAGGCTCTATCCGTATAAACGGTAAAATCCTCGACAGCGTTGCCATACAACAAATACGACGGACAACCGCATGGTTGCCCCAAGAGTTCACTCTCCCGTTTGAAACAGTCGAAGAACTGATCGCAGCCCCTTTCAGACTAAAAATAAACCAACCGTCGAAACCTACGAAAGAAACTATCCTGAATCATTTCGCAAGACTCGGGTTGGAACCCGAACTGTATGAAAAACGCTCTATTGAAATATCGGGAGGACAGCGCCAGCGCATTATGCTGATGATAACGGCTTTGTTAAACAAAAAAATCGTTCTCTTGGACGAACCTACCTCGGCTCTCGATCCCGACTCTATTTCTCTTATCATCGATTACATTCACGCCATGCGGGAAACAACCGTAGTGATGGTGTCGCACGACACTCGCTTCATAGAGGCGTTCGACCGAAAAATATACATCGGAGATTGATTATGGAAACAATAAATATCGGATACGGACACATGGCTTTGGGATTTCTGTTATTGATAATCCCTACCTATTTTCTCTACCGTTACCGTACCGGTTTGGTAAAAGACACGCTTATCGCCGCGCTACGTATGACCATACAACTCTTCCTCATCGGATTTTATCTCGAATACCTGTTTTTATGGGATAAACTGTGGATAAATCTGTTATGGATATTGCTCATGATAATCATAGCTTCATCGACCGCACTAAAACGAACCCACTTACCCGTACGAACTTTATTCATGGCTGTTTCCGTTGCATTTCTCGTCTCACTACTCGTCATAGACTTTTATTTCTTAGGCTTAGTCGTTCGCCCGGAAAAAATCTTTACCGCCCGATATTTTATTCCCATCAGCGGTATGATTTTAGGCAATATGCTATCGGCCAACGTTATCGCTCTCAATTCGTTTTACGGCTCTCTAAACAGAGAACGACAATTATACCTTTATCTGTTGGGGAACGGCGCATCTCCCAGCGAAGCCCTGACCCCCTTCATGCGTGAAGCCCTCATCAAATCGTTCAACCCCACGATCGCATCAATGGCAGTCATGGGACTTATCGCCCTTCCGGGAACTATGACCGGACAAATTTTAGGAGGCAGCAGCCCAAGCGTAGCCATCAAATATCAAATCATGCTAATGATAACCATCTTCGCCTCTTCGCTCATATCGGTTTTGCTCACCCTATGGATTTCCCGTAAGAAAACATTCGATAAATACGGAATGACGAAATTCTAAACGACCATTTCCTCCCGGTTGCGTCTCAATCGAGCTTTGAACACATCGGGCTTATCATTGAGAATAAGCTCTTCGGGAAACTCAGTCTCCACCAACAGAGGATACAGCCATCTGTAATCGGCGATGGAAAAAGAGATATGGGCATCACTCCCCAAAATGACAGGTTGCTCATAGTGTTTGCACAAACGCAGGATTTCCAAATTATTTTCTCTCGCTTTCTCCTTATGGCGATATGGATTGAGAGAACTGTTGTTTATTTCCAACAACACCCCGTTCTCTTTGGCAGCCAGCACTAACGGTTCAAAAAACAGATCGGCCGTACCGTCACCGGGGTGACTGATAATGTCGATATGACCATTACGTATAGCACCTTCCACAGCCAATGTATTCTGCTGGTGCGATAGACCCTTTCCTTAAACCCCCTCCCCCAGCCAATGTATTCTGCTCGACCGTTCCCGGCCGATAACACAGCGAATGAAGTCCGGCTATGCGAATATCCAAAAATTTAAAATATTCTTCTTCCAAGTCGAGAGAACCTTCATAATCGACTATATTCATCTCGGCGCCTAATAAGAGTTCCACCCCGTACATCAGCCGCGGCACTACCGGTAAATTCCGAAAATATATGGGTGAACAAGTTCCCGGAATGCCACCCGTGTGTTCCGTAATACCCAATATTTGCAGGCCTTTATCGGCTGCCGTGCGAACCATCTCCTGTAAAGTACTGAAAGCATGTCCGCTAGCAACCGTGTGAGTATGTACGTCGAGAAGAATTTTCATAACAGATCTATTTAAGACTCGGTAAAGATAGTCCAATTCGCACGAAGAAACAACAGCCCCTCACGAAACAGGAAATGTCCACCCTGTTACTGATAGATAGCGATCATCTCGTTACAAGTATTGATGATGTTCTGCTGCGACTGTATGTTGTGCTTGATAGCAGCCGAATTGGGGTCCTCGATCAATTTCATCTGTAAGCGGGTCAGCTCTTCAATGGCCCGGCTGCGGCGGATTTCCCACTCGACCCGACGGGCTGGATCGCTCCGGTTGCTACCCGACGAAACGGGTGCCGAAACTGCGGGAACAGACACCACGTCACTACCCACGCTACCACTGGCGGGTGTCTCACTACCAGCAGAGATGGCACCCGGAGTCTCCCGACCGTTACTGTCGAGCCTGTTACCCTCCTCATCAAAGATGAATATCTCACCACCGCTTTTAAAACAGAACACACCGTAGCCCGAGCGATAAGTGCTCGCATAGCTGTTAGAGGGGAGCAAAAAGACTTCGCGTCCCGTGGTATCGATATACCCTACCCTCCCATTGCGAGCCACCCGGGCAAAGCCATTTTCAAACCGGCTCACCCGACTGTATATGCAGGGTATCACCTCTTCGCCCTGCTTATTTATGAATCCATGTTTACCCTGCTGTTCCACATCAATCAGCCCCTCGCTGAATAATTCACCTATCCGGTCGTAACGTGCCGAAGTCAGTTCTTTCTGCTCGGCATCGACAAAGCCATAGAGACCGTTCTCATAGAAATAAAACACATCAACGTCACAAATACCCATCGCCTCATAACGCGGGGTCGAGATAAACTCGCCGTCTTTGTCGATCAAACCATAGAGACCATTGAGACACGCCGGGGTCACCTCGCCATAAAAGGAGATGGCTTTTTCGAACCGACAGGGAATTACCTCTCGGCCCGTCTCGTCGACGTAGCCATAGAGTCCTGCCTCGTTCTGCACGCAGCCGCGGCCATTTCTAAACATTTCTGCTTCCCGATAAGAGACAGGAGACACCTCGTAACCGTCGGTATCGACATATCCTTTTCTCCAATTCTGTTCGACTACGGCCAAACCTTCGTTATAATCATTCACACGTTCATACCGGCAGGGCACCACAAGGTTCCCCTCGGAATCGATATAACCATAGTTATAATACTCGTCACAAACCGCACTACGGTCGCAACAGAAACCGCTTATCGGCTGAATACCTGACGGGAGGGAGAATTCCTCTACCCCACCGTCGCGATAGACAAAAAGTTTGTACACCCCCTCTTTCGAAAGAGCCACGATACCACCAGGCTCGACAAATACCAGCTCATAAATACAAGGTATCACCTCCTTGCCCCTCTCGTCAATACAACCATAGACAGCTGTCTCGCGACCCGACTCAGTCTTAGTATCCATGCTCACCCGAGCTATACCGTGCTCGAAATTATCAATGTGCGTATATTTCAAATGCAAGTTGAGAATATAGGGAGTGATTTCCACTTTTCCACTTCTCCCACACGATGTCAATAAGGAGATACCAACTACTGAAAAAATCATGAGGCAGCTCCAAATGCTTGAATGTTTCATAGTACACAATTTTATGCAATACAAAAATAATGATTTTACCGAAATATGAAGACAATCGGACTACAAATTATCCCCTTTCGACAAATCGTTGAGATATCCTCACGGCCTAATACACCCAGAGGCTGCACCGAAATATTCGATGCAGCCTCTGGGTGGGTGTGTGATGTTCGGACACAAACCCGTCAAATTGCTTGCTCTATATTCCAGACAAAGGCCCGTAGCCCAAGCTGGGGAGTAGCCTCGTCCATCTGATGCAGTTTTTCCAACAGCGGCTCTACTTTACTATCCTCGACAACGGTTATAATGGCAGAACACATGGAAGGCCATGCATGACTGCCATAGTGGGGTTCCCCTGTCTTGGAACCACGTCCTCTCATCTGTTCGAAATAAGAGAACCCCCGACAAGAGAGTTTATCCAACAGTTCGATAATTCGCACATAGTGAGCTTGATCAAAAGTGATAAGAACAGATTTCATATCGAATTATATTTTTAGTGTTCTGTTTTCCTTTTCCGATTCTGGGAAAAGGAAAACAGAACATTTTGATTTAGTTATTAGAATTTATCTTTACATCTTGAAGCAGTCGTTCGTGATGTTTCTTGCGTTTGCGCTTCACACCGACAGAGGCAAATACACAATAAAGTACAGGTATGAGAATCAATGTCAAAATCGTAGATACTGTCAAACCACCGATCACAGCCGTACCCATCGGCCTCCACATTTCAGAACCTTGCCCCGTACCGATAGCCATAGGAACCATACCTAAAATCGTAGTTAAAGTCGTCATGATTACAGGACGCAAACGAGAATGTCCACCTGTTACAACGGCTTCACGTATTCCCATACCTCTTTCCCGGTTCAACGATATATAGTCGATAAGCACGATACCATTTTTCACCACAATACCAATAAGCATTATCGCACCGATCAACGACATCACATTCAACGTATTGCCCGATAACCACAGGGCCAAGAATACACCAGAGAATGCAAAGGGCAACGAGAACATAATGATAAACGGATAGGTCAACGACTCGAATTGGGCAGCCATTACAATGAACACCAAAATCACGATAAGATACATCAAAGTAAATAAGTCGCCAAAAGAATCCTGTTGATCCTCATAAGTACCGGACAATTGTATACTGATACCCGAAGGAAGCGACATTTGGTCTATTTTTTCCTGAGCCGCAGCAACAACTTCGCTCATCGCAGCTCCCGAAAGAATAGCCGAAACCGTATTGATACGCTCACGGTCTTTACGGTCAATCGTCGGCGGAGCAAACCGCTCTACAACGGTCCCTAATTCTTTCACACGAACGCCTTTTCCCTGAGCATTATAAACGACAATATTTTCTATGTCTTCTATCGATGTACGATATTCGGGAGCATACATTACTTTAATATCATATTCCTCCCCTTCCTCACGGAACTGGGAAGCCGTAGCTCCATTAATACGATTTCTCAAATAAGTAGCGGCTGTCGCCAAGTTAAGACCATTAAGAGCCAATTTCTCTCGGTCGAAATCCACTTGATACTCAGGCTGATAATCGGCACGACTAATACGAACCTCGCTAACACCCTTTATATCCCGGAGTAAAGCAGAGAGCTGAGCTGCTACACTATCGGTCTCTTCGAACGAATAACCATAGATTTCGTAATCAAGCATGGTCTCACCACCCATAGCCGACATACCACCACCTAAATTCACTTGCGATTTCTTAATTTCGGGATATCCCGCCAAATCTTTACGCATCAAATCACAAATCTCCGACAGTGTTCTCTTCCGTTCTCCCGGATCACTCAAACTAATATTAAAGGTCAAAATATGAGAACCGTTATCGGTCATCGAAGCATAGGTATTGTCTGTACTGGCCTGTCCTGCCGTAAAGTTACAAACTTCAATTTCGGGATATTGTTCCATCCATTGATTATACAATCGCATACCTATCTCTTTGGAAATTTCAGTACGCGTTCCAATAGGTAATTCCACGATTACCCCTATACGCCCATTATCCTGAGTAGGCATAAACTCCGTTCCCACGAACCGAACCAAGAATAAACTGAGAACAAAGAAAGACATACACGAAATAATAACTATCGTGCGGTGTCCTACCGCCCAATGCAACAGACGTGCATAGGCATTGTCGAAACTGTCCAATCCTCTCTCAATGGGACCGTAAAGTATCTTGAAAGCCTTAGATTGTTTCGGTTGCAACTTCAACATACGAGAACAAAGCATGGGAGTCAAGGCCAAAGCGCACACGATAGAAATAACCATAATGATGGTTACCATCCAACCTAATTGTTGGAAAAGAACTCCGGTCATACCTGTCACCAATGTCAACGGGAAGAACACGGCGATAAGCGTCAACGTAGATGCCACCACAGAAAGTCCCACTTCATTCGTTCCATGAACGGCGGCCTGCATCGGCTCACTTCCCCGCTCGATATGATTCGTCACATTTTCAAGTACCACAATAGCATCATCGACCACCATACCGATAGCGATCGAAAGAGAAGAAAGAGAAATGATATTCAACGAATTTCCCGTAGCCGCCAAATAAATGAACGATGCTACCAAAGATATAGGTATGGTAATGACGATGATAACAGTAGCTCTCCACCGACCCAAAAACAGGAATACCACAATCGACACAAAGAGTAATGCCAAAATAACGGTTTCGAACAACGTATCAATCGTGTTCCGAATATTATCCGAAGTATCGACAATCACACCCAATTTAACATCGCTCGGCAAATTTTTCTGCAATCTAGGCAGTGCTTCCATAACAGCATCGGAGATTTCCACAGAGTTCGCCCCCGACTGTTTCTGGACGATAATCATCGCCCCTTGTACTCCATTGTTATAGGTTTCTTGCGCCCGCTCTTCGACTGAATCGTGTACGACGGCGACATCTCTTAAATAGATTGTCTTTCCACCGAAATTACCGACTACGATATCGTTCATTTGCGCGGCGTCGCTAAACTCCCCTTGCACACGCAATGAATAAGTTTCCGAACCGACATCAAACGTACCTCCCGGTATATTCCTGTTTTCAGCGCCAATAACCGACGAAATAGCTTCGATACTGAGATTATAGGCTTCGAGTTTGACCGGATCCACATAAACCTGTATTTCTCTTTCGGGAGCACCGCTGATAGAGACAGAGCCGACTCCACTGATACGCGCCAAAGGACTGGCGACGTTATCATCGAGGATTTTATACAGTGCCGGCATACTTTCATTCGCCTGAACAGAAAGCAACACAATGGGAATCATATCGGAACTAAATTTGAAAATAATGGGATTTTCCGCCTCATCGGGCAATTCCGATTTTACCATATCCAATTTATCGCGCACATCGTTCGTCAGTACATCTATATCTTCACCGAACTCAAATTCAAGGGTAATCAACGATATATTTTCTTTCGACTCCGAAGTAATGTGCTTCAAATCGCTCACCGCATTCAGCGCATTCTCCAACGGACGAGTAAGGTTATTCTCTATATCGGCAGCACTGGCTCCGGGATACGCTGTCATGACCATAATCGTATTGGTCTCAATATCGGGATAGAGGTCAATAGGCAGCTTTGTAAGGGAAAAGATACCCAAGATAGCCACTGCGACAAAGCACAATGACGTCATAATTGGCTTCTTTACCGAACCTTCATATAGACTCATATAATTTTTCTTTAATGTGTGAATAGTTTAATTAGGTATCTTAAAATCACTCTGCAATTTTCACAGAGGCTCCATCTTTCAATCTGGATTGACCGGCGATCACAACTTCGGCTCCATTCTCTACACCAGAAATCAATTCATAAGTTTTGTCTATATGACGCCCTAACTGAACTTGATTAAAGGAAACCTTTCCATCTTTATACACGTAAACGAATCTGTCCCCAGAACCCGAACGTTTTACAACAGCCTGATCGGGTACTACGACACGATTAACATTCCCGAAATCAATATTTACGCGGGCAAACATTCCCGGACGAATGCGACTATCGGTATTGGGTATATTGATCTCGGTCACAAACGTGCGGGTAGCAGGATCTATCGTAGGATGTATCAACGATACTTTTCCTTTGAAAACTTCATCGCCATATACCTCGACATTTACATCGACCGACATACCTATTTTGACTTTCGTGAAATCACTCTCCGATACATTGACCAATACTTTTACAGGCTGTATCTGCATCACCGTTAAAATAGCCCCACTGGCCATATCGCCATTATCAAAATTACGAGCAGTCACCACTCCGTTTACAGGACTAACCAAAACCGTATTTTCATCTAAATTTCCATAAGCGGTCTTGGTCGTCTCATATTGCGTACGCAACTGATCTACTTGCTGCTGAGAAGCACCGCCTACGGCAAAAAGCTCCTTTACACGGTTATACTCCAACTCCAAATTGTCCAACTGTAACTTCTGCTGAGCTAAATTGGCTTGATCCAAATCTACCAATTTTTGTCCGGCATAGACTTTATCACCGACTTCTACATATATTTTTTTGATACGATTGGGGACAGACGAACTAATCGAATTACGTTTATAGGGTTCTACCGTAGCTGTATATGAAACGACCTGCGGAACAGCCTGCTCCATAACCTTAGCAATTTTCACAAGTTGAACAATTTCTTCCTCAACTTGTTCGCTAGTCTCCTTCTGTCCAGAACAAGCGACGAACGACAAGGCCGCACAAACAGCCATTACGTTGAAAAAATGATTTCTTTTCATATGTTTATTTTCTTATATTATTCTATGAATGTATTACTTATCTTGGCTTTTCTCTTGTTTATATTGTTCCAAATCGGTATTACCCAACAGCAATTGTAAATCGGACTTTGCCGCTAAGAAATCGTATATGGCTTGATTATACGAGAGACGAGAGTTCGTCAAAGCCAAATCGGCATCGTTAAGCTCTACAAAAGTAGCGGAACCAATCTCGAAACTTTTTTGCATGATGGAATATGCTTTCTCGGCTTGTCGAACACCTTCCTTATTGGAAGCAATCTGTTTTATAGATTTCTGTATATTATCCATCGACATTTGCACTTGCATCGAAAGAGAGTTTACCAAGTTATCTCGTTGTAGTCCCAACTGCAAGACATTCGACTTTGCTTGTTTTATTTTAAAGTGACGAGCCCCTCCTTGAAAAATCGGCAGCGATAAAGAAAGTCCGACCGTAGAATAAGGATTCCATCGGAAATCGTCAAACATACCGCCATAACTCATCGATATCCAGTTGTAATTAGCTGTCGCCGACAATGTAGGAAACCAAGCCATGCGCTGTACATCGACTGCCTTTTTCAAATAGGCCGTTTGCAAATCCAATTTACGCAAATCGGTATTTTGTTCAAGCGAGGTATTGATATTCAAAGTCTCCTCATACATGGATGCCTCATAATCGTCTAATTTGTCGGTAACTTCTATATCAACCGTCATATCCATACCCATCAGAACCTTCAATTGAAGTTTACTCAATTTGACACTGTTCTCGGTTTGCAATAATGTAGGTTCGAGATTACGGACTTGCACCTCGGCCCTTAACACATCGTACTCCGAAGCCGTTCCCTGTTCAAACTTATTTTTGTAATCCCTTGCATTTAACTTGGCATTGTCATAACTCATTTTGATAACTTCATAGGAGTTTTGCGCCAACAACAGACTATAATATGCTTTCTCTACTTGATTAACCAAACTCAACCGAGAGGAACGGGCTGCCTCTACCGCTTGTTCGACATCGGCACTCGACAATTGAACGCTTTTCCACAATTGAGGGGCGATAATTGGTAACGAAGCACTAAACCCTACCGAATAAGTGTTATCTGTCCCGACTTTCATTCCTGTTTCACCGGAAGAAGAGGAAGCACCTCCTGTCTGCGGAACCTGAAACTCGGGGTGAAGCTGACTTATCGTATTGTATATAGGAGTAAACATGGCACTCATATCGAATGCTTCTGAATCCATATACATGGTTTGTTTCTCTATCGTACGACTATATGATGCAGAACCGTCTATACGAGGGAATAATCCTGCGATAGTTTCCTTTTTGGAATAATCTTTTTTCTCTATCTCCACATCGGCAACCTTAATCGTTGGATTCTCATTGAGCGCTATACCGATAGCAGTTTTCAAATCGAGAGTTACCGATTGAACTTTCTGTTCCTGAGCCCAAGATATTCCAGGGAAAAGGAACAGCATCAACATAGCACCGACTCGGTGCATGATCGTCATTTTGTTCATACGTCTTTTTTCATCATTAAAGTTTTTACCATCTTTTTATCTATTCTCCTCAAAAAATTCATCTGTATATTTTACTCCCTCCGGAGTAGCTATTCCTCGAATAAAGCTCTTAAATATCGTTTCAAAAATCTCGGTAAAAGTATATTTAGAATTAAATATTTGATCTGATTTTTTTAAAAGTTCAAATTGAAAAGTCAATAGCGTCGCTACAATCTCCATATTGATATCGGCTCGTATCACACCTTCACCGACACCTTCTTTCAATAAATCGACCGTAGCTTGTTTATGGCATTCCTTATCATTCTCATACTTATCATTAACTCTCGGATAATATCGTTCCATATCCACAAAAAACATGGGGCTTGTATTCCGCATGAAACGGAGGATATCTTCATAAACATTCAACAACAAATCAATCACATTCTTTCGATTGGCAAAATATACCTCCAACCGAGCCCTTCTTTCCATTTCCTGACTTTCCAAACAAGCCAATAATAACTCGTTCTTTTCCTTGAAGTTTTCATAAAGAGTCCGTTTCGAGATACCTAATTGAGACGCAATCATATCCATTGTAACAGATTTAATTCCGTTACACAAAAACATACGGGTTGCCTGCTTGATAATTCGCTGTTGTAACTCTGTATTCATAATAATTATCCCATTATCGCGGCAAATGTATAGAAAACTTTGGAAACCAAAATAGTTTTCACCGCTTAATTATGTGCTATTTCGTTAATAAAAACAAACGCTATTAGACCTAGACTATCCGGGAAGCACATAATTATATAATAATCAAATA
>OGOT01001598.1_pt1 | contig 13394 bp, 8 predicted proteins | sample 1552791 | NCBI WGS metagenome assembly OGOT01 (sample SAMEA2580160, study PRJEB22360) | human gut metagenome | biome: human gut; feature: human-associated habitat; material: faeces | place: Denmark | collected 2008/2010
AAAGCTCACCTGGCCGGACCAGCGTGTACTTGTCCGCCTGGAGGACGGCAGCCGAAATCAGGTGTTCCGGCTACCGCGCCAGTCATGACCTAAAAATTGATAATGCCCTGAATGGGGTGTTGGGTGACCAGCTCAAGTGCTTCTTCAGGTGAAATATCCTTATACTTTTCCTTCAATTCCTCGATGTCCTTCAGCATCTCCTTTACAGGGAGCCCCCTCTTTTCGTTCTCCTTGACGAAGCGTTCAAGGACAGGAGAGACAGCTTCACGGAACCGGGACATTTCTTTGTCGGAAAGCGTGCTGATCTGTACGCCGGTGGCCTTCATCCTGTTTTCGGCCAGGCTGTCTTCGATATCGTAGGCCTGTGAAGTCATTTGGGAAGCCTGTCTCAACTTCTTGTAAAAGAAACTCTTCTGAGTGCTAGAGAGGCTGTCGAAGAATTTTTTGTTCATGGCATAGGGAATACCCATGTGCATGATATTGATCTTCGTGAGGTACTTGGCGTTTTCATGCAACTTCATGGCTTCGATGGGTCCGGAGGCCAACAGGACGGCGTCCACGGTGCCGGATTGCAAAGCGGTATAGCTCTCCGCGTTCTGGATCATGACGGGGACGGCACCGAGAGCCTCAAGAAATTCGGAACAGGTAGCGCCGGTGGAACGGACCTTCATGCCCTTCATATCTTCCAGCCTGGTGACGGGCTTCTTGCTGAGCAGATTGTAACCGGACACATTGACCCAGCACGCAAGATAGACGCCCATTTTTTCGTATTCTTGCTTGAAATACTTGGAGTAGAGCTCTTCCATGATCAGCGGGCCAATGTAGGTGCGAGGAAAGAAAAAGGGGAGGTCGTTCACATGCGCCAGATGAAAGGAGCTTCTTTGATAGCCAGGATATCCAGTAGTAATATCACATACATCCGTTGATGTCGCACGAAAACCGTGTTTGGCCGCGTGCAGCACGCCGTTCAGATAGTTTTTAAAGGTGATAGCTCCATTACTCTCCTTTTCGACCATCGCTTCCCACGGCTGCCATCCGTTCTTAAACACGGGGTAGTGCTCCGGATAGTATGCGGAAAAACGTCCTTCACCCTCCTTGTCAGCGGCGGTTGCCGCGTCTATCGAAAACATGGGAATCGTCAGCATGAATGCCACCACGAACGCTCTCAATTGGCCCAAACGCATCATTGTCATCCTCCGTCGTTTATTGGGTTTATACGAGTAGCGGTTTGTTCTTATTATAACAAAAATCATGCCTATTTTTCAATTTATTGATTTTTATATAAAAATATTTTTTTACGTATAAAAATCAAAATGAAAATCTTAAATTTAGGATATGTTTTTTTATTTTTGAGATGCTACGTGGTGGAATAAGAACGAAAACACATTCTTTTTGCGAGGAATTATTTGATATTGAATATATTTTCCCAAATAGTAGTTCCTGCATCCAAGCCTATTCGCTTCAAAGAATGTAACTTGGGTACAATTGACGTCTGGATATTTTATCTGGTCCCAATATACCGTGGATGATGAAGCATTAATGCGCATAGAAATTATTCCAATAATGACACAAGCCTTGGCGGCCTGTAGTGAGAGAACGATAAGGACGAGGCATAGCTGCATGAACGTCATTTCAAGAGCTTTTCCGAATTGCATCGAAAAAGATTCCCGAAAAGCCAAGTGACTCGTGTATTCTGCGGAACGAAACATACAGACGAGAAAGAGTAAAATTCAGCCAAAGAACAAAGGCCTTCCGGCGTACCGCCCCGCGTTACTCTACCAATCCATCTCTCCATCATACATTGAAAATCAACTAAGGCTATTGAGAGTGCATCATCCCAGACAACTTAAGCAGTCCGGCACAAAAATATCGGTTGACGGAAAAAGGTCGTAGGCTCATTCACGAGCCTGTCACCATGGATCTACGGATACCTTCCCATACGGACAGTCTATCTGGTTCAGCTCTCTTTAGAGAGCTGAACCAGACTTTCCACCGGACGGACATCAAAGGGAAAACGGACTACATCAAAAAAATACTTTTAATTTTACTATATTGACTAGAAAAATTTCTATTTGAGTGGCGTTGATAAAAGTGTGCAAAAATTTGTGTGGTTTAGGCATGTCCAAAATGTCCAGAACGCCATTGTTTACCGGCAAAAACGCCCCGGGCAGACACTTTTACGTTGGAAAAGCGGCTTCCGCACAGCGCACCGCACGCACAGGCTGTTTGTTGTCGCCAAATGAGGGGTGGTGGCAAGGTTAGAATCATGCTCAACGCCCCTCACTGACAGAGCCGCCGGAGGAATATAGAAGCCCCCCCATCTTCTGGCCTGGTCTGATTTTCTTGATCTCGTTTAACATATTGAAATAACATAAAATCAAAATAAACTTTTTGCGTTGCGTGGGGTTTACGGCGTAATTCCGGCGAAAAAAAGGAGATTTGGAACACATCCACCGGAGCAATACCGCCGAATATCCGGCGCTTGATGCTCTGAAAAAACGAAGCCCCCGAAACACACTGCCGTATCTCGGGGGCTACTCCAGCGGTTTGGAGCGTGGTTCTAGGATGCTGACTTCAACGTGTAGTAAGTCGCTTTCCCTTGGCCTTCTTTGGTAACGACCCCACACTTGATAAGCGAATTCAACAGCGCGCGAGTTTTGTCTTCACCAAAACCCAACTTTTGCTGGATGGTCTCGCGTTTCGCACTGCCCTTTTCCAGTACCTTCAAGATACTGAGCTCGTCCGGCGAAAATTCACGCCCTGTATCAAAGGTCCTCAAAGGGCTCTCGGGCACAATTTCAACTTCGGTTTCGACAATAGCAGGGATCGTGATTTCGTCGCCCTGAGCGCCTGTAGCGGCCAAAAATTGCCAGTTGGAAGCACCCAGAGGCAAATGCAGCCAAAAGGTCTTCTTTTCCAGCACAGGAGCCGGTTTGCTCGCGTTATAGCGTAGTCCTACCGTCAAGCCATCTTGTTTGGCTGCCTCCTGTACAGCTGGAGTCCCAAGAGCATTTTTCAAAATCTCGTTGCTGCTGAGTAGCGCTATGATCGTCCTCGCTCGGATAGTGAATATTTGGCTTCCTCTCGCCTTGTCTGAGCTGGAAGATGCAGACTCAAACTCTGATTTGTGGTGGACAAGGACAACACATAAACCGCTCTTCTGGAGCTCTTCAACCCACGTAAGGACATCTTGTGCAAATTTACCCTGATGGACACTATCGCCCATCAATGCCATAAGGTTATCAAGGAAGACAAAACGGCACTGGTGTTCAATAAGGTATCTACGTAACCCCTCTCGAAAGAATTGATCGGTGAGAGAGAAGCTATTGCAAAATTCCGGAAGTTCTGGCGCGAACTTTGAGAGTCCGAAAAAGCGTTTCCCCTTTTCCATATCGAGATGGTGTTGTTTCAAGTTGGCACAGAACTCATCATAAGGAGTTTCCGCATCCACATAAACGATGTTGCCGACATCATCGAGACATCCTTCAAAAAATGGCCACGGAATATTACCCGCAAGGAGAGCGTGGCAGGCGGAAAGGGCACACTGTGTCTTGCCAGCCCCCTTTGCTCCCAAAATCAGTGTAAGATTCCCCGGTCGAAAAGAATGATACAGGTTCACATCAGCCAATTTGAAGGCAGTGGGAGGAATTATGACCGGATTCGCGGGTGGAAGTTTAGATGCCGCAAAATCAGGTTGAAGGATGTCCACTGCTTTGGACTGTTTGAAAATACCACTGTGCTGTCCCCACTGGACGAATTCCTCATATCCACGAGCGTTGTTGACCAAATTCCGCAAAAAAATAGATGGCCGCTCAATGTTGTCGATATGGACTGCCGTATGGAAGAGTTCTGCTTCCACAGGAATGTCCATCTGCGTTGCCATGTCTTGGAGGTCACAGGACGGAGCAGTATGAAGAAGGAGATTGCTGGCAACGGAGAAACCTTCTGTATATGCCCCTAAAATGTACTCACGATAAGCTTTGGCAGAGGCGAAACTTTCTGTACTGGGAGCAGGTACGAATACAACGGGATGACCGTACAGATAATTCCACGGCAGAATAGACAAATCTGTCCCCAGATGTCCAGTGACGACAAAATCTCCTGTGTTCCTCCGGCATTCTTTCAATGCCTTATCCAGCGCGATAGCAGTACGGATATCCGCACAAAAAATGACAGTAGCACTCCGATTTCGATCTATTTCATCCTGATTCAGGAAAAAAGCTGGTGGATTACATTTGCCGATCGACAAGACTCCATCGACAGAGGTTGCAGGGAGGCAAAGTAGATGCTCTCCAGCACGGTATTGGACAAAGCCTCCAATAACTTGCCCCGAATACCCCATGACCGGAATCCGATCTGCACAAGTCGCTACGGGAATTTTGCCGTCAGGGAGAGTAATCACTTCTGGAATATTATGCCAAGAAGAAGATACATTGGCTCCTGTGGGATAAGATTGTGAAGAAAAACGGTAAAAATTATCAATATTGAGATGAACAATATTAGCAAGAGTGGCAAGGGCGTCGAGTTGAGACTGATTAATAAGAATCAGTTGCGTTAATTGCACCAATGAATTGCCACGCATCCCGGATATAGCTGTCCACTCGATACCATTTCGAGTGAAATTATACCGTATACAAAAATCATTATTGCGAATAAATTTAATCAATTTTTCATTTCTTTTTTCCATAATCTGCCGCTGGGCTTCCCATTCAGTCAGCCCCATAAACAGGTTTATGTTGATAGGAAGTTCAATTCCGTATATATTTTTAATATTGGATAGCCCAATATATTGCATGAATTTTGATGAAAAACTGTTGAGTGAAAGTTTTATATTGTTTTTGAAAGTAAAGTATTCTTCCATATTTTGGCAGAATAATGTCTGTCCACTCCTGTTCTTGAATTGTTCCATCCAGATTTTATCATTGCAATGATGTGGATGGTTCAGAGTATAAATAGCCTTAAAAAGAACAGGCTCAATAGGTAAGGGTGAAGACATAGTACTTTCCTTGGTGAATGGTCTTAGGATGACAGGATGCTGCCCGTAGTTTATGCGGACAGCACCCTAAAATTGAGCACGACAGAAGACCCCCAGCGGTATAACGTTGGAGGAACTATCCTTTATTTTTTCGAGAAAAGCTCAGGATGAGAGGAGACGTAGTCGAGAAAACAGTCACGGCAAATGACTATCTTCTTCGGACTGATTTTGGAAAAGCAGGTTTCAGGATACTTGCGGCGATTATTCTGGACGGTGCGCCAGTGAAGAATGCCGTTGGTCAGCTTGTCGAGCTGAGTAGCCGGAAAGAAGGGAGGAAGGGTTTCGCGGAGGTAGTTGAAGAATTCCATGGGATCCTCATAATCGTAATCGTATATAGCATAAAAATACCCTGTAACACCTTATAATGTCTAAAAGTTACGAATCAAAATGCCGCTGACCTATTCAGAGGATGTTGATCCGGTGTGTCTCTTTAGAGAGAAAACGGAAAAGGCAAAGACACAAACCCTGTCCGCGGCAAGATGGTTGCTATAAAATCATGTAATAATATCTAAAGGTTTATAATTTTTTTTACGATAAGTCCTTTTTCCAAGGTGTCAAGCTCCCTGAAGCAACTTAACGGCATTTCTCAAGGATTCTGGCGACAAGTGCGCATACCGTTGTGTCATTGTTATGGATTTATGCCCCATCAATCCCGCAACAGTGTGGAGAGGAACGCCCTTCTGGACTAACCAGCTCGCGAAAGTATGCCGGAGCGTATGGAAAACCACTCTCTGGCGCGGATCATTCACCCCGGCGTTGAAGCCGAGTTCTTCCACGCAATCCCCGAAAGCACGGGAAACCTGAACGCGTTTTTTCCCCGTTGCAGTCGGGAAGAGGAGGCTCTCCTTGCTTTGCCCATCAAAGCGGAGCTCCAGCATCGCTTTGACTGGAGCAGTTAGAAAAGCAAAACGGTTCTGGCCGTTTTTGGGATCCCGGATCAAAATTTGACCATTTCCAAAATCGATGTCCCCCCACGTAAGGTTGTGAATCTCCCCAGCCCGAAGCCCGCAGTAGAGGGCCAACAGGCATTCGTCATGGAGATCCAGAGAAACATTTTTGAGCTCAGCAAGCAATGCATCGGCTTCGTCTTTGGAGAGGAAACGAAGTCGCCGGTTGTCAATCTTGGGCCTACGCACCCTTCGTGCAGGATTTTCGCCTGTCACGAACTCTTGAGCGAAAGCCGTATTCCAGAGGAGAGAGACGACCGCCACGGCATACTGCGCTGTCCGTGGAGCAAGTCCTGCCTTCATAATCGAGCCAACTACGGCATCGATGTGGCTTTTTTTCAGCACATTGAGTGGAAGATTTCCAATCTGGGGACGAATCCAGTTTCGGAAGAGCTTCTCTTCACTTTTCGCAGATTTTTTTGTACGAAGTGCCTCAGGGTAGTAATGGCGATCCCAGAACTCGCCAATAGTCATGAGTCCGACCTGACGTTCTACGGTTTCTGCCTCGGTTACGGCCTTTCGTTCCCGCAGTGTGGTGAGGCCTGTGCCCGAACGCGCAGCCTCTTTCAGGCGGGCAAGTTCGAGGCGGGCCTTTGCAAGCGTCATGCCTTCGCTGGCCCAGCCGAGACTCTCCTCCGTGCGCTTTCCATTGATCTGGATGCGCAGGGTGAAGTACATGTCCGGTTTGATGCCGTGCTTGCGTGTTGCATGGTAACGAACACGGATACCCTCTTCGAGGGTTTTCCATTTTTGCGACATGGTGAGTTGCCTCCAATCTGTCCCCATTTTGTCCCCACTTCATGCGTGATGGTGGGTGCAATCTGGGGAAACCTGTGTGTATTTTCTGTGTTGGTTCTGTAAATCAAAACCAAATGATTTCGTCAAATTAAATACAAAAATGACGATCAGTGTATATCTATGATAAAAAAATAGTCGCTCTTATGGAGCGACTGTTAATCACTAGGTTGGCGGTTCAAGTCCGTCCCGGGGAGCCAGAAAGTACAAGGCCCTACAGCGAAAGCTGTAGGGCCCTTTCTGTTTTCTGGGGCGATGCCGCCCTCCGTTCTCTCCGCTTTATGCGATGATGAAGATCCCGATGCGGGGATAGGTAGCATCCTCTTCTCCTTGAGAAAATGGAGCCATAAATTCCCTCCTCCCCACAACTCTTTGCCCCATGTCCTTTGAAAGGGCTCGCAGCCCGTCGCGGTTTTTCCGGTCTCGTACGGGAAACGTTCTCAAGTGCAGCAGGGGAGAGGGATACAGGGGCGTGCCTTCTGGAAGACTCTTTGGGGAGCGCTCTTTCTAGAGCAGCGGAAAGCGTTTGGGAGGAGCATATTTCCCAGAACAGCCGCCTGCGGTATTGCGGGCGGCTGCTCTGCAAGAATCTATTGCGTCTGATCAGCGATTGGGCGGAGTACTGGTCTTGCCGGGCCAGAGGATTTTGTCCTCTTCGATGGTGAGCTTGCCGGTAACGGAATCAACGAATCCCACGGGAACGAAGCGGACTGTTTTGCCGTCTTCCTTGTAGCCTTGGCAATTCATGATTTCCACGGCCATGATCTCGCGGTCGTTTGTACCCGGGGCCAGATTCTGGCGTCCGGAAAGGCCATCGAATGACAAGGCGCGCAGGCTTGCCATAAGGGTGTCGCCATTCATTTCCAGCTTTTGATCTTGGACGTTTTTCATGGCGAGGCCCAGGGCCATCATGTGATCATAGGAAAGCACGCCGTAGAAGAACGCCTTGGAATTCATGTCCACCTTCTTGCCGATTTTTTTTGAAAACCGGGCGGCGAATTCGTCGAGCGCCTTGCTGGGCACGAGCTTGGTCATGGGCGCAAGATAGCCGAAGGCACCGTTGATGGCATCGGGCCTTTCATCGGCTGAGGTCATCTCGGCGGCGAAGAGGCTGTAGCCGGGCTGGTTCATGCCGAGGTTGGTCAGCGTGCGGAAGGCAATGACCGTATCAGGCGTGGGCATGGTGATAAAAATACTTTTGATCCCCAACTCCTTGACCGCAGCCATCCTCTTTTGGACTTCCTCGACAGGCGTATTCCGCGAATAGCCGTAGGAGGCCTTCACCTCAATGCCGAGCTTGGCGGCTTCGTTCAAGATAACCGCCGCAGCGCCGGAACCCCATGCGTCAGTGGTGTGGAACAGGGCGATTTCCTTGATGTCATAATGCTTGGCCACTTCAAGGAGGTAGCCTTCATATTTGGTGCTCGGAGTCACGTTGCGGTAGTAGTAGGGGAATTCGGTGGGGGAGCTCAGGCTTGCGGCGTTGGCGCCGACGGACACCACAGGAGTCTTGAATTTTTCGGCCTCCTTGGCGATGAGGACGGCGGGGCCGCTGCAATCCACGCCGGTAAGGGCGACGATATTTTGCTTCAGGAGTGACCGGGCTTTTTCGGCTGCGCCTTCCGGCCAGCAATGGTAATCGATGACAAGTTCGGGCGGCATGTCGAGCGTGTTTCCGCCGAGCATACCGGAGGCGTTGATGTCCTCGATCGCCATCTTGGCGGCGTGGAGCTCGTACTCCCCCCAGTCCGCATGGCGCCCGTCGTGATAGTCGTAAGTGTACATCCCTCCGATTTTGTACTCCTTGGCCTCGCTTTGCATGGGGGTGAAACAGCAAAGCAGCGAGGCCATCAGCGTGATACCGAGAAACTTTTGGGATCTGTTCATCATTTCCTCCTTGCCGGGGTATGGCGCCCGGTTTTTGCCTTGCGCAAAGCAAGAAGGATTCCAAAGATCCCCTTTATGATGGCAGTATGTTACCGTCTCTTCTTGACCGGAGCGAATGCGGAAATCCTGGATAAGAAGACGGCGGAACCGCCGAAATCCTGTTTTTCAGGACATCAGCGCGTGAGGCCGTGGCGTTTGAGCAAGGCGTAGAGCCGTGAGCGGGAAAGCCCGGTCACCTCGCACGCCTCCGAAATGCTTCCCCCTGTCTGATCGAGTATCCGGGCCAGATAACGGCCTTCTTCCTTTTGCCATACCTGTTCGCGGAACTCGGCATAGGAGGGGAGGCCGCTTTCGGAAACGGAGGAGCCCTTTTCTTCCTTTGGAACGGAAAGCGCGGCTAAGCGCTGCGTTGCGGCATGGATGCGGATGCCTGTGGGCAGGTGTTGGGGAAAAATGACGGAAGCCCGCCCCGCGGTGAGGACCGAACGCTCCATGGCTCCGCACAGTTCCCGCACGTTGCCCGGCCAGCCGTACAACTGCAACGCCGTAGCCGTCCCCGTGGCAAGCTGCTTTGCGGGGAGGGCGTAGAGTTCGGAGAAGTGGGCGCAAAAATGGTGCGCCAGAGGCAGGATGTCCTCCTGGCGTTCACGCAGGGGCGGCAACGGAATGTGGACGGTCTGAAGACGGTAGAAAAGGTCCCGCCTGAAGGATTCTTCCTCCACCATGTGTTCGAGATTTTTGTTGGTCGCTGCGATCAGGCGGAAATCGCAGGGGGGTTCCTGTGTGGAGCCCACGGGGCGGACGCGCTTTTCCTGAAGTACGCGCAGAAAGACCTTTTGCAGCGAAAGGGGAAGTTCCCCCACTTCATCAAGGAACAGCGTCCCGCCGTCTGCTTCGGGGATCAGGCCGTTTTCACGTGTAATCGCACCGGTGAAGGCGCCGCGTACATGCCCGAACAACAGGCTTTCGGCAAGGTTCTCGGGAAGGGCCGCACAGTCCACGACGATGAAGGGACCGTTTTGGCGGCCGCTGTTTTCGTGGATGGTTCGCGCGAAAACCTCCTTGCCTGTCCCGGTTTCCCCGCTGAGCAAAACGCAGACATCGCTGTCGGCACACTGGATCACGGATTCCAGGCAACGGCCGATGGCCGCGCCCGATCCGACAAGCCTGTTTCGCTTCAAAGGCGTTGTCCGCTGCCCGGAAGAGGAGAGCTGGGCACCACAGCGGTTCTGATGATAAAGGAGCGCCTGCTCCAGAGCCGCGAAAACGGTGTCGAGCGAGTCGTCCTTGCGGATGAAGTCCCATGCCCCTGCCATAAGTGCCTGTTCCAGCCAGTCACGGTTGTCGTGTCCCGTGATCACGATGACTTCAGGGTGCCCTTCGCTGCCTAGGAGCAGGGGAAGGAGGGACAAGCCGTTGCCGTCCGGCAGGCTGATGTCCAAAAAAACAATGTCGAACATGCCGGCACTGGCTTCTTTCGCTTCGCACGCCGAGGCGGAGAGCATCACCTCATGGCCTTGGCGGCTACAGGCACGCTTGAGCACGTAGGAGAACGTTTCATCATCGTCTATGACTAAAATGCGCGCCATATCCATCTTCCTGTCTTGGGTTGCAGAGCGCGGTCCACGGCCTCTTTCAGCCGTTGCGGATCAAATGGCTTCACGAACCGCTGTATGTCCTCGTCAGCTCCCATATGGCATGATTGCGCGTCATGCATGGCCGAACAGCTGCTGCAAAGAATGATCGGCATCCGGGGAAAACGTTTCCGCACAAGGCGGGCAAAGGCGATGCCCTGTATACCCGGCAGTTTTTGATCCGTAATGACGAGAGCCGGATGCATCCCCTTCTCGAACAGGGACAGCGCCGTTTCCGCATCAGCGGCGGTGACGACGGAAAGCCGCATTTGGTTCAGCAGCTTTTCAAGAAGATAGAGTATGCCCGGATCATCGTCCACAACGAGGATTTCCCCGGCTGTGCCGCCGGGCGGCGCGGTGCGGGGTTGGCCCGTGGGGAAACCGTTTTCAACCGGCTGCGGGATGGAATCGACGGGCGATACCGTTTCGGAGAGGGGGGTGCCGGTTGCTTTGCCAGCATCATCCCGTTCGGGAGAGGGAAAATCATGCGGCAAGAATACGGAAAAGAGGGCCCCGCCGCAGGGACGGTTGGCCACGCGCACCGCTCCCCGGTTACGCTGGACGAGGCTGTGGACTTGCGCGAGCCCAAGGCCGCTGCCCCCGTTTTCCTGTTTTGTAGTAAAGAAGGGATCAAAAATGAATTCCATGAGCCCCGACGGGATGCCTTTCCCGGTATCGGAAATGTCTATGCGGACATAGCTGCCCTCGGCAAGCTCGTCTCCGGAACGGTGCCGCTCCACGGCGTAGAGCCCGGCGGAAACTGTGAGCTCGCCTCCATCCGGCATTGCCTGGATGGCGTTGAGGCACAGGTTGAGGAGGACTTGGTGCACCTCAACGGATACGGCCCGGATACGCGCTTCGGGACAGGTGTTGCGCACGTTGAGGGAAATGTGGGGAGGGAGTTGCGGCTGAAGCGTTTCCGCGCATTCCCGTATCAATTTCGACACAAGCGGCGTTTCGGAACGGGCATCCAGCGTTTTGGTGCTGTCGGTCATGCGGATCTGCTTCATGAGATCTTTGCCGCGGACAGTGGCATCAAGGATATGCAAAACGTCCTCGTAGGCCGGGTTTTCCCGTGGAATTTCAGGCAGGGCAAGCTGGGCGCAAGCGGCGATTCCTCCGAGGATATTGTTCACGTCATGGGTGATCCCTCCCGCCATGCGGCCGATGGCCTCCATACGCCGCTCGAGCTGGCTGCGGCGTTCAAGGGCGTTCGCTTGGGCCAGCACAGCTTTTTCCTGTCTGAGCAGGGATTCCGAACGTTGTTTCACGCGGAGCAGATACATGAGCAACAGGATGATGCCGAAAAGGACCAGCATGATGGTCATCGCAGGCAGCAAAGCGGCCCGGTGCTGCTCATAAAACGAAAGGGGGCGGTTGATGATGACCGAATCCGGCGGAAGGTCGCTTTCGCTGATGCCGTACCGTGTCAGCACGGCATGATCATAAATGAGATACGGGGACGGTTCATGCAGCAGCGGGATGGCATCCGGTGGCGTGCCGCCGAGAACGGACAGGACCATGTGCGCGGCATGTACGGCGTGGAATTCGTTGAATTCGCATTGGCCTGCCAGCACCCCTTTGCCGAGCTGGCCACTCCACGGGGAATACATGGGCAGGTCGGTCCAGCTGCGGAGCTGTTGCAGGCTTTCCTTCATGGAATAGCTTTGGCCGTCGGCTGTGCGGTAGTAGCCGAAGTTCAGGAGCACCGTATCCCGGGGCAGTTCTTCAAGAGCTTTTTGCATGGCCTGTGCGGGCAGTGCCGCAAGAGTCCGGACGGCAATGCCCGGCTTCATTGCCGCCAGTTCCGGGGCCGCCTGGCGCAATGCCGTACGGGCGGACGTCGTGTCGCCGCAAATGATGGCCAGATGGCGGGCTTCCGGGTGGACGAGGGGGATGGATTCAAGGATGCGGTGGATGGAGAAATTTTCCAGAATGCCGGTATAGTGCGCCCGGCGTTCGGCAAGCTCTGCGGGAGGATCCGCGATGCCGCAAAAGACGACGGGGACGCCAGGGAAAAGGCGGTTCCCGTGGGCGAGCATGAAGTCCAGCGCGTCGTTATCCGTTACAATGATGGCTTTGAGGGATACCCCGGCGTATTTTCGGGCAAACAGGCTTACGAGTTCGTTATCCAGACTTCTGGGAGGATGGCGTTCATAGTCGAGATATTCGCAATGCAGGCGTATACGGAAGCTCGTTTCCGTATTTTCAAGCTCTTCAGAGATCCGCTTTATGATGTTGTATTCCCAGAAGTGGCCGGAATGAAAAGAATTGATGATCAAAACTTCGGCGGGGGGCAAAGGTGCCGTCCGCTCCGCCACATCAGCAAAGGCCATCGCCTGTGCCGCGAAAATGGCGCAGAACAGGCAGATACCTTTGGCGAGGGCGGCAAGCGGCTTCACGGTGAATCTCCAAAGAAGAGCGTATGTCCTATGATTCTAAGGGAGTCCGCTCTGTAACTCAAGGGAGGGCGTCAAGCGCGGAGGAGAAAAACATGTCCGCCCCTTCTGCCAATGATTCGAAACGGCCTTCCGCCTCTGCCGCTTTGGACCTTGCGCCGTATACGGATAAGGATCAGGAAATCGCGCGGGACGCTGAAACGCCTGTGAAGGCCTTTTATACCGTTAGGGGGTTTTGAGCATCGATTTGAAGTTCCAAATGAAAATCGCAAATACAATGGCGGAGCCCAGGACGTCGGCGATGCATTCCGCATAAAGCAGGACGTCCGTCCCGTAGCCGAGCCTGGGGAGGACGAAGCAGAGCGGGAGCAGGATGACGAGCTTGCGCATCATGGCCCCGAGGAGGGAGAGCTTGGTGCGCCCCAGCGCCATGAACGTGCGCTGGCAGGCGTAGAGGACGCCGATGAACATCATGCCCCCGAAGTATATGCGTATGGCGGGGATGGTGATTTCGATGAGCCGCTGGGAATCGGTGAACGGCATGATGAAGGTCTTGGGAAAGAGCAGGATGAGCCAGCTTGCGATGGTGGTAAAACCGAAGGAAAAGGCCAGGATGAGGAAAAAGGTCTTCTTCACGCGTTCGGGTTTGCCCGCGCCGTAGTTATAGCTCATGATGGGCACGGCGCCTTGGCACAGG
>OGOT01001611.1_pt1 | contig 13272 bp, 10 predicted proteins | sample 1552791 | NCBI WGS metagenome assembly OGOT01 (sample SAMEA2580160, study PRJEB22360) | human gut metagenome | biome: human gut; feature: human-associated habitat; material: faeces | place: Denmark | collected 2008/2010
TGAGTCAGGAGACTGTGCTGCTCCGATGTTCATCCATCCAAGAGCGATCATTTCCAGTGTACCTCCAAGTAAGATACCTGTTTTTACATCTCCTAAGATCAATCCAACAACTGTACATGCGATCAGTGGACGATGTGTCTGGAAGGAATCAAGCACGCTTCCCATTCCAGCGATACATCCAAAAACAACTAATAAAACGATTTGAACTGTAGATATTCCCATTTTTAAATCCTCCTTTGTATCTCTCTTATCCTTCGATGCCTTCGATCTTGCTCATAAGATCTACTTTTTTGTCTGTGGCTACCGGACGGATCTCTAATTCAATTCCCATCTCATGCAGTTTCTTAAATGCTGCGATATCGCTTTCATCAACAGATACTGCCTTTGTGATCTGAGTCTTTCCTGTCTTGAATGCCATTCCTCCGATGTTAACACTCTTGATCGGAACCCCTGCTTCTGCCATTCGCAGAACATCCTGTGGACATGTATATAAGAAGAATACTGTGTCCTTTTCATATTTTGGATTGTTGTAAACACGAACTGCTTTTGCTACGTCTACAACGCTTACTTTTACTCCTGGAGGTCCCACCTGTAAAAGTAATGTTTTACGGATCTGGTCTTTTGCTACTTCATCACTGCAAATGATGATTCGCTGTGCGTTTGCTTCTTTGGACCAAACGGTTGCGACCTGTCCATGGATCAGTCTGTCATCGATTCTTACTAAATTGATTTTCATAGTTCATCATCCTCCATTTCATCTTCGTTTGTATTACCAAGCAATTTCTTGCATGATTTCACATAATCTCCTGAAAGTTTGTCATATACTTCGCCAGCCTTGATATCTTCTTCCATTGTTCTGATTCCTACAACATCGATCAGCATTGGTAAACTCAATCCTGTAATAACATCCATTCGATCTTGTCCGATCACGGTCTCAAATGCTGCATTATAAGGACTTCCTCCAAATAAATCTACAAGGAATAAAATTTCTTCGTCTTCCTTATAGCCATCGATCAATTCTTTGTATCTGGCTTTTAATGTCTCTGCATTCTCACCTGGAACAAATGTTACGATGTCAAGATCATCAATTGCTCCGAACACCATTCCCGCAGAATTCACAACCTCTTTTGCCAACATTCCATGGGCTGATACAATTAACTTCATTGCTCTCCCTCCTTTAGCACGAAATTTATTTTTTTACTTTTGTCTTATGTGAAATTTTATTTTGTATCTTGATTATAGTCATAAACCTAAATTTCGTCAACTTATTTTTCGTAAAATTTTATTTTTTGTATAGAGTCATGATTTTTGCTTTCTATTTTTGTATATTTTGCACAATTTTCAATTGATCTTTTCTGCTTCTGCGCAAAAAAAAGAAGGACTTTCGTCCTTCCTAACTCTTATCATGAAATTGTCACGAAATTATCGTGTCTCCAAAAATGTCAGCTCTTTCTTGCCATTTGCATCCTTTGGATAGGCTTTTACATAAGATTTTGCATAATGATATGCTGTATCAAAATCAAACATGGATTCATACGCACTGATCCTAGCGAATAAAACTTCCTTCTTATTCTCAAGCTCCTTCTGTTTTAATGCTCTCTCGATCACTTTTAGCCCTTGTGTATACTTCTCCTGCTTTGCTAACACCGCATATTTTGTACAATAGATCTCTCCATCGTCTGGATGCTCTTTTATTCCCTGATCACATACATCTATTGCTTTGTTTAGCTTCTTCTGCTGGGCAAGGCAATATGCTTTCAAAGAATATGCCCTGCTTTCTCCATGATCGATCAGCTCATCATAGATCTCTATGGCTTTCCCATACTCTCCCATCTGATAAAGAGCCTCTCCTTCGTAGAATAAAACATCTTTCTTTTGCTTTGTGAAAATGAGAGTGAATTTCCCTGCTGCATGGTCAAATTGTTCGTATGCTTTCTGATATTCTTTCTTATCAAGATATGTAATTCCTTCGCTTGCTGTCATTCTTTGGCTGATATATCCAAATCCGCAAAAAGCAGCCAGTGCGATCAGGACAACTATAACTGCTGTAATGATTCCTTTTCCTTTACTGTTCATAATCTTTCTCCTGCTTTGCATTTTTAATTCTTCTGCCTCTTAGTATAACAAATTCTCTTTTCGCATACAAGCTAAGCCTTCCTATATCTTTCTTCCCTTATTTTGTAATATAGAATCCAGAACTCTTTCGCTGTGTGATATTTCCACATTTATCGATAAATCTTGCATAGATACTCACTTTTTTGTTCTTCTTTTTATAGGTTATCTTATTCGCCGTTTTCCATCGATATTTGGATGCTTTTTTGCCTTTTGGCACGATCTTATATTGTGTCTTTGATTTCCCGCTGATTCCATAGGATGCTGAAAATACAAATTTGGCTGACTTTTTGATTTTTTTATTGTAAGACGTTTTTGTTGACGTTTTCAATGTCTTGATCCCTGATCTGTTAACCTTGATCTTCGTCTTTGTTGGTGCTTTTTTATCTACTGCGATTCCTGGAAGCTGCATCTCATCTATCCCTGCATCTGTGACAAACCTCACATAGACCCTGCCTATCATGCCGTCTTTGAGCGTTAATGTCGTACCGGTTTTGTATGGTACACTTCCTTTGGAAGTTCCTTTTTTCACAAATTTGTACTGCATCTGTTTTAGATTTGTGAAGCTTTTTGCCTGTGCTGAAATCCTGATCTTGATGTTTTTTCTCTCATAATGCTGATATGCTGCTGAGGCATCGGAACGAAGTGGTGTCATTTTCTTCTTTGTATTTGCCTGCACTGTAACTTTCTGCATCAAAGGGGTACGCTTCTGTTTCACTACATATCCCGCATGACTTGGTACATTACCGCCTTTTTGTGCTGACACACTTAGATTCTTACCATCGGACGATACTACGATCGTTCCTTTATCTGATGTCTGATAAACATCCATTCCTGACAGATCACGAAGTACATTGCTCTCTGGTGTCTGATTTACATTTTTATATCCATTACTGATGATCGCAATACTTGCACCTGTTCGATCGATCAGATACTTATGATCCGAATCGTATACATAACGACCTTTCGGTTTATCCTGCAAACGAACATCCTGATATCCATGATGTGGCTGCTTTAATACCTGTGCACTTAAATCGTAACCTCTAGCTACAATCTTTTTGATCGTTTCCTGCTGTGCATCGCCTGTCATTAAAAATGAATTACTGCCATAAACGATCCTCGTCACTATCGAATATTTATTTACCTGTCTTGTATTTAAATTGGGTGCATCCTGTGCTCTTCCATACCTGTAGGTATTATCTAACGGACCATAAAAGGTCATTACCGCTTCGCCTAATTTTACGGATGTTCCGGCCTGTGGCACAACATACTGGATATGCAATGATGCATCTTTGTATGAATTCCTCTTCTCTAGTTTCTTCTTGAATGTCTGATAAGTCTGTGTATCAAATGCTGTCCATCGGGCTGTTTCTTCTGTTTGCTTTTCTTTATCTTCGCTGCTTTCCAGATATTCAAACTCCAATGGATTCCCATAAATCGTATCAATCGTAATATTCTTATCTTCTAGTATCTTCTTCATTCCACCGATATGATCTCCGTGTGGATGAGTTAGAACAACAAATTCCAGATGCTTTACTCCATGATCCAGCAAATACTGATGCACACGGTCTGATACATCGATCGTATCGTGATCTGTTGTCTCATAAGAATAAGCCCCTGAATCAATCAGGGCATACTTCGCGTTTTCTCCTTCTCCATATTGAAGCAAAGCTCCATCAGCGGCCCCCACATCGATAAAATGAACCTTAAATGTCTGTGCTGCATTAACTTTGATCGTTTGACCTCCCGATACGTGCAAAACAGTGATGCCTGTAAGCATCACTGTCAGCAGTACCGCTATGATCTTCTTTGTAAAATATTTCATACTCCCATCCTAGCGTTTTCTTTGTTATTTCTTAGTTACGTAAAATCCGTTTGTCTTCTTTGTTGTGATATTTCCAGATTTATCAATATATCTTACATATAAACGAACTTTTTTATTTCTTGTCTTATAAGTTACACTATTTGCTGTTTTCCATTTGTACTTGGAAGCTTTTTTTCCTCTTGGTACAAACTTATACTGTGTCATGGATTTTCCACTGGTTCCATAATTTGCACTAAATGTAAATTTGACAGACTTCTTGATCCGTTTACTGTAAGTGTTCTTTGCAGATGTTGACAGTGTTTTGATCCCTGACTTATTCGCTTTGATCTTCACACTGGTTGGTGCTTTCGTATCAACTGTAAATCCAGGAAGTTTGATCTCTGTTGATCCTAATGGTGTATTATATCTTACATAAAACCTTCCACAATTTCCATTTTTGACGGTATAGGAACTTCCTGTCTTATATGCTATGGTTTTATTATTCACACCTTTTGGCACAAACTTATATTCAATGCTTGTCAGCTTTGTAAATCCTTGGGCTGTTCCTGAAAATCTTACTGTGATATTCTTCTTTTCATAACGATCATAAGTATTCGCAGCATCCACACTTGTTGCTGTCAAAGGCTTTGTTGTGTTCGCTGTGATATTCATGGATTTCATCACTGGGGATGATGTTTCATCATCACTTTCCTTTCCTTTGACGCTTGGCTGGTTATCTCCTTTCTCTGTCTGGATAGATAACTGTGAGCCATCGGATGTTACAATGATCGTTCCACGGTCTCCTGTCTCATAGACATCTAATTTTGATAAGTCTCTTAAAACTTTTGTATATGGAACACCACCTGTATTCATGTATCCATTACTGATGATCGCAATACTAGCCTGTGATGCATCGATCACTGTTTTATGATCAGAATACTGGTAGCCATTGGCTAACTCTTCTTCTGTGACATCCTGAAATCCATGATGTGGCTCCTTGAGCACCTGTGCTGTCAGATCATATCCCTTCGCGATGATCTTCTCGATTGTTTCTTTCTGGGCATCTCCGGTCATTAAGAAAGAGTTGCTTCCGTAAACGATCTTTGTAACGATAGAATATTTATTTTCCTGTCTTGTATTCAAATCCACCGTTCTACCATATTGATAATCATTCTCTAATGGACCATAGAATGTCATTTTTGCTTCTCCAAGACTAATTGTTTCTCCTGCAGTTGGCACTACATAATCTACTTTTAGATTTTCTTTCTCTGTTTTGTCTTCTGCTTCTTCGGCAAGTTTATTTCTTGCTTCTAAAGCTGCTTTAAAGTTCTTGTATATTTTGGTATCAAATTCTGTCCAATTTGTTTCATCTGAAGACTGCTTGCTCTTATCCTCGCTGCTTTTCAAGTACTGAATATTCAGATCATTCCCATAAATCTTATCGATCTTGATCGTTGTATCAGAAAGAATCTTCTCCATACCTCCAATATGATCCTGATGAGGATGTGTCAGAAGTATAAATTCCAGATGTTTTACTCCCATCTTATTTAAATATTCATAGACTGGTGTCTTTGTTGTGTCAATCGTCGTATCCTTTGTATTATGATACTGGTTTGCTCCTGTATCGATCAATGCATACTTTGCTTCTGTTCCTTCTCCATACTGTAATAATGCAGCATCTGCACATCCGACATCAATAAAATGAATCTTAAATGTCTGTGCTGCTTTTGCCGTATGCATTCCATGCCCAGTTACAACTGTTGTGCAGACCAATATCCATGCCAGAAAGCACACTGCAAGTTTCCTTATAATGTTCCTCATTTGTTACTCCCTTTCTTTGTTTTTCATCTTTATTCTTGATATTTCTTTTTTATATTCGAATTTTAACACGTTCTTAATATTTTTGCAATTTTTTTGAAATATTTTATCATCTATTTTTACATGAACAGAGGAAGAGTTCCTCCTTTGGGAACTCTTCCTCTTAACTTATCATATTCAATACTATATTTCAAGACTCTATATAAGACTATCTGATCTTATCTAAGTGCCAGATATCATCAACATATTCCTGAATTGTACGGTCAGATGAGAACTTGCCACATCCTGCTGTGTTGGTCATCGCCATCTTAGCCCATCCTTTTGTATCTCTATATGCTTCTTCTACTTTCTTCTGAGCTTCTGCATATGAACGGAAGTCTTTTAAGATGAAGTACATATCTGCCTGGCTTCCTGTATCACCAAATAACAGACTCTGGTACAGATCTTTGTAAAGTTCTGGATCACCATTTGCATATGTTCCATCTACTAACTGATCTAAGACTTCATGGATGTCTTTATCTTTCTGGTAAATCTCATATGGATGATATCCACCGTTATTCTCATAATTGATAACTTCTTCTGAGCTCATACCGAAGATAAATGCATTCTCAGCTCCAACTTCATCAACGATCTCTACATTCGCTCCATCCATTGTTCCAAGTGTTGGTGCACCATTTAACATGAACTTCATGTTACCTGTTCCTGATGCTTCTTTGGATGCTGTTGAAATCTGTTCGCTGACATCTGCTGCCGCAAAGATCCATTCTGCATTAGATACACGATAATCTTCAATAAATACAACCTTTAACTTACCTTTGATGGATGCATCATTATTTACTTTATCAGCTACAGAGTTGATCAGTTTGATCGTCTGTTTTGCACGAAGGTATCCAGCTGCTGCCTTAGCACCAAAAATGAATGTTCTTGGATAGAACTTCATATTTGGATTCTTCTTTAACTGATTATACAGATACATCACATGTAAAATATTCATCAGCTGACGTTTGTATTCATGAAGTCGTTTTACCTGTACATCAAAGATGGATGTTGGATCAACTTCTACGCCATTGTGTTCTAAGATATATTTTGCAAGACGTTTTTTATTCTGCAGTTTGATATCCATAAATTCTTTCTGAGCTTTTGGATCATCCACATATTTCTTCAGTCCTGACATTAAAGAAAGGTCTGTTGCCCATGTGTCTGTTCCAAGTTTCTTTGTTACCCAGTCTGCAAGTAATGGGTTTCCATGCATTAAGAAACGTCTCTGTGTGATTCCATTTGTCTTGTTGTTGAATTTCTCTGGCATCATCTGATAGAAATCTTTTAATTCCTGATTCTTTAAGATTTCTGTATGAAGTTTTGCAACACCATTGACAGAATATCCTGCTGCGATCGCCATATGTGCCATACGTACCTGTCCATCCCAAAGGATCGCCATCTTCTTGACTTTCTCTTCGTTTCCTGGATACATCTCACGGATCTTGTTTACGAAACGACGGTCGATCTCTTCTACGATCTGGTATACTCTAGGAAGTAATTTTGAGAATAAGTCGATTGGCCATTTCTCTAACGCTTCTGCCATGATCGTATGATTTGTGTATGCACAAGTCTTTGTTGTAACTTCCCATGCTTCATCCCATCCAAGACCTTCTTCATCCATTAAGATTCTCATAAGTTCTGCAACAGATACTGTTGGATGAGTATCGTTCATCTGTATCGTCATCTTTTCGTAAAGTTTTGTAATGTCATCGTGGTTTTTCTTATATTTGGCTACTGCTGCCTGTAAACTTGCAGATACAAAGAAATACTGCTGTTTTAAACGAAGCTCTTTTCCTTCGTAGTGATTATCGTTTGGATATAATACTTCTACGATGTTCTTTGCAAGGTTCTTCTGTTCTACTGCTTTGTCATATTCACCTTTATCAAAAGAATCCAGCTGGAAGTCAGTGATCGCTTCTGCATCCCAGATCCTTAATGTATTAACGATATGATTTCCATATCCTACGATCGGATAGTCAAATGGGACTGCCATAACTGACTGATAGTTCTCCTGAATGAAGTTGGTTCTTCCAGTTGCTTCATCATATTCTGTACGGATATTTCCACCGAAACGTACTTCTTTGGCATATTCCGGACGTTTTAATTCAAATGGATTTCCATTCTTTAACCATTCATCTGGTACTTCTATCTGATATCCGTCTTTGATCTTCTGTTTGAACATTCCGTATTGATAGCGGATTCCACATCCATAGGCTGCATATCCAAGTGTTGCCAATGAATCAAGGAAACATGCTGCTAATCTTCCAAGACCACCATTACCAAGTGCTGGGTCTGGTTCCTGGTCTTCAACGGCATTCAGATCTACGCCTAATTCATCGAGTGCTTCTTTCACTTCTCCATACATACTCATATTAATGAGGTTATTTCCAAGTGCTCTTCCCATCAGGAATTCCATGGACATATAATATAAAATCTTTGGGTCTTTCTCTTCGTAGGTCTTCTGAGTATCCATCCAGTCCTCAATGATCCACTCTTTTAGGGCATAAGCCACAGCCTGATAAATCTGCTGCTGGGATGCATTATTAAGCTCAACTCTGAACTGAGTCTTTAGATTATTGAGTACTTCCTGTTTAAACAGTTTCTTATCAAATCTTTCTGTTTTCATGATTGTCTCTTCCCCTTTCGTATTCCCAGTGTGTTATTAATTTTATCATATAAATTGGAAATATGATACAAAAATTACAAATATCATTTGTATTTTTTTTCGTAAGTTCTTCTATTTATACAAACTAGCTGCCACGCATAATTTTCCATATCCAATTTCATTGTTTGGATAGTCCAAAAATCCATTCATTTTCCTTGCACCTTTATGAAAATAAGCTTTGATCCGCTCTCCATACAAATAAGGATCATTTTTTCTTATGATCCCCCATTCCATCAAAAGAGCTGCCGCTCCTGTGACAAATGGCGTTGCCATTGACGTCCCAGACAAACTGTTTTCACCGCCTCCCGGTGCTGCTGCCAAAATTCCAACTCCAGGTGCCACAAGATCTGGTTTCTTTACACCATATCTTTGATCACCCCGCCCCGAAAAATCTGCATAGGACTGATATCTGACATCATACGCACCTGCTGAGATCACATTTTCTGCAGTTGATGGGATTGTTAAAGTAAACTCTTTATCTGGCTCTAAAAATCTAGTTTCCTGATTACTTCCTAAGGATACCGGAAGCCACATCTGATATTCCCCATTTCTGATATTTCGTGGAATCAATGTAAGATTCCATTGTCCACTCTCTATATGATTCCCTTCCTGCACAATAAAACTAAGGAATATTTCCTGCCTTACATTGTACGGTGTTGGATAACCATTGTATACAAACACGATCGTATTTTCATATGAATATTGTGACTTTCCCTGTTGATCTGTGATCTCATAAGATATTCCCGATGGAGATTCCAGCTGTATTCTTAACTCATCCACGAAATCTTTCCATATCTGGAGATTTAGATTCTGCTCAAATGGTGCAATATCCAATAAGATTTTTTGTTCTTCTTTGATCAGCTTTCCTTGTTTATGCTTTCCACTATTTCCCTCATTTCCTGTTCCAATGCAGATCGTACATTTCCATTGCTGTGCGATCTGTGATATAAATCTTTCTAACAAGGAATTTCCTCTGTGATCTCCATAATTATGTCCATAACTGATATTGACCGCAACCGGCCGTCCTGCCTGTGATGCTTCATTGATCACATATTGTAATGCTGTCATCAATTGTGTCGTCCTTGGGAAACCTTTTTCTCTCGTATCTCCCAATTTCACAACGATCAGTTCTGCCTCTGGTGCAACCCCGTTTATCCCGGCACAGATTGAAGCTACATGTGTTCCATGCCCAGATCGATCTCTGCTCCGAAAATCGTATCTTCCACTTTCTGAGTGCAATACTTTATTAATTTCTTCTTTTGTATAGAGATTTCCGTTAAGAAATGGTTTAGGCGGACTTCCTTTGACCGTTTGATCCCATAGTGCATAAATCTTAGTATCTCCATTTTCATCTATAAAATCCGGGTGAAAAATATCAATCCCTGTATCGATCACAGCGACAAAAACACCTCTTCCAGTCAATGAAAGAGGTGGATTCTTGACCGACAACATACAAGATGCGGCTATCGATGGCTGTCGACTTAATAATAGATTTTTCGGTTTTTCTATATAAATAACTTGTTCATTTGCCCCAAATGCTTCCAACTCGTCTTCTTTTATATAGGCGATCGCATAACCCATACTCAACGGTTCGATCCTCGTTGTGTCTGACCATCTGATCGTATCAAGTGTGCCTGCGTAGCGAAATATGATCTCCCACTGATCCGTTTCTTTATCGTATCCTGCATCTAAATCCTTGGACCTCTCCCGTTCTTCTTCGCTAAGATCCAGAGCAAGATTTAATTGATTTTCAAACTTTTCATCCTGTTCCATACGATACCTGCACACTTTTGTTTTTCTTATCTTATGCAAAATCTGTGGGGTTTATTCTCAGATTGCTCATATCTCTTTTTTGCAGTATTTCCATACGGATGCACAAATTCCGTAAACAGAAGATGCTGTCATGATTCCTGCCGCAACCGCCACTGCGATCAGCAATGTTTTTTGCCCATATAAATAAAATAAATGCCACTGTTTTGCTAATACGTAATTCATCGTATAGTATAAATTTCCACCTGGTACTAATGGAATGATTCCCGTGATCAAAAATACTGTCACAGGAGTCTTTAAGATCCTTGCCATTGTTTCTGCATAGATCGTCGCAACTGCGGCCGCTGCCAGGTTCGCCACAAATGTACTTGGCATCTCATTCCACACGATAAGGTAGGCGATCCATGATACCATCCCAGAAATCCCAGCCATACAAAGTTTCTTCCCTCGAAGGTTATAAAGTACTGCAAATCCAAAACTTCCAACAAAACTTGCCAGTACCTGTATGATCTCTGCTTTCATTTATAATACACCTCCTAAGAACATCAATGCCATGAAAGAACCTGCTGCAAGGAATACAGCTAACAGTATCGATTCACAGACTCTTAAGATTCCTGACATCATGTCTCCACCGATCATATCCCGAAGTGCATTAACAAATGCAACTCCAGGAACCAACAGCATGATATTACCGATGATGATCTTTCCATAATCCTCCGTCAGTCCGAATTTTGCACTGATATATGCAAATGCTGCAACAAAAAATGATAATAGAAAGTTTAATACCATTTCGTTGGGTGCTAAGATCTTAATATATCTTGCAAGAACCGCGACAAATGCCCCTGCGATCATTGCTATGATCCCTTCTGTAACACCACCTCCATAAAATGAAGTCCATGCTGCTGCAATGACCGCTGATGTAAGAACTTCCTCTGTAAAAACGACGAATTTTCCCTTTTTAATCTCTGCGATCTTTCGTTTTACTTCCTCTTCTTCCGGAAGTTCTTTGCACATATATCTTGATAACTGATTTAACTCATCCAGTTTGGTAAAGTCTGTCTTATATGACCTGATACGCTTTGTCTGCGTTAAGATTTCTCCTTTTTCATCTTCGATCGTTGTTACAATACTTGATGTGATAGAAAATACATTGGCTTCTTTTGCTCCATACGCCTTGCAGATTCTTGAAATCGTATCTTCTACCCTTGAAACACCTGCTCCTGACACTAGCATGCATTCTCCAATCTCCATTGCGTATTTTAATACTTTTTTCATTTCCATAACATCTATCTCCTGCTATCTATTGTATCGAAATTGACTGTATTGTAACACAAAAGAAACCCTTGTGCTATGATCACACAAGGATTTCATGTAAAATTCATGTTTTGTTTACATTTCTTCGAGATGAAAAGAAGATTAATGCTATTAATCATCAATCTTATGTGTCCAAGCAACCGCCAATGCACCTGCACCGATATGACATGCAACACTTAAAGATAATGGATCTTGCTGGAATTCCATTCCTGGAAATTCTGCCATCAGTTCTTCTTTCCATTTGAGCGCTGCCTCTTCATCTTTTGTATATGCAGACTGAAGATATGCGTGTTTACCAAAATCTCCATCTGGGAAACGCTCTTCTAACTCTTTTCTTACTGCTGCGATCATCTTTTTCTTTGCCTGTTTGACACCTCTTGTCTTCGCAAATGCATCCAGCTTCTCGCCATGGATCTGTAAAACTGGTTTGATTCCAAGCACTGTACCGATGGCTGCTCCTGCTGCTGTAACACGTCCGCCTTTCTTCAGATACTTTAACGTATCTACCATAATATAGATTCCAGAATCTAATTTGTCTGCTTCTAGGATGTCTTTGATCTCTTTGGCTGACTTTCCTTCTTCCGCTAATTTGGCCGCATCTAAGACAGACTGTCTCTGTGTGACAGAAATCCTCTGGTTATCTACAACCTGAACTTTTCCATCGTAATCATCTGCTAACATTGCCGCTGTCGCACAGGAACTGCTTAATCCACTAGACATCGCGATGTGCACGATCTCATCATGGTCTTCTAATAACTTCTCCCACAGATCCAACACATCTCCAGGTGCAGGCTGAGATGTTTTGATATCTTCATCTTCGTTTAATTTCTGATAAAATTCATCCTGTGTTAATGTAATATCTTCAAAATATAATTCTTCGTTAATATAAAATGGCATTGGAATCACTGAGATTCCTAATTCTTTACCTTCTTTTTGAGTAATTCCGCTGTTACTATCTGTTACGATCGCAATCTTGCCCATTCTTCTAATCCCTTTCTTTAAATTTCCTATCAATATATCTATTTTTTGCCTTTACCTCACATCATAACAGAGATTCATAGATATCGTCAAAGGTTTTCCCCTCATATTTTGAAAAAATACATAACTATTTTGTGATTTCCTGCAAAAATCTTGCAATTGGAAATCCTACAACATTGTAGTAATCTCCTTCGATCCCTTTGATAAAGACAGCTGCTTTTCCTTGAATTCCATAAGACCCAGCCTTATCCATAGGTTCGCCAGTCTTGATATAATGATCGATCTGCTCATCACTGATCTCATAAAATGTAACTTTTGTTTCTTCATAAAATGTTTTTGTTTTTCCATCTTCGATGACGCAAACTCCTGTATACACTTCATGTGTCTGTCCGCTTAACATCGTAAGCATTCTTTTTGCGTCCGCTTCGTCTGTCGGTTTCCCAAGAATCTGTCCCTGATATGCTACAACGGTATCTGCTCCAACGATCATACTTTGTTTCTCTGACTTCTTATATATGTCTTTTGCTTTGATCGATGCTAATTCCATAACTACTTCATTTGGTGCTGTTTTTGTTGTGATCTCTTGTGCATCACTTGGCATAACATCAAATTTCAGATCGGCAAGTTCCAGGATTTCTTTTCTTCTTGGAGAAGCAGATGCTAATATAATATGTTTCATTTGTTTTATACCTCTTATTTTACTTAAGTTATCAAATTCTCCTGTGAATTACCCCTCCCATGCGGTACAGTAGTTCCTATGGAAGTGGCTTCT
>OGOT01001631.1_pt1 | contig 13109 bp, 9 predicted proteins | sample 1552791 | NCBI WGS metagenome assembly OGOT01 (sample SAMEA2580160, study PRJEB22360) | human gut metagenome | biome: human gut; feature: human-associated habitat; material: faeces | place: Denmark | collected 2008/2010
GCATAAATTCTGTGCATCGCGAAGCGTGTTACTGAGAACGGAGTGAACAGTAACTCTGTTATTGTAGATATATTAACTGAATCAGCTGAATAAGTTAAGTCCCCTGCCTCAATTGCAAAAAGCAACATATTCTGCAGAGACAATGGCTATTTACAAATATGACAATAACAGGTATCATTCTTTTATAAATACATTAATAAAAGAAGGTAGAAACAGAATGAGCGGACTGGAAAAGAAATTTGCTACGAAATCAAAAATCGTAAATTATATTATAAATAGAGAATCCACATCAAAAGTGGAAATATCCAAAGAACTGAATCTGAGTATGCCAACAGTTCTGTCTAATGTAAAAGATTTATTGGAAAAAGGTATCATAATAGAAACTGGAGAATATGAATCCACAGGAGGAAGAAAGGCTAAAAGTATTGGAATCAATCCATCCTACCGTTATGCAATGGGAATTGTGATCACTGCAAATCATCTGGGAATGGTGCTGGTAAATCTGAAGTATGAGATTGTGAAATCAGAGCGGATCCGTCTGAAATTTGTATCTGATATGTCATATTGCAGTCAGGTGGCAGATTTTGCGGCGAAATTTCTGGATCATATGAATGATGCAGAACAGAAAGAAAAGCTTCTGGGTGTTGGAATCTCTATTCCGGGAATCATTAATCAGGAGCAGAAACTGGTGATAAAATCCCACGCACTGAAACTTGAAAACTATAGTCTTAGTTTCCTGGAACAGGCATTTTCTGTCCCGGTTTATTTTTCAAATGATGCCAATGCGGCAATGATGGCAGAAGATATGAACATCTATCAGAATGCAATTTACCTTTCGTTGAATCAGACTCTTGGCGGTGCATTTTGCATAGGGGGAAATTTGTTTTCCGGAGAAAATCAGAAGGCCGGAGAATTTGGACATATGATACTTGTACCTCAGGGCCGCAAGTGTTATTGTGGAAAATCTGGTTGTGCAGATGCTTATTGCGCTGCAGGCGCACTTGTTGGTGAGTCAAAGGATTCTGTGGAACAGTTTATGCAGCTGCTTCAAAACAATGATGAAAAGGCAGAGAAAAAATGGGAAGAGTATCTTGATTATCTTGCAATTCTGATTTCAAATCTGCGCATGGCATATGATATGGATATCATTCTTGGAGGTGAAATGGGTGGATATCTCTCAGATTATATGATACCTCTTGGGGAAAAAGTAATGAAGTATAATGGATTTGATCATGATCTGAGATATCTGAAAAACTGTTCTTATAAGAAAGAAGCCTCAGCTGTAGGTGCAGCAAAGCATTTCTTGCAGGATTTTATCGGAAAGATATAGCCGATGGCATTCTTGAATCACTGATGATCTGCTGATATACCATATTAAACAAATATCTGAATATAAAAAATACCCTGATTACAACAAAGAAAGGTTGTGATCAGGGTATTTTGTTATTGTGCGGGAATTCAGCAGATAATTATGAGGAGTGTTATAGTAACATCTGCATAAAAATAAAATCTTTACTTTGTGCAACTGGTAGAAATGAGAAATATTTTTAAATGTTTATTGACAAATTTAGCGATTTGAATAATAATGTAATTACTTTAATAAAACATTTAATAAAAGCTAATAAACAACTAGAGATTCAAAGTACATTCAACAAATAAGGAGGAAAATATTATGTTACAGCAGGTTATGACAAATCCAGGAGAAATTATTTTCAGAGAGGTTCCCGTACCAGAGATTAAAGACAACCAGGTTTTGGTTAAGATTATGAATATTGGTATCTGTGGTTCTGATATCCATGTATATCACGGAAAACATCCTTTTACAAAATATCCGGTAACCCAGGGACATGAAGTATCAGGAGAAGTGGTAAAAACAGGTGATGCAGTAACAGAATTTCATGTGGGACAGAAAGTAACAATTGAGCCACAGGTATATTGTGGACATTGTTATCCATGCCGTCACGGAAAATACAATCTCTGTGAGGAGTTGAAAGTAATGGGATTCCAGACAACAGGAACTGCATCCGAGTATTTTGCAGTTGATGCATCAAAAGTAACACCGATACCGGAAGATATGTCTTATGAAGAGGGCGCAATGATCGAGCCTCTGGCAGTAGCTGTTCATGGGGTTAAACAGATGGGCGATGTAACGGGAATGAATATTGTGGTGATAGGAGCCGGTCCGATCGGAAATCTGGTAGCGCAGTCTGCTAAAGGGATGGGAGCAGCTAAAGTTATGATCACAGATGTCAGTGATCTTCGTCTGGAAAAAGCAAAAGAGTGTGGAATTGACGTATGTGTCAACACAAGAAATAAAAATTTCGGGGAAGCAATGGTAGAAGCCTTTGGACCGGATAAGGCAGATGTTATCTATGATTGTGCAGGAAATAACATTACAATGGGACAGGCGATCAAATATGCAAGAAAAGGAAGCGTGATTGTGCTGGTTGCAGTTTTTGCAGGAATGGCTGAGATCGATCTGGCAGTTGCAAATGATCATGAGCTTGATATCAAGAGCACAATGATGTACCGACATGATGATTATGTAGACGGAATCAGACTGGTGAATGAAGGAAAAGTGCATTTAAGACCGCTGATTTCTAAGACATTTGCATTTAAAGATTATCTGAAAGCATACCAGTACATTGACGATAACCGTGAGACTACAATGAAAGTGATTATCAATGTGCAGGAAAAATAAAATACCCTGCTGATCATAAGCATTATGTAAGACAAAGATATAATAAAAAAAACTGCTGTAAAGAAGACATGAGTAAACGGAAAGACGGAGGATGGCAGCAGGCAGGAGGAATTATGGAGAGTAAAAACGAAAATGTAAAAGTTCCGTTGATCAGTAAAATCGCATATGGATTTGGCGATGTAGGATGTAATTTCAGCTGGATGTTCGTCAGTAATTTTCTCATGATTTTTTACACAGACGTATTCGGAATCAGTATGGCAGCAGTCTCTGCCCTGATGCTGTTTTCGAGATTTTGGGATGCGATCAATGATCCGATCGTGGGTGGACTGACAGATAAAACCAAAACAAAATGGGGACGTTATCGTCCATGGCTTCTCATTGCAGCTCCGATCACGGCCGTGCTTCTGATTATGACATTCTGGGCACATCCGGACTGGTCGGACAGATCAAAGGTTATCTATATGGTAATTACATACTGTCTGCTGGTACTTGGATATACTTGTGTAAATATCCCGTATGGCACCCTTTGTGGAGCAATGACACAGGATATCGATGAACGTGCAAAGATTAATACATCACGTTCAGTATCTGCAATGGTTGCAATTGGAATTATCAATATCATTACAGTTCCACTGATTGGAAAACTTGGCAGTCAAAGTGCTAAAACCGGATACCTACTGGTAGCAATCATATACGGATGTATTTTTGCAGCCTGTCATTTCTTCTGTTTTGCAAAAACAAAAGAGCAGGTGATTATGCCGGAAAAAGAAAAAATATCCATAAAAGTGCAGTTAAGAGCGGTGATGCAGAACCGCCCATATATTCTGGCATTAATCGGACAGGTGTTATTCGGATTTACACTTTATGGAAGAAATGCAGATGTTTTATACTATTTCACTTATGTAGAGGGAAATGCATCCTACTATACTACATATTCCATGTGCATCATCATTCCATCCATTATCGGTGCTGCATGTTTCCAGCCGGTATTCCGCAAACTGAACAATAAAGGAAGAACTGCATCCATTTTTGCTCTCCTCACTGGAATTTCCATGCTCTGTATGTTCTTCTTTAATGTAAAAGAAACACCGGCAGCGTTCTATACACTTGCAGGAATTACACAGTTCTTTTTTTCTGGATTTAACACTGCAATCTATGCGATCATTCCCGACTGCGTAGAATACGGAGAGTGGAAAACGGGCTTAAGGAATGATGGTTTTCAATATGCATTTGTGTCACTGGGAAATAAAATTGGCATGGCAATAGGAACTGCGCTACTTGCAGCACTTCTTGGAAAATATGGATATGTGGCAAATCAGGTACAGAATCCGGCTGTCCTCAGTATTATGAGACATTCCTTTACTACAATTCCGGGAGTTTTATGGATAGTAACAGCAATTGTACTGTTTTTCTATCGCCTGAATAAAAAACGTTACAATGAAATTGTAGAAGACCTGAAAAAAAACCGGGTAAAATAAAGAGTGTCGTGAAGTGAATTGCGAATATCAACAGAGTCTCCTTGAGCAGCATTAAAAAATCTGCTTAAGGAGATTTTTATGTCTGGAGTTTTTGTGGTTGCATTTTTGTTTTATATGGGTATAATGGTGAGATAAGTTTGCAGATGAAAGGAAGACAATGCTGACAATATAACGAAGGAGCGAAGTATTATGCTGAAAAGATTCACCAGATATGTAACCCAGAGTGTTGCCGGAATGATAGGGATTTCCGTTTATGTTCTGGCAGATACTTTCTTTATATCTGTATATTCCGGTGCTGACGGACTGGCAGTTCTCAATCTGATCCTGCCGGTTTATGGACTGATCTATGCGATTGGGGCTATGATCGGGATTGGTTCCGCTACCAGGTATGCCATAAGCAGGGCAAAAGGAAAAAATACAGAACATTATTTCGTACAGTCAGTAACCTGGAGCATATTGGCTGCAGTTCCATTTATGCTGATCGGAATCCTTATTCCGGACAAAGCATTGGCTTTGTTGGGTGCAGATGCCGGACTGATCGGACTTGGACGAAACTATGTGAGAATTATTCTGATCGCAACACCATTCTTCATGTCAAATTATACATTTACTGCATTTGCCAGAAACGATGGGGCGCCTTCTATTGCAATGATCGGTTCCATCAGTGGAAGTATCTTTAACATTATATTTGATTATATATTCATGTTCCCGGTCGGTCTGGGATTTTCCGGAGCCGGACTGGCTACTGCAATCTGTCCGATCGTAACAATGAGCGTCTGTACCATACACTACAGAAGCAGCAGAAACCATGTAGGATTCCATTGGAAAAAACCGTCATTCAGACACCTGATTTCCTGCTGTCAGCTAGGAGTTTCCGCATTCGTCGGTGAACTGTCTTCCGGTGTGATCGCCATTGTATTTAACTTTCTGATCCTGGGAATCGCGGGAAATATGGGTGTAGCAGCCTATGGAGTTGTGGCAAACCTTTCTATCGTGGCATTTGCAATCTTCAACGGTCTGGCCCAGGGAGCACAGCCTCTGATCAGTGAAAGCTACGGAAAAGGTCAGCCTACTCAGGTAAAAAAACTTCTGAAATGGAGCCTGCTCGTATGTTTTGCTGTAGAAACACTGATTCAATTGATCATCTGGACTTCAACCGACACGCTGATCAGCATTTTCAACAGTGAAAACAATGTTCAGTTATTGAATTATGCACATACAGGACTGCGTCTGTATTTCCTTGGATTTATAGTGGCAGGAATCAATATTGTACTGGTGGCATATTTCTCAGCAGTAGATGAACCGAAAATCGCGATTGTGGGATCATTCCTGAGAGGAATTGTTGCTATTGTTATCTGCGCAGTTATACTTGCGAAATTATTTGGATTAAATGGAATCTGGATCTCTCTTCTTGCAGCGGAGACAGTTACGTTTCTGACGATTCTGTTTCTGGCATATAAAGACAGAAGAAAAAGAACCGAATAACACTGTTGAAAAGGAATTCTTGTATAAACCTCCAAACTGATGTAAGATAAGGTTACTCAGTTTGGAGGTTTTATTTTTATGTTTAACGAAATAAAAGATTTCGCTGCGCCGGAACTGGATGTATATGCCAGAACATCAGAAGTGCAGCTTTTACGATACTATGAACCGGAACCGGGAATTTTCATTGCGGAAAGTCCGAAAGTAATTGAACGAGCCCTGAAAGCAGGATATCAGCCAATCTCTTTTCTGGTGGAGCATAAAGATCTGGAAGGAGAGGCACAGGAAATCCTGAAACAATATCCGGATGTGCCGGTCTATACTGCGGAATATGAACTGTTGGTCAAGCTGACCGGATTTGCTCTTACTCGCGGAATGCTCTGCTCAATGCGCAGAAATCCACTGCCATCTGTAGAGGAAATCTGCAGAAATGCCAGCCGCATAGCAGTTCTTGAAAATGTTGTAAATCCTACAAACATCGGAGCTATTTTCCGGTCAGCAGCAGCTCTCCATATGGATGCGGTACTTCTGACCGGCGGATGCAGCGATCCGCTTTACCGACGGGCAGCCAGAGTAAGCATGGGAACCGTATTCCAGATTCCCTGGACATATTTTGATAAAAAAACTGTATGGCCACAGGATGGAATGCAGACTCTGCAAAATCTGGGATTCAAAACAGCGGCAATGGCTCTGCGTGACGATTCTGTAGGAATTGAAGACAAAGCACTCCGGTCAGAAGAAAAACTGGCAGTCATTCTCGGAACAGAAGGTGACGGCCTTGCATCACAGACCATCGCAGATTGCGATTATACAGTAAAGATACCAATGTCCCACGGAGTAGATTCGTTGAATGTAGCTGCGGCAAGTGCAGTGGCATTCTGGGAGCTGGGACACAGAGAGTGAAACTATTAAGAATGATAAAATAGAAAAAAAGGCGTGATAATCAATGAAAACAGATCCTTTCAGAGAATATCTTATACAGGCAGAGCCAGGCAGGCGTGAAAAGGGATATGCATGGAATACTGCCATTGGTTTACAGGCTGTTGATGGATTAAAGCCGTCGCAGTATCTGGTTGATACAGCTGTTCAGAATATTGAGGGAAAAATTACGATAGAAGAAGCTCAATATCTGGTAGATTCTTATTATGAGGAAAGACGAGAAAAGCCAAAGTCAGGAGACAGAACTGAAGAAGCGGATAAAGTTTCAGCCAGAATTGCAGCACTATTATCAGAAAATGCATTTAGTTTTACACCTACAGAATATCTGGCAATTCATAAGAAACTATTTACAGGAATTCATTCACATGCCGGAAAAATCAGGGATTATAACATTACAAAAAAAGAATGGGTATTAGATGGAGCTTCCGTTCTTTATGGAAGTGCATCAGAACTTAGAGAGACATTAGAATATGATTTTACGCAGGAAAAAAAGTACAGCTATAAGGGTTTATCTATAGAAGAAATGATACATCATCTGGCAGTTTTTGTGGCAAATCTGTGGCAGATACATGTGTTTGGCGAAGGAAATACCAGAACTACGGCAGTTTTTTTTATTAAATATCTCAGAACACTGGGATTTGATGCCACAAATGATATATTTGCAGAAAATGCCTGGTATTTTCGAAATGCCCTGGTTCGTGCAAACTATAATGACTTAAAGAATGGAATCCATGAGACAACTGAATATCTGGAAGTATTTTTGCGAAATTTATTGCTGAATGAAAAAAATCCTCTTCATAATCGCATGATGCACATCAATAAAGAATTTATAAATCTTCTAAATGAGAGTCTGAAAACAGAAGAAGCGAACATTGAAATGAAAAAAGTGAATATTAAGAGGGAGAAAGCGAACATTGTAACAGAAAAAGTGAATATTGATGTGCATGACAGGTATTCAGATGAAATTCATGGTTTTCTGGAAAAAACAATAAACCATATTCAGAAAATGTATGATGCGTTAAGTGATAAAGTGGCATTTGGAAGAGAAGATGTACAACATGCTACTGGTCTGAAGCCTACACGCGCTTCTATGCTTATAAAAGAATTGGTTAAAAGGAAAATACTGGAGCCGGTTTCGGGATATGGAAAAGGAAAGTACAAATTTACAGGAATATCAGTTGAAAGACAGTACGGTAGTTGGACAGAACTTTTATAGTTACGGTAAATTAAAATATCTGTCAGGAAAGCAGGTGTGTGAAATGGGTGTGTATTTAAATCCCGGCAATGATAAATTTTATAAAGCAATCAATTCTGAGATTTATGTGGACAAAACAGAACTGATACAATATACCAATCGTGTTTTTAACACCATGCAGCAAAATGTCTGTGTAAGCAGACCAAGACGTTTCGGAAAGTCTATGACTGCAAATATGCTGGCTGCATATTACAGCAGAGGATGTCAGTCTGAAAAATTATTTGACGGACTTAAGATAAAAGAAGATTCATCTTTTTCAAAATATCTGAACAAATACAATGTTTTCTTTATAAATATGCAGGAATTCTTAAGCCGCAGTAAGACAGTAGAGAAAATGGTCCTGCGATTAAACCGGATTCTGATGCGTGACCTGAAACAGGAATATCCTGATGTGGACTATTTTGATGAAGAAGATCTTGCTGAAAGTATGCAGGATGTATATCAGCAGACAGGATGTCCGTTTGTGATTATTATAGATGAGTGGGATTGTATTTTCAGAGAATACAAGTCAGATAAAGAAGCACAGGAGCAGTATCTTGATTTTCTGCGGGATTTTCTTAAGGATAAATCTTATATTCATCTTGCTTATATGACAGGAATCCTGCCGGTAAAGAAATATGGAACACATTCTGCCCTGAATATGTTTGATGAATTTTCTATGATTTATGCAGGACCTCTGGCGAAGTTTGTGGGTTTTACAGAGACAGAAGTCAGAGAATTATGTGAGAAATATCATATGGATATGAGGGAAATCAGAGAATGGTATGACGGATACAGGTTTGAAAACTGTGAGCCGGTTTATAATCCAAGGTCTGTGGTAAACGGCATGCTCTTTGGTTCTATCAGAAACTACTGGAATATGACAGAATCTTTTGAAGCACTGCAGACTTATATAGATATGAATTTTGAGGGGTTAAAGGATAATATTCTCAGTATGCTGGCAGGAGAGCATATTCCTGTTAATACCGGAAATTTTACAAATGATATGACGACATTCCGGGATGAGAATGATGTTTTGACCTTATTGATCCATCTGGGATATCTGGCATATGATTCTACAGAACATTGTGTGTATATTCCTAATAATGAAATCCGGAATGAGTATGCAAATGCTGTTTCTGTATCAGACTGGGGTGAAGTGTCAAAAGCTTTAAAAAATTCGGCAGATGTCCTGAATGCAATCTGGAATCAGAATGAGCAGATGGTTGCACAGGGAATTCAAAGAGCACACTTTGAGACCTCGCATCTTCAGTATAATGATGAAAATGCATTAAGTTATACTATTTCACTGGCTCTGTATGCGGCTAGAAACTATTATAGCGTATATCGTGAACTGCCAACAGGAAAGGGATTTGCGGATATGGTCTTTATTCCAAGGAAAAAATTTCCTGATAAACCTGCTCTGGTAGTGGAATTAAAATGGGATAAAAGTGCCAAAGGAGCTATTTCTCAGATTAAACAGAAGCAATATTGTAAAAGTCTGGAGGAATATGCAGGAAATATTCTTTTGGCAGGGATTAACTATTCCAAAAAGGATAAAGAGCATCAGTGCATCATTGAGAAGATAGTGAAATAATAACATTATATATGATTTGCTGTAAATAGATGAAAAATATCAGAGAGTGTGTAGATTGGAAAATTTCTACACACTCTCTGATGTATTTATGATATAAAGTTAAATGATATAGGTTATTCGAAACGAGGAATTGTAATAACTTCTCCACCCTTCATAGCGGATTCGTGCGCACAGATTCCTGTACCTGTCCAGTAAGCACCCATGATGTCGTCAATAGCAGGTTTACGTTCTTCCAGAATGGAACGAATGAATTCATGTACAAGGTGTGGATGGGAACCACCGTGACCCCCACCCTGGGTAAAGGAGAGATGGGTGTTCTCATTGTTATATACTGTGTTGGTGGTGAAGGATGCGATTTCCTTCGGAAGAAGGTGTGCATAATCCGGGATCTGGATTCTTTTTTCCACAATCTCTGATCCACGACTGGATTTTTCGCTGTCTTCATCCAGAATGTCCACTTTCTCCAGTTCTCCTGTACGGGTAAAGAGAACAGGATCTTCATCAGCAAGCTGCTGCCATTCGAAGCTCTCGTTTTCACCGTATACTCGGAAGCATTCGGAATAGCTTCTGGCTACACCGTAGAGGAAACGTTCCATTTCAATAGTTACATCGCTATCCTGAAGAGAAATAAATGCGGATTCGAATGCAAACGGGCAGCCGTATTTGTCAGCCAGTTCTTTGCGGATTTTTCCGGAACCTCTTGCGTAAACCTTGTCTGGAAGATGGCCTGCGAGCATCAGACAAGGAGCAACTGCATGTGTCGGATGCATCAGTGGCGGGAAGCCTTCCCAGTATTCCGGCCATCCTTCCATATCCTGATAATGTGCACAGGTCATGTACTGGAGACGTCCAAGTTCACCCTTCTTATAAAGTTCTTGGATATAGAGGAACTCTCTCTGGAAAATCGTTGTTTCCATAAACATATAATTCCGTTGCGCTTTCTGCCTGGCTTCAATCACTGCGTAGAGATCTTCTAACGACATACCCATAGGTATGGTACAGCCGCAATGTTTTCCCGATTCTAAGGCTAGAATAGAGAAAGAAGCATGGGTATCAGGGGGTGTTACAAGATGGATGGCGTCGATTTTGGGGTTTTCCAAAACAGACGAGTATGCCGTGGTGCACCTTTCTGCTGGGATTCCATAGCGTTCCTGTGCGAATTTGAGCAAGGATTCGTTTTTTTCGACGATCCAGACCTCTTTTACATCTGGATGCTCCAAATATATGGGTAAAAATTCCAAGCCAAAGCTTAGTCCAACAAGTGCTACGCTGATTTGATTTTGTTCCATATTGAAAGACTCCTTTTCAATTTTAATATTAGATGGTATCATGGCGTACCCAAACTGCCATTTCTCCAGGAGAACGGTTACACCAAGCGAAGTATGGGATAAAACGCAATGTTTTCGGCTGGAAGCTCTCTTTTGCTGAAGTATAAAGCTGTGTGCCGTCGGGAAGTAAATATTCCCCCGAGCAGGAAATGCAGGGAAGGCCTTTTAAATTTTCCTCACCGGAGGAGATTGTAAAGCTTGGTTTCCCGCAAATGCGGTTTCGGTGCAGCTGCGGACCGTTGTCGGTCTGCTCCATACAGTAAACAATAGGGCCGCGGCAAATAGCAGATTTCCCAATGTTCTCTCTTACTAGGGAATTTGCGCGTACTACCCTGACCGGCATTGAAAGTGTCAATTCAACCTCATCGCCGTCACGCCAACAACGATGTAAGTATAGAAAACCATCCTTCAGTGTTCCGGCACATATCTTTCCGTTAATCAAAACATGATAGTCGGCACACCATGCGGGAATCCTCACGGCGTAAGAAAATTCCATCGGGCGTGGCAGTGACAAGGAAATATGAATTTTTTCATCGAAAGGATACGCACTATCCATGTGTAGTTTAATGGGCAGCCCCTGAAATGTGAACTCGCTGGTGCTGGTTACATATAAATTTGTGTACAGAGTTTCTGCGCGGATAAAATGCAGGTACCCTCCAATAGACGCAAACAGCCTGGCAAGGTTGGGAGGACAGCAGGCGCAGGCAAACCATTTTTGGCGGATAGGCTTTACATGCTTTTTCCGTTGATCCTTTTGACAGGCCTCTGGCACGACCTCCAAAGGGTTTACATAAAAGAATGACTTGCCGTCAAGAGCCATTCCACTCAATACGCCGTTATATAGTGCTTGTTCCAAAACATCGCCATAAGCACCGGAAGGAGAAATCTTCATCATTCGCTGGGCAAAAAAACACACCGCTACCGCTGCGCAGGTTTCGGCGTAAGCGGTGTCGTTAGGCAGGTCATAGGCAAAGGTAAACGCTTCTCCATATACAGAAGATCCTGCACCGCCGGTAATATACAATTTGGTTTGGATTAGATCCTCCCACAAACGGCGGCAGGTTTCCAGCAGTGCCGCATCCTGGGTTCGGGCGGCTACATCTGCGATGCCGCAGCATAAATACAAAGCCCTTACCGCATGGCCCTCTAGCTCGGTCTGTTCCAGAATAGGTTTTCCGGCCTGATAAAACTGAAATTGAAAAGGGCTGTCTGCCCAATCCCAGCCGAATTGGTCTGCTTCCTTTCGGAATATTGAGGGGGAGGCTCCGCGCTGGCAAATAAAATATTGGGCGAGCTGCTGGTATTTTATATTTCCGGTTGCTTCGAAAAGACGTATTAACGCTAGCTCCACCTCGGGATGGCCGGGATATCCAGGGATTTTTCCAGGTGATGTCCCAAATACGTCCGCGATATGATCCGCTAATTTTTGTGCTGCTTTTAAAAGCTTATCCTTTCCGGTAGCATGGTAATAAGCCACAGCGGCTTCCATTAAATGTCCGGCGCAGTATAACTCGTGGCCGTCTAATAGATGGGTCCACCTTTGTGCGCCTGTAAGGATAAAATAGGTGTTCAAATACCCGTCCGGTTGCTGGGCTCCGCAAATCAGCTCGATAGCCTGATCGGCTTTTGCTTCGAGGTCCGAGTCAGGATGCCAGGCAAGGGTATAGGCTGCGGCCTCAATCCACTTGTAAATATCGCTGTCCTGAAACGGCTGTCCATGAAACTGGATATGGCCTTTTTTTTCTGCGGCAGCGCGAAAATTATCTAAGCAGTGGCTTGGCTCCGCGCCTGCGATCTGGTCGTTCAGCGCTTCCCATTGATAGGGAAGGACTTCTGTTCTTATCAGCTCCTGTATGTGCCCGACAAAATTACCTGTTACTGACACCTGATTCCAGGGAATAAAATCTGATAGACAATGCATGATAACTCCTCCTAAAAATTTATCATTTTCTTTCTTAAGGAGAATACTTGATTTTCTGCTGTTTCACAACCTTTATTTCTTGATAAAAGTGCAGAAAACAAAGGAGGTTACTTGTGGTTGAGATGAACTTGACAAAAACTGTTTCGATATTGGCTTGGAGTGACCCCCTTATACTGTTTAAATAGCTTCATAAAATGTTTTTCATCCTCAAATCCAGAGGATAGAGCAATTTGCTTAATCGGAAGAACGGTATTCAAAAGCAGTTCTTCGGAATAAGAGACCTTTTGGCGGTTGATGTAGTGGAGAAGGGTGTCTCCGGTTACCCGCTTAAACAAAGTAGAGAGGTAATTCGGATGGTAATTAAACTCCATCGCGATTCGCGATACTGTCTGAGGCTCATGGATATGCAGCCTGATCCACTCAGAAATT
>OGOT01001635.1_pt1 | contig 13077 bp, 10 predicted proteins | sample 1552791 | NCBI WGS metagenome assembly OGOT01 (sample SAMEA2580160, study PRJEB22360) | human gut metagenome | biome: human gut; feature: human-associated habitat; material: faeces | place: Denmark | collected 2008/2010
TGCTGCGGCTACCGGAGCCGGTTTGCTCTCTTTTTTCTTTCCTTCCACAAGTCCGGGAATATATTTGAAAAGAGAGATCACGAAGATCAGGAATACCAGGATCACAAATACTGTTCCGAGACCCATCACTGTATTCATCGCTGCCTTCTCCATGTTCTGTGCCAATGTATAATTCACATCAACTGTAAGAGAAGTCGGGGTTCCTGATTTATCAAATACATAAGTGAAATTCGCTTTGTTTTTCTCGAAGGATACCGGAACAACAACGGTATACTGATCATCGGAATACTCCACTGTGATATCTTTCTCATCGATATCACCTTTTTTCTCACCAAGCTCTTCTCTGGAGCCATCCCATGCACTTGCAGCACTCTGTGTGAAAGCATCCTCTGATTCCAGATATCCCTGGATATCATCCTCGGACATTGCGATGATCGCATCCGTCAGGCCCTTGGTTGTTGTGACAAGCTGACTCTTTACAGAATCATCAATCTCATCAGCAGCCCATGCAGTAGCTGTGCATCCGATCAGAAGTGCAGCTACGCAAAGAAGTGCCATGCAGACAGAAGAGATCTTTTTATAAAACTGTCTCATACGCTCACCTCACTTAGACTGTTCCATGCTTTTTGGATGGACGGTCTTCCCTTTTTGTGAACAGCATCTCAAAAGCACCGATTACATATTTTCTTGTATCTTCTGCTTTGATCACAGTATCCACATATCCTCTTGCTGCTGCAGATGCGATACCGTTCTGGAGTTCTTTGTACTCAGCTGCCTTCTCATTCAGTGTAGAAGCGTCAGCTCCCTCATACATGATCTTTGCTGCAAGGGAAGCATCCATCATACCGATCTCAGCTGTATCCCATGCATAAACCATATCTGCTCCGACGGATTTGCTGTTCATGGCAACGTATGCAGTTCCGTATGCTTTACCAATTACAACATTTACCTTCGGTACAGTTGCAGATGCAAAAGCATGTACCATCTCACCTACGGATTTAGCCATCATCTTCTCATTGCAGAGTGTAGCTTTAAATCCTGTTACATTAGTAAGAGTAAGTACCGGAATCTCAAAAGCATCACAGAATTTTACGAAGTCTGCTGCTTTTCTTGCACCTCTTGCAGAAAGAGTTCCGTCGGAAATCTCTGTCTTATTGCCATCAGCATCGTAAGATTCGCTTCTGTTTGCAACAGCGCCAACGGTAGCTCCGTTCAGACGAAGGAAGCCTGTTACGACATCCTGGCCGTAAGCTGCCTTTGTTTCAAAAAACTCACCATTATCAGCGATTCTTGAAAGCGCAATAGCTGTGTCGCCTGTGCAGCCTGCAATATCATCACATACTCTGTTCAGGTCATCTGTGCATTCCTTGAAGCTGTCATTGTCTTCATTGTTCTCCGGAAGCATGCTGACCAGTGTACGGATCTGTCCAAGGATCTCCTCTTCTGTTCCGATGCCGTCAACAAGTCCTGTCTCCTCGCTCTGGAACTGTGCGGAAGCTGAATCGCATTTTTCCACTCTGTTTCCTTCCAGTGCATTTGGAGTGTTTACAAACAGTCTGCCCTTCTTCTCCTCTACAAATGTAAAGTCTGTAAGAGCCGGTACAACTGCCATTCCACCGCCGCATGTTCCGAAAACAGCAGTGATCTGTGGAATAACACCGGATGCCAGTGTCTGTTTCAGATAGATCTCACCAAATGCCTCAAGTGCATCGGTAGCCTCCTGAAGACGAAGTCCCGCACAGTCTACAAGACCGATAACAGGTGCTCCAACTTTCAGAGCGAGATCATAAATTTTGGCGATCTTTTTGGCATGCATCTCACCAACTGTTCCGTTCAGTACAGATGCATCCTGGCTGTATACATACACCAGACTGCCGTCAATCACACCATATCCGGTGATCACACCGTCTGAAGGTGCTTTTTTTTCAGTCATGTTGAAATCTGTAGCTCTGGCTGTGACAGCCTGTCCGATCTCAACAAAACTGTTGGCGTCAAGCAGGGAATCGATCCTTGCAGCCGCTACGCTTTGTGTCGCATTACTCATTATACTATGCCCTCCATTTTTTTATTAATATAACCAAAAATTCAGCCGAGTATAATTGTACCTTTTTTTTGCAGAAAATTCAATACTTTTCGTCACGAACGTTAAAAAATTAACCCCTGACTTATGCCAGGGGTCGCTAAATTAATGGAAATAATCCTTAAATACTTTATCAACATACCATTTATAGGTAATTCTGTCGATTTTGTCATCGGCGGTTACAAGGCAGGAAAGGAGTTCTTTTCCGTTGAGCTTTGCATGGAGTGTACCGATCTTCTGGTTTTTCTGTATTGGTGCCGGGAGCTTATCCGGAAGCTCCGTTTCCCATGTGATCGTTTCTGTTTTTTTCAGAAGATATCTTTTCTCACGATCTTTTTCAGAAAGTACTGCGTGTATTTTCAGCATAACCTGTTTAGGAGGATATCCGGAACGATAGGACTTTTGCGGATATGGATCTTCTTTTCCCGGTGTTGCTTCTGTTACCGGGATCTCAGGCAGCTGCGGAAGCTCCGGTAGCATCACATACTGATAATTTTCCCTGCCATAGGAAAGAAGCTTCTTAGTATCGCTCCATTTATAATTTTTATTTCCGGGCCATCCGCATCCCAGAAGAGCCACGATAAATAATCGCTCGTCCTGTCGGACTGCGCAGACATAACAATATCCGGCATTTCCTGTAAATCCTGTTTTTCCGGAGATCACTCCTGTTTCCATATCCAGGAAAGCATTGGTATTATGTACCGAATAATGCTTTTTTCCTGAGATATCCGTGAAAGTATAATCTCTAGTCTGGGTAATATGGACAAATGTTGCATTTTTTATTGCATATGCCATGATCAAGGCAAGATCCCGTGCTGTTGTATGATGGATACCGCCTTCATCTTCTCCATCCAGACCATTGGGTGTAACAAAATGTGTGTCCTTACATCCCAGCTCTTTTGCTTTTTCATTCATCTTCTCTGCAAAACCTTCTACGGAGCCGCCGATATGTTCCGCGATGGCCACTGCGGAATCATTATGGCTTTTCAGCATCAGTGAATAGAGAAGATCCTCCAGATAAAACTGCTGGCCTTCCCGCATGCCAAGACGTGTCTGTGGCTGAGATGCCGCATTCCCGGAAACCTGTACGTAATCATCTCCCTTTGCTAGCTCCAGAGCAAGAATACAGGTCATTACCTTTGTTGTGCTGGCATTCGGCCGTCCTTTGTATGCTTCTTTTCCGTACAGCACACGGCCGTTCTCCCCATCCATAAGAACTGCAGAAAGTGCATATAGATTTTCGCCATCTGCCGCCTTTACCGGAAAGATCTGACAAATAATAAGGACCGCTGTCACCAGCACGACAGCGGCCATACGCCGTTTGCTCATAATGCATCACCCCGTACACGGTTCATATAACTGTTTACAGTAACTGTTATATTTAATTTTATGCGGGGATAGCATTCAGATATCACTTGTATCTATTGTCTGCCGGGATCGATCATCCGTTAAAGGTCAGATCCCATCTGTCAGAAAGATGTCCTGGCCTGACTGCAAGTGCAGCAAGCTCTTCCAGCATATCTGGCGCCTTGGCAAGCGCCTCTTCCATCAGACTGTCCAGCTTAAGAAGCTCCTCCTTACAGTCGATCTCCGGCTCCGGGCTCATAAAAAATTCGGTAATAAACGCAGATATCTTTTTTCCTGCGGGGGAAAGGGCATGTTCCGAAAGGCGTCTCTTCCTTCCTCCATCATCACATACCAAAATACAGGTGAATATCTTCATCATTTTCAATGACAGATAAATGTTCCAGGTACGGATCGCCGGTAGTACCTGGTGTATCGTCCATGCACTGAGAAAACTGGCACGGATCCCATGCGACGGATAAAAACGCAATGGATCTTTGCCGGTTTCATACATCAGCATACGGTCAAATTCCTTCTCAAAGAGCGTATGTGAGATTTTCCCCTCGGCAGCTACCTGATTGACGTAAGGATGACAGGTAGAATCCAGGATATAATGACATCCGAACCCCAGCAGGTAAGCCATCAGTGCAGGATTTTTTTCCTCCCGGACCTTCGCCATGCCCTTTTCAAAGAATTCTCTTGCTTTCCGTCCATGCATCTGCACTCCGTACTGTGTCACCGGATTTTTGGATATAAAATAATAAAACAGGATATCCGGACCATGCTGTCCGATCCGGTACAGATTTCCGTTGCTTCGGATCAGATGCTGTAATTTTGCGGAAAGTTTCCGGTAAACCCTTTTTCCAAAAAGATCATGTGCGTATGTTGTGGGCATTTTCGTCACTCCTCTTCTGTTTTCTGATCTGTCCGGCAGGTCCCGGTAAACCGGCATCTGTCCGTGTTATTTGTTATACGTCCAGCTTCAGCTGGATCTCTTCCTCTGCTTCCGCCTTGAAATCCTCCAGCTGGACCGGATCCATTTCCGGAAGGTCTTCCAGCCCATGGACACCAAAGCAACGCAGAAATTCTTCGGTGGTTCCCAGGAGGATCGGGCGACCCGGAGCATCCAGACGTCCAAGTTCTCTCACCAGATCATAATCCATCAGCTTATTGATGGCATGATCACATTTTACCCCTCGGATCTTTTCGATCTCTGCTTTTGTAACGGGCTGTTTGTAGGCAATGATCGAAAGGGTCTCAAGCATAACGTCTGTCAGCGTGGGTTTCTTTGGCTGCGCTGCGATCCGGATAAGAGAATCATAGTATTCTTTTTTTGTACAAAGCTGAAAGGAGTTTTCGAGCTCTATGATCTGGATCCCCCGCTCTTCTTCCTGATAACGGATCATCATATTTCGGATGATATTTTCCGTTGTTGTCGGATCCTGACGGATCGCTCTGGCAATACGGGGTAATTCCACAGCTTCTCCCATTGCAAACAGGATGGCTTCGATTTCTCCTTCAATTCGTTTGATTTCCACTTATTGTCCTCATTCCTACTATATTATTCATCTGCGAACTCTGTCAGATTCTTCCATGTGTCCGGATCCGTGATAACTTCCACATGAATATCATCAAAAAGATCTTCCTGTTCTGCATGAACATGTCCCATTTTCATCAATTCCAGAATTGCCAGAAATGTCACGATCAGCTGTATTTTGGAATGCTGGTTTTCCATCAGCCTGCGAAAGCTGAATTTTCGGTGAGTTTTTGCATATTCCTTCATTTCCAGCAATTTATCGGAAAGTGATATTTCCTCTTTTTCGATCCTTCCGAATTTACTTCGGATCGGATCGATCTTATTTTCCTGTCTGCGGATCAAAGCCTGATAGATCGCACTCATCCGCTCCAATGTCAGACCCCGGAGAAGTTCCTGGGGATCAGACGGTGGAGTATACTGTAGCACTTCTTCCGGAAGATCCTGTTTTCGGTAATAACCCCCTGCCGCATCTCCAAGCCTGTCCCGTAATTCATAGGACATATATTTGTACATCTTATATTCCAGCAGCTTCTGCACAAGCTCTGCTCTAGGGTCCTCCTCTTCTCCTTCCTCATTCACTTCTTTCGGAAGAAGCATTTTACATTTGATATCCAGAAGAGTAGCTGCCATGACAAGAAATTCACTCATGATCCCCAGATCTTCTTTTTCCATGGAATGCAGATATTCCATATACTGATCTGTGATCTCCACAATAGGAATATCATAGATATCGATCTTGTTTTTGTCGATCAGGTGAAGCAGAAGATCCAGAGGGCCTTCAAATACATTCAGCTTAACAGATAATGCCATAGGGTTTCCTCATTTCATTTTTTCGGAAGGTTTTATATCGATCACCAGCAGTTCCCTTGGATTATGGATCCGAAGGGGAATGGTATGTTCTCCAAGTCCAGCACTGACGATCATATGCTGATCCCCTTTGTGAAAGTCTCCACAGCAAAACGGCGGAAGAAACAGATATTGAGGAGATGAAAGACCGTAATGTTCACTAAGGCGGACAACGCCTCCGTGATAGTGTCCGGACAGGATCAGATCCGCGCCCCATTCAAAATAGGTTTTTCCGTATTTTGGATTATGTGCCAGCAGGATCTGCATCCCTTTATCTTCAGGTTTTCCGATCAGTTCTTCCATCACTTCTTTTTTCAGCTTCGGTGATCTCGGCTTGTGATAATATTCGATGGGAAGTTCCAGCCCCCAGAAACAGAAGCGCTCTCCCTTCAGGACCATAGCTTCATGTCCGTTCCTTAAAATATGCACGCCAGCTTTTTTCAGTGCCTTTTCATATTTCGCATAATATGGCCGATATTCTTCGGAAAGGAACATTTTATATTCATGATTACCAAGTGCATAATACACGGGAAAATCTCCTGCAAGCTCTGTCAGCAGCTTACATGCAGTTACCAGAGTATTCGTTTCTGTGCGTACAGCCATGTCGCCGGCAGAAAGGATCACGTCCGGGGCAAGCTTTCGGATCGTCTCTGTCAGCCGGATATTGTCTTTTCCGTAGGATATTCCGTGAAGATCTGCAAGAAGAATCATCCTCACGCCCTGTGGAGCATGGATCTTGTCCGTATGGATCTCATATTGTTTGATTCTGAATTTTTTCATATTATTTTCCAAATCCGCAGTTCGGGAAAGTACAAACCGGACAGTTCAGACATAGTCCGCCTTCTCCCAGCGCGGCAATCTCCTCTGCCTTGATCTCATCATCTGCCATCACTCTGGGCAGGATCAGATCAAATACTGTTCTTTTTGCGTACATGACGCAGCCCGGAAGTCCAAGTACCGGTATGGATCTTCCGTTCCGCTCAAGATATGCCACAAGCAGCATAGCTCCTGGAAGTACAGGTGCTCCATAGGTTATGATCTTTGCTCCGGTATCCCGGATCCCACCTGGAGTACGGTCATCAGGATCCACGCTCATTCCACCGGTACAGAAGATCAGATCTGCCCCTGCATCTGCAAAAGAAAGAATAGCCTTTGTGATCTCTTCCTTATCATCTCCCGGCATCACCTGGCCTGTCACCTCTGTCGGAAACCCGGAAAGCTTTTCCCGTAGTACCGGTGTGAAGGTATCCCGGATCAGTCCTTTTTTGATCTCACTTCCGGTTGTGACGATCCCTACTTTTTTATGCTGGTAAGGGAGAATGTCAAAGATCGGAAAACTTCCTGCTGCCTTTTCTGCTGCATCCATTTTCTCTTTCTCGATCACAAGCGGAATGATCCTGGTTCCTGCAACCTTATCACCTTTTTTTATCGGAAAATCGCCATGTCTGGAAGCAATCATCATTTCTCCCAGAGAATTCACAGCCACAAGTGCATCACGACGTATTTTCAGAATACCATCGATCTTTGATACCACCTCGATCTTACCTTCTTTGATCTCAGTTCCATGTACTTTGGAAGAGTTTCCGGCACAGATTTTGTAAAGGATCTCTGCAGCTTCATTTTCGTGAAGAATCCCCGATTTTTTCTCCCACACAAAAAGGTGTTCTTTTCCTACAGAGAGCAGCAGTGGTATATCTTCTTCTTTCACTACATGCCCCTTTTTGAAAAGAACGCCTTTTTTCTCATCTTTTATGATCTGCGTGATATCATGGCACAGAATGTGTCCCACTGCATCTTCTGTTCTGATCTCTTTCATCCAAAATCCCTTCCCTGTTCTGTTATTTCTTCAATCCGTTGTATTATACATCCAGTCTGCCCTTTTTGTCAAAATATGTTGCAGGCATCACAAAAGAAATGCCTGACAGGTTCTTTCCAGCCAGTCATGGTATCCGGCCTTTTTTATTGTTTCCCCGTACAGGATATCCAGACTACCGATCTTTTTCCCATCCTGATAGTATTCCTGTGCCCCTGCTTTCTGCCCTTTTTTCACCGGCGCACTTTGTTCTTTGGGAAGGATCAACTTTTTCTTAACATTGTCAGGTTTCGTTCCATCTGTGCTGATATATCGGAATTTCCCTCTATATACAAGCGGAACCTGCTCTTTGACTCCTTTGCGGAGCTTCATAGGTTTCAGTGGCTCCAGAGCATCATCCAGATACAATGTGCATTTAGAAAAGCCGTAATTTAAAAGAGCTGCTGCATCCCGGAATCTTGTTTTCGGGTCCGGTGCGGCCATCACTGAGGCGATCAGTGTGATCCCGTTTCGTTCTGCCACAGCACTGAGACAGTATTTTGCAATACTGGTGCTGCCCGTTTTAAGTCCCATACACCCCTCATAGCTGCGCAGCAGTTTATTTGTGTTGGTCAGTGTAAATTTCGAGGAGCCTTTTCTGGTAACGTGTGTGATATCCTCCATCCAGACAGATGAATATGTAAGAACTTCCGGATATCTGCTGATGAGCTCCCTGCTCATAAGTGCAATGTCATAGGGAGTTGTATAATGTTCCTGTGATTCCGTCAGCCCGCAGCAATCCACAAAATGAGTATTTTTCATTCCAAGATCCTTCGCCCTCTCGTTCATCCTCTCCACAAAGGCTTGTTCTGTTCCCGCAACATGCTCCGCCATAGCTACGCTAGCATCATTTCCGGAAGCGATCACAATACATTTGATCATGGTTTCTGCAGTCTGCTTTTCTCCTTCTTCCAGAAATACCTGAGACCCTCCCATGGATCTGGCATAAGCACTGGTGGTAATGCTATCCTCCAGATGCAGGGTTCCCTCACGGATAGCATCAAAGATCAGAATCAATGTCATGATCTTTGTAATACTGGCCGGGCTTCTTCGGGTGTCAGGATCCCTGGAATAGATCACGGTACCGGTTTCTTTTTCCATAAGGACTGCACCCGGCGCTTCGATCAGCTGCTGTGCTTTTCCACTATCTTCCGTTTCTCCCCTGACACTAATGGGTGTCAGAGCCAGGCATAAGACTAAAATACAGATCAAAAGACTTTCCGGAACACTTCTGTTCATAAGCTCACTCCTGCCGCAAACATCTCTGTTCTATTGTAAAAGCTTTCCTGAAAGATTATTCCTGAAATTCTGAAAAAGCATAGATTCCGGTCCGTATTCCTGTATCTTTCACTCTGCATCGCTTTGCTTTTTCAGTTCTTCGTCATACAGCTTAACACCTGTTCCACAATTTCCAGCAGCATATTTTCTTGCATAATTCGCTGCATCGATCGCCTCAGATGCATTGTTACATTCTTTGGTGATCAGATAGATCCCAGTGCGGACACAGAGCTCCATATCCGGATATTTCTCTTTCATCTGCCGTAAGAACTCCTGATTGGTCTTTAAAACAGATGTTTCCGGATCAACATCCATATCACATGGAGTGAAAAGGATAAAATGATCAGAGATCGCCCTGGTAAAATATACATCCATATCTGTTTTTAGAACGCTTATCACATACTCGGAAAACTGCCGCAGGATCTGATCTCCCACACGATATCCGTATTTTGCATTAATACGTTTAAATTTTTCAAAATCGGTATATATCACTGCATGTCCCGGCCCGTAACCTCCGATCAGCATTTTCTCCACATTTTCGCGAAATCTTGAAAAAGAAGACAATCCGGTAAGCTGATCCCGTCCGGATTCTGCAGCAATGCTACGATAAGCACTGTTAAATGCTTGGTTCTTGGCATAATGCGCAGAAATGATCTTGGTCACTTCTCCCAATAGCTTACGATCTTCTCTGGACCAGAGCCTTTTTTCCTGGCAGGTCACGTATGCAATGGCCCCTGTATAGCTTCCCTCACAGTACATGGCAGCACAGACTACGGTTTTTGCTCCGCACTGTAACACATTCTTTCTTCTCTGTTCCGAATATTCAGCCAGATCATTCTCCTGAATCACCACAGTACCATATTCATCATTGTGGCGAAACAATGTGATAAAATCACTTTTTGAAAAATGTATCTCATCTATCAAAAGCCTGTATTCTTCTTCCGAAACCCATTGAAAAACCCTGTTTATTTTCTGCTCTGCCACCTTGGTATGCAGGACTGTGATCCGGTTAAGCCGGAATTTCAGACCGATCACTTTCATCAGAAGTTCAATCGCTGCCTGAAAGCTGCTCATTTTTTCAAATATTTCAAATGCAGTAGAAACAATATCATTATGAAGATATCTGGCATCTATCTCAACACCCTCGTATAATTCCTGCTTTTCCTCTGTCTTATCCTCAAAACGTCTCAGATTATCACAGAAAGCATAGCGGTTTTTTCCATTTTTCTTTGCCTGGTAAAGTGCCCAGTCTGCATTTTCAAAGAGCTGCTGATATGTATATCCGGAAACATTTTCCGGAAGAAAGCAGATCCCCACACTGCAGGTTGCCAGATACGTGGTTCCCGGAAATTTAAGTTTCTGCACTTCCCGTATCAGTTTTCCTGCCTTTTTCATGATCGCTGCATGGCTGATATCCTTCAAAAGGATCACAAATTCATCGCCACCCAGACGCATGATCACATCATTAATGTCGAACAAAGCCACAAACAGCTCCGCAAAACGTTTCAGGACTTCATCACCGAACATATGTCCGTAAGTATCATTTACATTTTTAAAATAATCTACATCAAGCACCATCATCCCGCATCCTGCATAGGGATTTCTGGATGCAAGGTATTCATCGATCAGTTCTTTTCCGAAAAAGCGGTTATACACTCCGGTCAGAGGATCTTTCTGGGCACGTTCCTCAAGAAATTCTTCCTGCAGCTTCTCCCTGGTGATATCTCTGGAGCTTCCTATGAAATAATGATATCCGGTATTTTTATCCTGTGCTATAAATCCCCGTACTGTCAGAAGACTCGCATTACCGTCTTTATTGATACACCGCACTTCTATCGTCCCGCCTTCCCGGGATGTCAGAAAATCCGTCAGGTACTTCCAGTCGTCTTTATAAACATTGCTGTATTTCTGTCCACTGGTCTTAAAATCCGTAATATTTTTTACAGGTCTCAGGTATTCATCCAAACGTTCATATATGTCCGTCTCCTGACAGTACTGAAAAAGCTTCAGTGTAGTATTTCGATAAATGCAAGCGTATTTTTCCAATGTATCCCGAATATCAAAAACGGGATTTTTTTCGTCTGTTTTCATCATCGACCTCCAAGAGAGTTCTTGAGTTCACAGTATTTGTAAAAAAGTATACCATATCTTTGGGTATATATGTAGTTTTTTTATTTCTTTTTACAGTTTGTTTTTTACTATATAAAATACGCTGCGGAGGGCAGGATTACTCCTGCCCTCCTGTCTTTTTTTCAGGAAAATGATACGGGTATGGTATTTTTTATGCTGTCATTATGGGAATATCGATCATATCTGGATTTCTCATTTACAAAAGTCAGCGATGCATTTTTGTTTTGCATTGTCAGAGCAGCCGTACCGGAAGCAATCTTCCGGGGATCTGTACCATATGCAGGTGCAGCGCCTTTTATGATGCGGACATTCTCTGTATTTGCCCGTACATCTTTCAGATAGTAGCGTAGTACCGGTTTTTCCCATACCGTATACTGCCCCAGCGGGATATTCCTGAGAGTGACCGATAATGTTGCATAGCCATTTTTATCGGTTTCATAGCTTCCTCTGGTAAAGGTCACATAATCCTCATATCTGTGAGGATTTCCGGATAGATCCGTACCTTCTGCCACAAAGGAAAAGGTTGGATTTCCATGAGCCCAGGTAATATCCTCCTCTTTGATCTTTTTTATGATGGTGATATTTCCAAGCGGAAGTGTTACCGGAGTATTCTCTGCTTTCAGATCCACAGTATCCGTATCTGTATTTTCTTTTTTCTGGAAGATTACCTCCTTTTCGTATTTGCCTGTATAGTTTTCCGGATTTTTTGTTTCCACTACTTTGAACCTTCCCTGATTAGCATCTGTAAGCACCAGCTCTTCCGTAGAGTACCATCCGGTTTCTACGTCAAACTTCAGGATGCTCTGCCCGCCCAGGTCATTCTGGTAAGTCTGCTTTCCTCTATTCCACTGAAGCACGGTAAATTCCGCATCTTCCAGAACTTCCCCTGTATAGATATCTGTTTTTCTCAGACGGATCACCCCTGTATATTCCTTTTCCTTTTCATTGACAATAAAATCACCCGTCTCTTCGATATCCTCTCCCATAATCGCATTCATCTTGGAGAATTCTCCGCTTGCCTCGCCACGTTCAAGCTGACGGGCAAGAATATCACACGCTTCATAAAGCTTTGTCGATTTTCCGCTCTGCCCGGAAATAATAAGCGGCGTTCTCGCCTCGTCGATCAAAACAGAGTCAACCTCATCGATGATCGCAAAATTCAGACCTCTTTGTACGAGCTGTTCTTTATATATGACCATGTTGTCACGCAGATAGTCAAATCCGAGTTCATTATTCGTTACATAAGTAATATCGCAGTCATATGCCGCACGGCGCTCTTTATTGTCCATTCCGTTTAAAATAACACCGACTGTCAATCCAAGAAATTCATGTACTTTTCCCATCCATTCAGCGTCACGTTTTGCCAGATAATCATTGACCGTAACGATATGGACGCCTTTTCCTGAAAGTGCGTTCAGATAAGCCGGAAGTGTAGACACAAGCGTCTTACCTTCACCTGTACGCATCTCGGCAATACGACCCTGGTGCAGAATAATACCACCGATAAGCTGTACTCTGTAATGACGCATACCGATACTTCTCCATGCTGCCTCTCTTACAACGGCATAAGCCTCAGGAAGAATGTCGTCAAGCGTCTCTCCTTCATTCAGTCTGTCCTTAAACTCCTTTGTTTTTCCTTTCAGTTCCTCATCTGACAGCGCCTCCATCGCAGGAGCAAGAGCTTCGATCCGGTCTACGATCGGATAAATTCTTTTCAGCTCATTATGGCTGTGGGTTCCGAAAATCTTTTCTATAATACCCATATTCTGTAATTAACTCCTTATATAAATTTAGCATCGGTAATAGCTCCGATGCCACCACTATTCTTCATTTTAACACTAACCAAAGCGTAATTCAATACTCAAAAATTGTTTTGACAACCATACGCGCACCGCCTTTTACGCACAAAAACGATACTCTTATATCGGAAATAATGATCCCATTCAGAATCATTCAATAAACATCCACCCGCCTAGCGGGTGGTTTTTCATTTTCGGGCATAGCCCTAAT
>OGOT01001636.1_pt1 | contig 13074 bp, 8 predicted proteins | sample 1552791 | NCBI WGS metagenome assembly OGOT01 (sample SAMEA2580160, study PRJEB22360) | human gut metagenome | biome: human gut; feature: human-associated habitat; material: faeces | place: Denmark | collected 2008/2010
CAGAAATGGAAACAGAGGGTGCGGAAGCAACATTTTTGGCAGAAGAAAGTGGAGATGCTGCATCCTCAGATCAAGAAGATACTGCAGAGACGGAAGCAGAGATCGCAGATGGATCAGCTGCTACAGAGGAACAGGAAACCACAGATACAGACAAGCCAGATACCGGGAATAACGTACAGGAGAATGCGGAAACAGGCGTAATGGAGCCTGGTGAAGAAGCACCAGAGGGTACTGCAGAAGAGGAAGATCCGGAGACTCCGGAAGCGGCAATGGATGCAGCCGAAGCGTTGGAGGAATGCGAACAGGAAGAAGAAAACGCAGCTTTTGATGATGGAACGAAGGATGCAGTGCAGGCATCTGCAGAATACTCTGATGGAAAATTTACGTGGGTACTGGACGGGAATGGAACACTGACCATTACGGGAAATAACATGGAGTTGACAAAAAATGAGATATCTGAAAGTGCTTTGGAGAAGGCAGGCATCGATTTTTCTAGAGTAAATAAGCTTGTAATCGGGAATGGGATCACAGGCTTTGATAGATGGGGCATGTGGAATCTGAAAAAATATATTAAGGAACTGGAAATCCATGGAAATGCAGGCATGAATATGCCGGAGCAATGCTTTTACGATGTGCCAAATATAGAGAGTGTGGTGATATCCGGTGCAGTGGATGTGCCGAGAGATATGTTTGGAAAATGTACCGGGCTGAAAAAGGTTACATTAAAAAATGGAGTGAGGTCTATTGGAGAGGATGCCTTTCGAGATTGCAGCAGTCTGGAGAGTGTGATATTTGAGAATACAGTATTGGAAAAAATCAGTGACGGAGCATTTTGGGGCTGCAGTGCGCTGAGTTCTATTGCGTTACCGGATTCCGTAACAGAAATAGAAAGGAATGCATTTTTCGAGACCGGACTCAGAAATATCCAGCTTCCGGAAAAACTGACGCTGATAGGAGGAGGGGCATTTTGTAACTGCAAAAATCTGAAGCAGGTACAGCTTCCGCCTCAATTAAAAGAGCTGGGTGAGGGTGCATTTTTTAACTGCGAAAATCTGACACAGATCCAGCTTCCGGCTCAGTTAAATAAATTAGGGACAGATGCATTCAGAAATTGTACATCATTGGATAAGATTGACATACCTGCCGGTCTGACGCAGATCGAGCCTGATACATTTTGCAATACCGGGCTGACCAGTGTGACCTTACATGAGGGACTGACGAAGATCGAAGATGGGGCGTTTCATGATTGCCTTAAGCTGAAAAAGATCCGTATTCCGAAATCAGTTACAGATATTGGTGGACTGGCATTAGGAATACGTTATAACAGGGGAAATGGTGCAGAGGAAGTTATTCCCGGTGGTTTTACAGTAGAAGGTTATACAGGCTCGGCAGCGGAACGATATGTAAAGAGAATGCATCAATGTGAAAATTTATATCATGTATTTTTTAAAGATGTGAAATTTGTTTCCATTGGTGGACAGACTGCAGCGGTTACCAATATCAGCAAAACAAAGATATCCGCACTTAAGACCGGGGCCTTTACCGGAAAGCCGCTGACCCAGGCACTCACCATAACCTACGGCGGTAAGAAGCTTGTAAACGGAAGGGATTACACCCTTACCTGGAAGAATAATAAAAACATCGGAACTGCATCCGTTACGATCAAAGGAAAAGGAAAATATAACGGTTCTGTTACAAAAAAATTCCGGATCACGGTTCAGAAAAACGCAGTCTATACAGTCAGCAGGCTGAAATATAAGATATCCAATGCAGACACATCCGGCAAGGGAACCGTAGTCTTTACCGGAGCTACGGATAAGGCAGCAAGAAAGACACTTACGATCCCGACGACAGTAAAGATTGGTGGAAAGAGCTTTCGTGTAACAGCCATTGGCACCTCTGCAATGTCCGGAGCGAAGAAGCTGACAACAGTGAAAATCGGAGCGAATATAATGACAGTAGGTGCGAAAGCCTTCTGCGGCTGCAGTAAACTCTCCAATGTAACGATCTTCAGCACAAAGCTTACGACAGCGAAGACCGGAGCCAATGCATTTAAGGGGATCCGTTCCAACTGCAGATTTAAAGTACCGGCTTCCAGGGTAAGTGCATACAAAAAACTCCTCCGTGCAAAGGGTGCCGGACCAAAGATAATCGTGACAAAATAACAGAAAAACCGAAAAAATAGAAAACTTTTGAAAAAAGGTGTTGACATACAAGATCCACTTTGCTATACTATCACTTGTCGCGAGGGAGAAAATAAAAAATCCCAAGGAAATGCGGTCATGCGGAAGTGTCGGAACTGGCAGACGAGCAAGACTAAGGATCTTGTGAGCATTGCGCTCGTGTGGGTTCAAGTCCCATCTTCCGCATAAGAAACGGTTTGAATGCTATTATATGTGCATTTAAACCGTTTTTTTGTGTCATCATAATAACCTGAGTTGCAGTGTTTCGCTGATACGATAAGTGTTTCAGTAGGAGCTTCTTTTTTGTACTGTGGGAAATTACTTATAGTATATTCATAAAAAATTCATATCTTTTTGTTAAAATAATGTGTAGATTGTTACGATATAATTTGTTTGAATACAAGCGATATTGAACCTGAATGGTAACTGTTTGGCAGATTGCTGTTTTGTATGACACTGGGCAGTTATCCTGAATGGAGTGCGGCAGGAGAATCAGGTATGAAAAAAAACAAAATGGACACACAGGAATATCAGTTTATAAAAGAAACGGTAAAAAAACAGCCAAAAGAGAATGGCAGTCTGTTGCGCAGGCTGCTTATGATAGCAGGATGTGGCGTTTTGTTTGGAAGCTGCGCAGCCGTAACCTTTGCCAGTGTGTTTCCGGTTATGGCGGACAGAGAAGAGAATACACAGCAGAAAATCGAACTGACAGGATCGGATGTAGCGGAGACGATATCTGAAGAACAGGCAACAGAGAGGGAATCTGTCGCTTCAGTTTCTGAACAAGAGGAGAAGAGTCTTCTGGCAATGCGTCAGGAGATGTATAGGGAAGTGCTGAAGGTTTCCCAAAAATCCCGAAAATCTCTTGTAAACGTGAGAGGAATTTCAAAGGATGAGGATTTGCTGAATAATTCTTATTTGCAGCAGGAAGATACGGAAGGTCTTGTCTTTCTTGAAACAGAGACGCAATTTTATATCCTGACCTATGAGGAAGAAATGGAAAATCTGCAGGAACTGCAGGTGACTTTTGCAGATGGTTCGACAGTGCAGGGAGAGATATGCAGGGGAGATGCAGATTCCGGATTTGCGGTTGCAACTGTGAGAAAAAATCTTCTCAATGACAGTACAAGAGAAGGTATCGTGGTATCTGATCTGACAGACACAAAGAAACTGGGACAGAGCGATATAGTAATTGCTATCGGAAGTCCTGCCGGTGACAGTGATGCGGTGGTTTATGGAATGATCACTTCTGTTTCTGAAAAACTATCGGTAGCGGATACGGAGTATAATGTGTTGGCTACAGATGTGCAGGGGAATGAAGATGGAAGTGGTGTGCTGCTTGATTCTGACGGAAATGTGGCAGGTATGATACTGAAGAAGAATGAAAATGACGGAGATAATATTCATGCAGTTTCCATTTCGCAGATTCTTCCGTTGATAGAACATCTGGCTAACAAAGAAACAATCAGATATACAGGTATTTATGGAACAGAGATAACTCAGGCACAAAGTAGAAAACTGGGAATTGATCAGGGACTTTACGTGGAGCGTACACAAGAAGAATCTCCTGCGATGAAGGCAGGGATACAGTGTGGAGATATCATAAGTAAGATTGATGGAACTCCCACAGAGAGTATGCAGTCTTACTATACATATCTTCAGACAAAAAAGCAGGGAGAAAATCTTACCATAACGGTTCTTCGCAAAAATTCCGATGGTGAGTATGCGGAGAAAGATTATAAGGTAACAGTTGGAGAGAGATAGTGACAGGCGGAGAATCCTGCAAGCGGGATTCTTTCTTGTGGAATTGTTATAATACTAAAAATAAAGGATAGAGAGGCAGGCTTTATGCGTTTTTTAAATGAGTTACATGAGGGAGACAGAATTAATGGGATTTATCTGTGCAAGCAGAAACAGTCTGCGGTAACGAAGAATGGAAAACCCTATGAGAATATTATCCTCCAGGATAAAACCGGAATCATGGATGGCAAGATCTGGGATCCGAATTCTCTTGGAATTGATGATTTTGATGCACTGGATTATATAGATGTTGTGGGAGATGTGACCAGCTTTGCAGGGGCTATGCAGCTGAATATCAAGCGTGTGCGCAAGGCTGCTGAAGATGAGTATGATCCTGCAGATTATCTTCCTGTAAGTGAGAACAGCACAGATGATATGTACAGCCAGCTGAGAGCATTTATTGACAGTGTGGAGAATACTTATCTGTCTGCACTTCTGAAGAAATTATTTGTGGAAGATGAAGCTTTTGTGAAAGCGTTTGAAGGACATTCTGCAGCGAAGACAGTACATCACGGATTTATCGGCGGTCTGATGGAGCATACTCTGGGAGTGACCAGACTCTGCGATTATATGTCAAAGGCATACCCGGTCATCAACAGGGATTTACTGATTACAGCATCACTTCTTCATGATATCGGAAAGACAAAAGAATTATCTGCATTTCCGTTAAATGATTATACAGATGAAGGCCAGCTTCTGGGACATATTTATATGGGAGCGCAGATGATCAATGATCTTGCGCGCCAGATACCGGAATTTCCGGAGGTGCTTAAGAATGAACTGATCCACTGTATTCTGTCACATCACGGAGAGCTTGAATATGGTTCCCCGAAGAAACCTGCACTGGTGGAGGCTGTAGCTCTCAATCTTGCAGATAATACAGATGCAAGAATGGAAACCATCACAGAGATTTTTGCAGCAAACAAGAGAAAAAAAGAATGGCTTGGATATAATAAATTGTTTGAATCCAACTTAAGAAGAACAGATGAGGTGTAATCTTTATGGAATTTCGTAAGAACGATCTTGTTACGTTAGAGATAGAAGATTGCGGAATTGACGGTGAAGGTATCGGAAAAGCCGATGGCTTCACCGTTTTTGTCAAGGACGCAGTGATCGGAGATACAGTAACAGCCAAAATTATCAAGGCAAAGAAAAATTATGGTTACGGCCGTCTTATGGAGGTGCTGAAGCCATCTCCGTACAGAGTTGAGCCCAAGTGCGAATTTGCCCGTCAGTGTGGCGGATGCCAGCTTCAGGCACTTTCCTATGACCAGCAGCTTGTATTTAAGACAAATAAGGTGAAGGGCCATTTGGAACGGATCGGTGGTTTTACAGATATCCCTATGGAGCCGATCATTGGCATGGATGAACTTTTTCATTACAGAAATAAGGCGCAGTTTCCTGTAGGCAGAAATAAAGAGGGAAAAATCGTTACAGGTTTCTATGCAGGAAGAACTCACAATATTATCGAAAACCGTGACTGTGCACTTGGTGTAGCTGAGAATAAAGAAGTTCTGGACCGTGTAATCGCACATATGGAGAAATACGGGATTGAACCATATAATGAAGCAACAGGCAAAGGGCTGGTGCGCCATGTCCTGATCCGTTACGGATACTTCACAAAAGAAGTGATGGTCTGTCTGATTCTGAACGGAAACAAGCTCCCGAAAGAGGAGCAGCTTGTAAAATCTCTGTGTGAGATTCCGGGAATGACAAGCATTACCATCAATGTAAATAAGAAACGCAGCAATGTGATTCTTGGCGAAGAGATCTGTCTGCTCTGGGGCCAGGAATATATCACAGACAGGATCGGAGATATTTCCTATCAGATTTCTCCTCTGTCTTTCTATCAGGTAAATCCTATGCAGACCCAGAAGCTTTACGCAAAGGCACTGGAATACGCAGATCTTCACGGTCAGGAAACAGTATGGGATCTCTACTGTGGGATCGGAACCATTTCCCTGTTCCTGGCACAGAAAGCAAAATTTGTCCGTGGTGTGGAAATTGTTCCGGCAGCTATAGAGAATGCGAAAGAAAATGCGAAACTTAATGGCCTGGAGAATACAGAGTTCTTTGTGGGAAAAGCAGAAGAAGTGCTGCCAAGAGAGTATAAGAAAAATGGCGTTTATGCAGATGTCATCGTCGTAGATCCGCCAAGAAAAGGCTGTGATGAAACCCTGCTGGAGACCATGGTCGAGATGAACCCGGATAGGATTGTGTATGTAAGTTGCGACAGTGCGACGTTGGCAAGGGATCTGAAGTATCTGTGTGAGAGGGGATATGAGCTTAGAAAAGTATGCCCGGTTGATCAATTTGGGATGACTGTTCATGTCGAGACGGTAGTACTGCTTTCCCACAAAAAGCCAGACGGACATATCAACGTAAAAGTTGAGTTTGGTGAGGGTGAGGGAAAAGTTCCGCTTGATAATATCGCTAAAAGAGCCGAAGAATACAAGCCCAAGGAACGAGTGACCTACAAAATGATAAAGGAGTACATAGAAGCTAAATACGGCTTCAAAGTACATACCGCATATATCGCAGAGGTAAAGAGAGATTTAGGCTTGCCAATGTATGATGCTCCTAATGCGGTAGAAGAATTGAAACAGCCAAGGAAGCATCCGACAGCGGAGAAAGTGGAAGCGATAAAGGATGCGTTGAAGCATTTTGAAGTGATTTAATGAGGATAGGCGTATCATTAGAAATAGTGGTACGCTTATTTTTTTACATAGTTGTCTTTTCGTTGACCAATATTTTATTTGGTTATAAAAGCGGAGGACAGATTTTATACTAAACTGCCTAATTGATAGAATTAAAAGCGTTCACTTTGCTATTATTGACTTAAAGAGAAAAATCAAATATAATATAGTAAAGTGCCCAATCGTTGACTTGATTAGGGGCGATTAAATAGAGGTGAAGATATGCTTCAGAATAAAGATATTGAGACACTGAGAATGTTGTTTAGCAGTCATAATTATGTTATGACTACTGCTGAACTTACAGCTTCAAAGTTATACTATGCAGATATAAAACAACTTTTAGATGAAGGATTGATTGAAAGAGTCAGGCGAGGTTACTATCACTGGACTCAAGATTATGGAGAAAGTGAAGTTGTCATTATCAATCGATTGTTTCCCGATGCAGTGCTCTGTATGGAGACTGCCCTATTCTATTATAGATACAGTGACAGAAATCCTGCCGAATGGAACTTTGCAATAGATAAAAATGTCTCTAAGCGGCGAACAAAAATCGATTATCCGTTTATAAAGGCATATCGTGTAGAGTCAGAGTTGGTTACGCTGGGCGAAACCGAAGGTGAAATTGATTTTCACAAAGTCCGCATTTATGACCGTGACCGTACTATTTGCGATGTACTGCGAAATATGAACAAGATAGATAAGGAGGTTTTTAATAAAGCAGTACAAGGCTATGTTAAGGACCCGAAAAAGAATATACCGAATCTTATAGAATATGCGAAAGTTTTGCGTGTTCAAACGCGTGTAAAAGAATTGATTGGAGTGTGGTTGTAATGGCAGATATAGCAGCTTCCGTTCTGGCAAAGCTGAGAAATAAAGCAAAAGCTTCTGGTATCAGTTACCAGCAATGTTTGCAGCTTTTTGTGCAGGAAGAATTTTTGAGAAAGTTATCAAAATCTGGGTGTGAGGATACGCTTATACTCAAAGGTGGATTGTTCATTTATACTTTAACTAATTTTGAAAGTAGAGCAACAATTGATGTCGATTTCTTGCTCCGTGGATACTCTAATACAATAGATGATGTAAAAGAGTTGATTTGTAAAATCATCGACACGCCGACTGGTAACGATTATATAGAAATGCGAGCAAAAGGCTTTGAAGAGATTTCTCCGCAAAGAAAATATCACGGTATCAGTACACAAATTATTGCTCAAATAAAAAATGTGCGTGTGCCGTTTAATGTTGATATAGGAGTGGGCGATATTATAGTCCCCCGTGCCGAAGAACGCACAATCAACACTCAGCTTCCAGATTTTGAAGCACCTGTAATCAAAACTTATTCCCTTGAAAGCACCATTGCCGAGAAGTTTGATGCCATACTGCAACGCTTTGAACTGACAGGCAGGATGAAAGATTTTTATGACATTTATTATCTTTCAAGGACATTCGATTTTGAGGGTGCAAAATTGCAGGCAGCTATATTTGAAACCTTACAGCGGCGTGGCACTCCCTATGACAGAGATAGTTTTAAGCGTGTTGTTGCACTTGCCGATGATGAAGATATGCAGAAGCGTTGGAAATTCTTTTTGAAAACCATAAAAGATAACACACTTGAGTTTCCATTTGTCATTGAAGAAATCCAGACTTTTCTTGAGCCTGTGTTTGATGCGATAGTGAATGAGAAAGAGTGGCAAAACATATGGAAAGGCAATGCGAAAAAATGGTCAAATCTGAAGGGAGGTATTGACCGTGACAAGAGCAGTTAATGATGCAACATTGCAAAAAGCTGGTGATATATACCAGTATCTAATAGCTTTAAGAGATTGCTTCGAATTGAACGATGGCGATACTCTGCAAATTGAGACAAATGGTGATGTGAGCATTATAAATGATGTGGGTGGTCGCTTTCAGAGAGAAGTAAAACATCATTTTGGGAATACATCTATTTCGGACAGAGATATAGATTTTTGGAAGACACTTGCAAATTGGTATGTAGACTATGAGCGTGTAAAAAACTTTTCCAATTATATACTCAGTACTACAGCTACAATAAAAAGTGATTCTCCGTTTCATAGTTGGAATAATATAAAAAAGACTGAGAAATTAAAATGCTTAAAAGACATAGGAGCTACCTCTAAGAAAACTGAAGAAACATTCAGGAATCAATATAATAGAATTTTCGGTGACTCTTATGACGAAAGTCGTCTTTTGGAAATATTAGATAAATTTACGATTGAAGCTGCAAAAACTTCAATAGACGGTATATCGAATGAATTTTCTAAATATGTAGGTCACATTCCTTCCGAAAATAGAGACGGATATATAGGTGCTTTGCTTGGCGAAATATTAATAAAAGTTAAGGAACCCCCGCATAAATGGGAGGTGACCAAGTCAGCATTTGATGAAATTCTACAGATACAATCAGCAGCATATGGAACAAAAGGAACTGCGCCACTTCCAAATGAGTACGCAAAAGCAGTTGTTCCTAAAGACAAAATTACTACACTAGAACAGAAAAAATTTGTTGCTTCTATTCGTGAGATTAAGTATGACAAAATGATTCCAAATGCAATGTCAGATTATTGGAAAGCTGATTTAACCGTTGCCAAATATTTTAGGGACAACCTTATGTATTTAGAAAGTCTTGAATCATATATGGAAGATTTGTCTGCAAAGATGCAATATAGTAAAGCGAATAGCGATTTGAATGCTGAAGGAGCAACCGAGGAAGGACAAATAAGAATTTCAAAGCAGCTTTACAATGGTGTAATGAGTTGGGATGCGAATGATTTTGGCTCTATTATTCGTAATCAAGGATACTTCCAGCGAGGAGTTATACATAACATAGTGGACGAAACAGATTTCAAATGGAAAGTAGGTGAAGAAAAGAATGAGCATAAATAACATCAAAAAGCTTTCAATGAATCCTCATTTTTATTCTTTACTAATGCAGAGTTTTCTTTCTGGTTACGAAAAACCTTGTGAGATAAAATTACCGTTTATGGCAATTCCAATTTTACTGTATGCTGAATCACGAGAAAAATTAGTAAATGCAAATAGAAGAAGTCGAATAGATACTTTGTTTCAGTCCCCTCAAATTATTGATGAACGTAAGATTTCTGGTAAAACAAGGTTATCTGGCTATGTTGACAGATATAATTCACTTAAACCATATTGTAAAGAAGCAATTATTATTTTATCTTCCGAAGGAAAAATAGCCTTTAACAATCACAAGATTGTCCTTATCAAGAAAATTGATTACAAAGATTTTGAGGGAGCTATCAAAGATTGGATCAAATGTGCATTTTACCTTGGAGTTGTGTTTTCAAAAACCACCGAAGACCATTTATCTTTCTTTTTAGGAGTTGATACAAAATGAAAAGTTATATAAAAGCTATTATTATATTTAATAAAAATGGCGAAAAAAGAGTAGTTCCACTTGAGCAAGGAGTAAATATAATCACTGGCGAATCCAAAACAGGTAAAAGTGCATTAGTTGAGATAATTGATTATTGCTTGTGCAGTACTCGTTGTACAATACCAAAAGGCAAAATAACCGACTTTTCGTATCTTTATACTCTTGTAATGGCTATAGATGATAATACCTATGTTATCGCTCGTTATAATTGGGATGATGGCAGCAAAATGCATTTTTCTAAAGAAGCAAAGGGCTTTGAACCTGAAAATTTGGAGTTAAGCTATTTTGTAGAAAAACCGGCTTTGCCGTATAAAGATGTAAAAAATGAGATTGAATGTGCATTAGGCTTATTTGTGACAAATATGGCTACCGATGCTGACCAACAAGGGAAAAAAGCGTCATTAAGAAATATGGTTTCTTACTTGTTTCAACATCAAAACTTAATGGCAAGTAAGTTTGCGTTATTCTATCGGTTCTCAGATTTTTATAAAAGAAAAGATGTGATAGACCAATTTCCTGTTTTTGCAGGTATGATTAGTCAAGAGTATTATAGCGACTTAATTCAATTAAATACATTAAAAGCTCAATTGAAACAAAAATACAAAAAACAGAAAGCTAATGAAAAAAGCACTGCATATATTAAAGAAAATCTTTCGCCGTTATTAACGGATTATTTTGCATTGCTTGAACAGGATTTTGACGGAAAAATTTCAGTACAGAAAATGCTTAAAATAGCTTCTGATTTACCAGAGTTCGATGACACGCAACTTTTTGGTGAAAATAAAATAGCTGAACGTTACAGTGAATTAAATGCCGTATTAGAAAATCTCAGAAATGAAGAACGAGAAATCTTATTAAAAATTAAAAATATAGATAATGCTTTTGATACAGGCAGTTCTTTTACTCAAATGTTGAAGGATTTGAAACAACAAACAAGTATAGCCGAAATTGAAACTGACGAATATACCTGTCCTCTTTGCGGTCACGAATGTAAAGAAATTGCCGAGAATGATTCAAAGCTCATTGAGGCTACAGAATGGTTAGATAACGAATTAAGAATTACCGAAAAATACACTTCCGATTTTTCTGAAGATGTTAGAAAACTCAAGGAAGCTCACTCAAAGATTGATGAAAAAATACGAGATGTTTGGAAACAGATAAAGACAATTGAGGAAAAATTCATTTCATCAAAAGCTCTTGTTTCAAAGAGAGAAAAAGTAAATTACGCAAAAGCGAGAATCGCTTTATATGCTGAAATGAGTAGCTCTGGTATATTTGAAACGGTTGATGGAGATATTGAAGAACTTAAAGAAAAAATTGCCAGACTCGAAGAAAAAATCAAAGGATTTGATGTTGATAAGAAGATGTCAAAAGCTGAGAGCTTTTTATCAAACAATATGAATCGTCTTTCTTTAACGCTTGATTTTGAAGAAGAGTATAGACCGATTGACTTGAATTTTGGTTTAACAGACGGTAGCTTTGACATTTATCAGCACCAGAAAAGCAATGAGAATATCCATCTATACGAGATGGGGAGTGGTGCAAATTGGGTTTCCTGCCATATTGCTCTGTTTTTAAGTTTCCTGCGTTTTTTTGCAACTCAGGACAATTCACCGATGCCTTTGGTTATGTTTTTTGACCAACCAAGTCAAGTGTATTTCCCACAAGGTAATGATAAAGACGAAATCACGCAAGCAGATTTGATTGCCGTCAATAAAATGTATAAGACAATTTTTGATGAAATCAATTCCATCGGTGAAGACACAGGAATATTGCCTCAAATTATTATTGTAGACCATGTGGACGGGAAAAACTTGGAGTGCAAAGAAGAATTTGAAAGATATATTCGGTGTAATTGGAGAAATGATACAGGTCTGATTTAAATACAGTATTATAAAAAGGAAGACAATAATATGACCAAAATATACAGCCTTAATAGTGATGTAAAATTTCCAGATATGGAACACTATGATATGGGTAAAGCAAGTGATATGGCATTGTATTTAGCCCATTGCGATTTCTATCCCTTTAGGAGTGTAATAGAAAACAATAAAATAGCTCTTGATGCAATTGATGAGAGATACAGAAATCTGGCGGAAGAAGCAAGATTAAAAAATGATTTTTTTACTGAGCAATGGGCTATGACAAGCGGGACTTTACATTCTTGTCGGGTGGATTTGTTGACTCAATATTCATTGCTTTTAACAATGGTATCATTATTAGAAGAAGCAGTAAATACTCTTTGCCGTTTATATCACAACATCAATCATTTGGACAAGGAAGTAAAAGATATTAAAGGAAGTGGGTTAGAGCGTGCTGCTAAATACTTAAAAGATGTAGTCGGTATTGACGGCTTTACAGCTGATAAACAATGGGAATACATTACTGTTATTCGTGATGCTCGTAATATGGTTGTCCATAATGGTGGAAGAATATATAAAGAATTCGATAAATACGATAAATTTAAAATTGGCTACAGAGAAGAGGACCACCAACTTTATCTGGAATATAACGACATCGTTAAGATGTATGATGCTATTCTTGATTTTATGGATAGAACTTTTAGGATTATTCCACAAGGTTAATGAAAAGTGAAGTGTGCTATTTGAGAAAAGTTTTGACCCTGAGAAGCATCGGAAATGTTCCAAAACACAAAACCGCTTAGAAACCCCTGTTTTAGGGGTTTCTGGGTACATAGCTTAAAAACCTCGGACAAGGTATTAAGGTATGGCGAGAATAATCAAGTAGAATTTTCCGAACATCCAACTGTGGTACAGCGTGGCAATGAGCGAACAATCAACATCTATGCCGCTATTCTCGATGCAGCATAGGACAAGCCTATTACACATTGGAGCTTATCTCTACTCCACTATATAATATAGGTACAAGGAGGTCGATATTATGAGAGATAAAACCCACCATATATATTTGGATAGCCACGAAAGAAAACTTTTGATACATAGCCTTGTAGAGTTAAAAA
>OGOT01001653.1_pt1 | contig 12981 bp, 10 predicted proteins | sample 1552791 | NCBI WGS metagenome assembly OGOT01 (sample SAMEA2580160, study PRJEB22360) | human gut metagenome | biome: human gut; feature: human-associated habitat; material: faeces | place: Denmark | collected 2008/2010
CCAGCCCATCGGAGGGCCCCCCCGCCGCCCCCGGCGTGAGGCCCCAGCCGTTGTGGCAGTTCGCCACCGGCATGACCCCATCCGTGTACGGCGTTCCTGGCATCCTCTCGGGCGCGGCGCTCGTGTTCTTCGCGTTCATCGGATTCGACGTGGTGGCCACCGCCTCTGAGGAGACCAAGAACCCGCACAAGAACGTGCCGCTCGGCATCGGCGTGGGCATGCTGCTCATCATTGTCATGTACATGCTCGTGGCCGTGGTGACCACCGGCATGGTCTCCTATGCCGATCTCGCCAAGCAAGACAGCCCCTCGCTGGCCACCGCCTTCGAACTGGTGGGCGCCGACTGGGCCGCCAAGATCATCAGCTTCGGCATCGTGCTGGGCCTGGCCACCGTGGTTATGGTGCTGTTGCTCGGCCTGACCCGTATCGTCTTCGCCATGAGCCGCGATGGTCTGCTGCCGCGCGGCCTGTCCAAGACCGGCAAGCATGGCACCCCGGCCGCTCTGCAGATCGTCGTCGGCGCGGTGGTGGCGCTCGTGGCCGCCTTCTTCGACATCGGCGTGCTCTCCGACATGGTCAACATCGGCACCCTGTCCGCCTTCACGCTGGTGGCCATCTCCATCCCGATTATGCGCAAGAAGCGCCCCGACCTGCCGCGCGCCTTCAAGATGCCCGGCAGCCCGTGGATTCCGATCCTCATCGCCGTGGCCAACTTCTGGTTGATGCTCAACCTGTCCGTGCTCACCTGGATTCGTTTCGTGGTGTGGCTCGTGGTCGGCTTCGCCATCTACTTCGGCTACGGCTACTGGCATGCGCGCCTCGGCAAGGGCGACCTGACCGAAACGCTGTCCGCCGAAACCGATAAGGCCGTTAACGGCTGAGAGCGAGGAGCGTCCCAACAGGCGCGTACCCTTGTATCAGTATTTGTTAAGGAGGATTCCATGCCATATGTAATCGCTCAGCCTTGCGTGGATGTCAAGGACAAGGCTTGCGTGGACGAGTGCCCCGTCGACTGCATTTACGAGGGTTCCCGCTCGCTGTACATCAACCCCAACGAGTGCGTCGACTGCGGTGCATGCGAACCGGTGTGTCCCACCGAGGCCATCTTCTATGAGGATGATCTGCCGGACGAGTGGGCTTGGTACAAGGATGCCGCTGTCAACTTCTTCGCTGAAGTCGGCGATTTGGGCGGCGCTTCCGCCAATGGTCCAATCGGCAAAGACCCGGAACAGGTCGCCGCGCTGCCGCCGCAGAACCAGTAAGCTGATTTGCGGATAAGCGCTGCACACAGCGCATAGTTCGGATTGAACCCTCGGTCTATCACGGCCGAGGGTTCGTCGTATCTTAGGAACATACCGTCCAAGAAAGGGGTTCTCATGGGCTTCCACGCATATTCGTCGCCATACGACTGGTCTCGTATCGCCGGCTTCAAAGCCACCGCCAAAACCGTGCCGGGTGGCATGATCGACCTGTCCGTAGGCTCGCCTGTGGACCCGGTGCCGAGCAGTGTCCAGCAGGCGCTGGTTGCCGGCGCAGACGCCCCCAACGCCCATGGATACCCGGTCACCGCCGGCACCGCCGACCTTAAGGCCGCTATCGATACATGGTTCCGCGAACTGCGCGGGGTGGATCTGAAATCCATCAACGCTGCCGCCGTACCCACCGTGGGTTCCAAGGAGGCCGTGGCGCTGATGGCCAGCCTGCTGCACCTTGGCGAAGGCGATGTGGTCGTCCAACCGGCTGTCTCCTACCCGACTTACGAAATCGGTACCCAACTTGCCGGCGCCACCGTGGTCAAAGTCGATGATGTGACCGACGTCGATTCCTGGGTGAATATTCCGAACGTCAAGGCCATCTGGATCAACTCGCCGTGTAATCCCTCCGGCGAGGTCATCTCCGCTGACTGGCTGACCGACATCGTGGCTGCTGCCCGTCGCATCGGTGCCGTGGTGCTCTCCGACGAATGCTATGCGTTAATGGACTGGCGTTCGGTGCGCCGCAATACAGCCGCGTCCTCTGCGCCTGCCGCGTCTGCATCTGCTGCGTCTGTGCCTGCCGCACCGGTGGCCGAATCCAACGAGCCCGCCTCCGATACCGCATTCAGTCTCTCCGCCACGCCATGTGCCCTGAATCCACATGTGTGTGATGGTTCGGCAGCTGGCATCCTGGTGCTCTACTCGCTGTCCAAGCAGTCCAACATGGCCGGCTACCGTACGGCTCTAATTGCCGGCGATTACCGGCTGGTCAAGGAAATGGCCGAATACCGCAAGCAGATCGGCCAGATTATCCCTGGCCCAGTGCAGGCCGCCATGGCCGCAGGCCTGAAGGACACAGCCGCTGTGCACGAGCAATGGAGGCGTTACCGTCGCCGCCTATCCGCGCTGGTTGACGCACTGAAGGCATATGGCTATTCGGCACAAATGCCCTCCGGCGCGCTGTACGTATGGGTCAAGGCCAAGTCCGGCGACTGCTGGGCCGATATGGCCGAGCTCGCCAAGATCGGCATCATCCCCAGCCCCGGCGAATTCTACGGCGCTCCCGCCTACCTGCGTTTCTCCGCCACCGCCACCGACGAGGCCATCCGTTCCGCCTGCGAACGTCTCACGGCGTAATGAGATCGTAAGTGGCGTTGAGCCGTTCACGCCCCAAACTGGGCGGCCTTGTTGCCGAATTTGCGGCGCACAGCGTCCAGTGCGGCCTCGGCATCATGCAAACGCGCCTGTGAGGTCTGGCCGCGGGCATTGTCGGCCTCTTCGAGCATGTCATCCAGTGAAGGCTGCACGGCCGTAGCCGCCGCCTTACTGAGCGAAGACGTGCTCATACCGGCCAAGCGAATAGTTTTGGGCAGGGGAGTGGCAGACTCCGCCGAGGCCGGTAGCCCCAGCATGACTTTCAGCTGCCGCACGCATTCCGGGTACAGCACGCCGGCCGTATCGGTCGGCCGCTCCATCGTAAAAGACCGGGTCTGATAGCTCAGGTCGGCGAACCGCAACTTCACCGTCAGCGTGCGCGCCACCAGCCCCTTGCGCCGCAGCGTGCTGGTTACTTCGTCGCAGGCCGAACGCAGTAGCCCACACACCACGCGCATATCGCGTGTATCCTCGGCCAAGGTTTCCTCGGACCCAATGGATTTCTCCTCGCGTACCGTGGTAATTTCGCGGGAATCCAACCCGTGCGAGGCCGCCCATAATCCACGTGCCGCAGCCGGGGAGCCAGTGGCACGAGTCAATGCAGCCTCATCCAGCTGAGCCAATTCAGCCACCGAATGCACGCCCCAAGCATTAAGCCGCTTCTCCAAAGACGGCCCGATTCCCGGAATACCACGCAATGGCATCATCTGCACGAATTCGGCCGAGCGGGCCGCGGGAATCAGCAGCATGCCGTCCGGCTTGGCATTGGTCGAGGCCATTTTGGACACCAGTTTGTTACAGGCGATACCCACTGAACACGTCACGTGGAAGCGCTCGGCCACCTGAGCGCGAATCCACGCGCCGATCGCGCTCGGCCGCCCCCACTCCAGCAGTGCGGCGGACACATCCATATAGCCCTCGTCCACCGAAACCTGCTCGAACCGGTCGGTGACGGTCAAAAACACCTCATGCATGATTCGGTGCGACATCATGCGGTAATACGCCATATCCACTGGCAGAAAAATGCCGTTCGGGCACAACCGATGGGCGCGCGCGGCCGGCATCGCCGAATTGATGCCGTATTTCCGGGCTTCGTAGCTCGCGGCGGACACCACCGCGCGCGGCCCGGTGCCGATGATTACCGGCTTGCCTTTGAGCCCGGGGTTGCGCGCCACCTCCAATGAGGCATAGAAGGCATCCATGTCGATATGCAGCACGGTGCATCCGGTCTCGTCGTGGCCCCAATCGCGTTTGGCGGCCTCAAGTCTCGGTGCGGTGCTCATGCCACCATTGTAGGAATGCCGAACGAGGTCATGCTCACTATGTGGCGCGCATGACGCGGCGCTCATTGTCATAATGCCGAATATCGCCGGAATTCCAAGGGTTTACGCACTGTGCGGCTGTTTCGCATGGTGGGTGCGATTCCACGGAATCGTCCACATTGCGTCACTGTCCGTAACGCCTTCCAAGTCAATGCGCGCTGTCCCGGCTCTCCGAGTAGCGTAAACCTCATGAAGAAGGCAGTGGTCGGTATCCTCAACCGTGTTCCCGTGGTTCTTATCGTGATTGGTGAGGCACTGGTGATTTATTTGGCTACGGCCGTCGCCAAACTTGCGTTCACCCAGCTCGATCCGCTGTACTCGGTGTGGTATCGCGTGGGATTCATGGCGGTGCTGTTGCTGCTGTGGCGCAGGCCCTGGAACAAGGCGAAGCGAGCGCAACTGTTTCACCGCGACGCCCGCAGCTGGGGGCTGGTCGTACTGCTCGGCTGCTCGCTGGTGCTGATGAATACCCTGTTTTATGTGGCCATCAGCAATATGGATATGGGCATTGCCGTGTCTATCGAATTTTTGGGACCGCTTTCGGTGGCGGTGATTACCGGCAAAAGCTGGCGCGAGCGGGTCGGTATCGGTATCGCGGCGGTCGGTGTGGTGCTGTTAGCTGGCATATCATTGGCCAATCCGTCCGGCAATGGCACGTTTTTGTATGGTCTGATTGCGATTTTGATCGGCGGGTCGATGTGGGGCATGTATATCATCACCGGCCGGCGCGTGGCGGCTGGCGGCAATTCGCTGGATAATCTGTGCATCGCCGTGACCATCGGCTGGCTGGTCCAGTCCCTGTTCCTTGGCGTGCCGGCTGTGGCTCATGTGGTTCACCCCAAGGCCGATGCCACGTGGGCGCTTGAGCCCGGCGGCTCGCTGAAGCTGCTGGCTCTGCTGTTTGTGATTTCCCTGATGGCCTCGTTCATTCCCTATGTGGTGGAGCAGATCACGCTGCGACGCACCACATCCGGCGCATTTTCGGTAATGCAATCCATCAATCCCGCCATGGCGGTGGCCGTGGGACTGGCGTTCGGCGAGATTCCCAGCGTTGGTGAAATCGTCGGTGTGGCGTTGGTGATTTGCGCGGTTATCGTTACGTTCTCCGGCGACGCCGCACCCGCGGACGTTCAATAATGTGTCGTTCGGCACGCCGTATCCGCAGGACGTGGTACAGTAATTTGCTGTTGCGCATTATTGCGTAACGTGGAGTCATGCCTGAGTGGCCGATAGGGGCACCCTGCTAAGGTGTTAGTCGTGTAAACGGCTCGAGGGTTCGAATCCCTCTGACTCCGCCGATTAAGGTTCCGGGTGAAAGCTCGGAACTTTTTTGTTTTCCGGAAACTCCGGGTTAAGTAACTCCTGAAATAACCGAGGACGGGCGGTCTCCGCTTGTGGTAAGCGGAGTCGGAGGTACGCCATTGTCCGTCCGCCTCCAAACCGCCATTTTAGTGGGCGAACGAGTGCGGCACGTCGGGAAAAGTCCGAGCGACGAAAGAAAAATGTCCACTAAGTGAGACTTTTGCGTGGTGTTCGTGAATGGTGATTGAAGATTAACCGGTTTATATATTGCTTGTCCAATCGCTTGCTCATCGCCTCCCTCCCCGCAGTACTTGACCGAGATGGGCGGTACCCTAGAGAGAGAAGAAGAGTTCCGAAGGGCGGGCAAAGATGAGCCATATCGCTGGGCAGGGGCAACATCGCTCCAACTCGACACGAACCAACCGTGCGGCGCTGATTATCGTGTTCGTGATCGTGCTCGCCGTTGCGCTGGGCATCGGCGCATGGTTCGCAACCCATCGCACGGACGGCAATGGCCCCGCACACGCCGGAGTGTCGGACGTCGCGTTGAATAAAGCGAAGAACACGCCCAAACCGGTGACCGAACATCACGGCAATTCACCGGATTGCCCGGATACGGACTGCATCGCCATGCTGGTCAACGGCGATTTGTTGTTCCATGAGGGATTGTGGAGCCATTTCCAAGGCCCGAACCCCAACGCCACGGATGGCACCGCCTTCAACTTCGACCCGCTGTTCGCGCCGATGAAGCAGTACATTCAGGCTTCGGACATCGCCGTGTGCGAATTCGAAACCCCGATCGCCCAGCGCGGCGGCCCATATGCCGCGTACCCGATCTTCAACATTCCGCCGGAAGTGGCGGATGCCGCCCGCAACGTGGGATACAACGCCTGCACACACGCCACCAACCATTCCTGGGATCAGGGGGCGGATGGCATCGCCCGTCTGTGGGGCACGCTTGAGGCCAATGGCATCGCCCAGACCGGCTCGTACAAAACCGAAGCCGACTCCACCAAACCGTTGGTCATCGATTCCCCGACCGGCGGCGGCAAGCTGGGTCTGGTCACCGGCACGGTCTCCCTCAACGGCATGACCGCCGACGAGGACTGGCAGGTGGATCGTCTGCGCGAAGACGGCGACCCGAATCACGACAGCGACATCCAGCGCGCGGTAGACAAGGCCAACAAGGCCCGCGAGCAAGGTGCCGATGTGGTGGCCATCGCCATGCACTCGGTGCAGGAATACCTTGATTACGCCGATTCCTGGCAGATTTCGGAAGCCCATGAGCTTGCCGACACTGGTGCCTTCGACGTTATTTACGGTGCCGGTTGCCATTGTGCGCAGCCCATCGAGAACTATAACGGCACGTGGATTATCTACGGTCTGGGCAACGCCGTCACCGAGTCGGCGAACACGCCGGAAACCTTGGTCAACAATCAGGGTGTGACCGCACGCATCCAGTTCGCCGGCAAGAAGGGCGTCAAGGGGTCGTGGCGCGTCAACCGCATCGATTGGGTGCCCACCGCCAACGTGCATCAAGGCAACTACCAATGGTGCCCGATATCCAGCGACCATCCCATAGGCACATGTTGGGACGAAGCCTACGACGCTCAGATACGCCAACGCATCTGGGATGTCATCTATTCGATGGGCGCGGACCAGAACGTCGTCAAGGAATGGAACATCACGCAGGAGCAGGCGGCAAAGCAATAGTTGCTCGGCTTGGTCTCAAGGAGGGGAAGCCGCAAGGTGACGCTTTTCCCGCCGGCCTCCTAATGTGGAGCCCATGACCGAGATTTACGAAACCCAAAGCGAACGCACCGATCTGCCCCTCGTCGTGATGCCGTCCGTGCTTGACTCGATGATCGAGCCCATCAAGGCCCAGTTCCCCGCGCTCCACGACGTTGCCCGCGTGCGTATGTTCGAGGAATTCACGTCCGACGAGGCGACCATAGCCGAGCGTCTGAAGGATGCCGACGCCCTGCTGGTGGGCGGCTACCACATTTCGGACGATCTGCTGCGCACCATCAGCGGGCAGGGGCACGTCAAGTGCATCGTGTTCTGCGGTACCGGCGTCGCCAGCTACCTCAATCTCGATAAGGCGCGCGAGCTGAAGATCCGCGTCTGCAACGCCGAACATTATGGCGATCACGCCGTGGCCGAGCACACCTTCGCCCTTCTGTTCGAGCTCATCCGCCGCGTTGGCCAACTCGATAAGGACGTCAAGGCCGGCAACTGGGCGTGGGCCAGCGGCGATGGACTGCAACTCGCCGGCCGTCGCATGGGCATCATCGGACTGGGCGGCATCGGCTCCACCGTGGCCGGCATCGCCCGCGCCCTCGGCATGGAGGTCGCCGCATGGAATTCGCATGTGCCGCCCGAGCATTTCGAACGCTCCGGTGCCACTCCGGTCGACGATCTCAACAAGCTCATCGAAACCAGCGACGTCATCTCCGTCCATCTGCCGCTGAACAACGCCACGCGCGGCATCGTCACCGCCGAGAACCTTGCGCATGTGAAGCCCGGCACCCTGTTCATCAACACCGCCCGCTCCGAAGTCATCGAATCCGGTGCGCTGCTTGCCCGACTGCAAAAGGGCGATGTTCCCGCCGCACTCGACGTGTTCGACCATGAGCCGCTGACCGCCGACGACGCCATCTGCCATGTGCCCGGCATCGTCCTGACCCCGCACGTCGGCTGGCGTGCCGACGGCGCGTTCAAGGAGCTCACCCGCCAGATGATCGCCTGCCTGACCGCCTACTTCGCCGGCGAAGACTATAACGTCGTCGTCTCCGAACGCTGATAGCCCTGCCTAGCCTCGCGCTCAATCGAACACCCAGCCAGTCGACCACCGGAACACGCTCATGCAGACGATTCTCAACACGCCCGACGATCCTGCCCACGATTCGCTCGTCGAAAAAAAGTCCGAATTTATCGGCGACGCCGCCCATGTCGATACGCTCGACGAGGCGCTCGCGTTCGTGGCTGCGATCCGTGAGCAGCATCCGAAAGCCCGACACGTGGCGTATGCCGCCGTGTGCGGAGGCGCGGATGGGCGACTGTCCGAACGCATGAGCGATGACGGCGAGCCGTCCGGTACCGCCGGCAAGCCGATTCTCGACGTACTCAAGCAGTCGGGCACCACCGATTGCGTGGTTGCCGTCACCAGATATTTCGGTGGTATTCTGCTGGGCTCCGGTGGGCTGGTCCGCGCGTACTCATCCGCCGCATCATTGGCGATGAAAGCCGCCCGCGCCGCCCGCATCATGACCGCCAAGCGATACCGGGTTCGCCTCGAATACCCGCAGTTGGCCCGATTCCAGCAGATCCTGGCGCAGCTTGGTGGCAGTCAGGAGGATGAATCGTATGCGGTGAACGTCGAGTTGACCGCGGTGGTGCCGCAGGATGATTGCGCGCGATTCGAGGAGCGTGTGCGGGAAGCGTTCAATGCCGCTGTGGTGCCGGCTCCGATTGACATGGTCAACATTCCGGTTCCGCTCGCGTGACGCCTGTATGACTAAGCTGGGCATCATGACCGACGAGAACACCACCAGCCAGCAGACCCAGCCCACCGAGGCCGCAACCGAGGCCGCGGCCGAGACTGCAACCGACACGGACGCCCAGCAGCAGGACCAAGGCGCGCAGTCCGCAGCCGAGTCCGCCGCTCCGGTGGATTTCGAACCGCTGACCGCTACATACGAGCGTCTGCGCCATTCCACCGACCCGGCCGAACTGTCCGAATTCGCCCGTCGGCCGTTGCCTGACCGTGCCGATCAGGCGGCGTTCTCCCGCGCCACCGCACTTTTGGAGGCTGTGGCCGGCAACCCGCACCCCCCGGTGGCCGATCGTGTGTTCCTCGCCGACACCATGCCGTTCCCGAACGTATTGGTCAAACTCTCCGAAGACCCCGAACCGTCCGTGCGTCAAGCCGTGGCCGCCAACGGGGACGACAAGAATTGGCTGGTCGGCCGTCTGACCAAGGACCCGGTGCCTGCGGTCCGGGATACGGCGTTGAAAAACAAGCGCACCAGCTGGAAGATGCGGCTTGAGGGTGCGCAGGACCCCACTGCGGATGCGGAGACATTGGATTTCTTGGGCGTACTTGGCACCGAATCCGAAGAGGGAGCACCGGCGGTGCTTTCTTCGATGGTCCGCCGTGCCGTGGCACTGAACCCCAATACGTCCGAAGCGATGCTTGCCAAATTGGCCAACGACCCCTCGGCCGAGGTGCGGCACGCCGTGGAAAGCCGCCGCTAAGCACACTATTGCTGTGTTTTGCCGCGCAAATTTGGCCGGCAATCACCCCCTGTCCACCATTGTGAGCGCTCACATCTCACTATGTGAGGGTAAAAAGTACATAATTTGGCGGAATCATGGCATTTTTCTTACGGTGTGGCGCAATCAAACGGCGTTAGACTGGGGCTATGAGTGAGATTACCGAGAGTGAAGAGCGTCTGGCCCGTCCGTTGATTCGACTGGCCAAGTTGGTCGGTGTCGGCACGAGTTATTTGGGCATGAGCCATGACTACCACGAGATAGACGATGACGTCCTGATCGAGGTGCTGGCAGCGCTGGGCATCGACGCCTCCAGCGAGAGCGCCCAACTCATCGCCATCCGACGCATTCTGAACGAGCGTTACGCCCGATTGGTGGCACCCACCGTGCTGCATATCGCCGGTAGCGAGGACCGGGTGCTGGTGAACACCGGTATTCTGGACGTGCCTTCGGCGAGCATCACGCTGGAGAATGGCGAGCCATATCAAGGCACCATTGAAGTTGGTCCTGGAGATGGATCCCAGGCCTACGACTTGGATGGTACGTTCATTTCGAATGCGGCTGTGGTCCCGCCGATCTGCCGATTGGTTACCATACGCTGCACGTCAAGGTCGCCGACCGTGTGCAAGACGCCACTTTGATCAGTGCACCTGATCGCGTCGATCTGCTTGACCCGATGAAGGGCGGCAGTCTGTGGGGCTGGATGGCCCAGCTGTACTCGATTCGCTCCTCCAACTCCTGGGGCGTGGGCGATTACGAGGATCTGAAGACCATGCTGGTGGACGCCAAGCAGAAGACCGGTGCCGACTTCGTGCTCATCAATCCGGTGCATGCCGCCGAGCCGGTGTCCCCGCTCACCCCGTCGCCGTATCTGCCGGTAAGCCGTCGCCTGATCAACTTCACGTACATCCGTCCTGAGGCGATCGCCGAATATGCCACGCTCAGCGAGGGCGACAAGAATGCCGTCGACGGACTGCATGCCGACACCGAACCGCTGAACGGTGATTCCCAGCTCATCGACCGTGACGCCATGTGGCGCAGCAAGATGCACGCCCTGTGGATTATCTTCAAGGCCGGCCGTACCGCCGAACGCCAAAGCGTATTCGACCAATTCAAGGCGGACTGTGGTTCCGACTTGGAGGCGTATGCCACGTGGTGCCTGTGCTACGACAAGTGGGGAGCACCCAACGGCGAGGAGAGCAACTGGGAGCGCAAGTTCAATCGCAACTCCCCGGAAATCGCCAATCTGCGCAAGCAGTACCCGGACACTTTGGACTTCTACCGCTGGCTGGAATGGATTGCCGCCGAGCAGCTGTCCTCCGCCCAACAGGCAGCCAAGGACGCCGGCATGCATATCGGCATCATGTCCGATATGGCCGTCGGCGTGCACCCCTCCGGCGCTGACGTGTGGTGGAATCCCGAGCGCTTCGCCAAGGGAGCCACGGTCGGCGCACCGCCGGACATGTTCAACCAGCAAGGCCAGAACTGGAGCCAGCCGCCGCTGAGCCCGATCAATCTGGAGACCACCGGCTACGAGGCCTACCGCAATATGGTGCATGGCATGTTCGCCCGTGCCGGTGCGGTGCGCATCGATCACATCCTTGGTCTGTTCCGCCTGTGGTGGATTCCCGAGAACCGTTCGGCTATGGATGGCGCTTACGTGTACTACGACTCAGACATCATGCTGGGCGTTCTGGCCATCGAGGCCTCTCGCGCCGGCGGCGTGGTCGTAGGTGAGGACCTCGGCGTGGTGCCGGACCATGTGGCCGATTCCCTGTCGAGCCACGGTATTCTCGGTTGCGCCGTTGAATGGTTCGAGCAGTGCGACGGCGTGTTCCGCGCCCCCTCCCAGTGGCGTCCGTATGCATTGGCCTCCGTGAATACGCACGATTTGCCGCCGGCCGCCGGTTACCTGGAATACGAGCACGTCAAGATTCGTGAGCGTCTGGGCTTGCTGACCGGCCCGGCCGAGGAATTCGAAGCCTCCGCCAAGGCCGAGCAGGATGCGATGCTGGCCATGCTGGTCGAGCAGGGTTATCTTGATGCCGACTTTGCCGAACATCGTGAGGATCACGAGGCGGATATCGTCGACGCGCTGTACCACGCACTGAAGGGTTCGCCGTGCAAGCTGCTCGCCGCCTCGATCACCGACGCGGTGGGGGAGAAGCGTGCGCAGAACCAGCCGGGCACCAACAACGAATACCCGAACTGGCGCATCCCACTGGCCGACGCCAAGGGCAACGTGGTACCGCTCGAAACCCTCTTCGACACCCCCGGTGCCCAACGCTTCGCCCAAATCTTCAATTCCTGACCCGCTTTACCTCCCTCTGACGAGCCGAGTCGTTAAGCGGACAGTCCAGTGGACTGTCCGTAGACGAGGCCTGAAAGAAGCGATAGCTGAGAGAAGGCAGGGAATTGCCTCACCGTAGGTGAGTCGGTTAGCCGAAGTGGGTGGGAGAGAAACCATAAATAGGGGAAGAGAAGCCATAAACCCAATGGAGTGTCCCCAGTTGCCCTATGTCAAGCCCGGCGATATACTAGTGGATTGTTGTGTTTCCCTAAGGGGTCCTTCAAAGCGCTATCCCACTCGCCATCGAGGACTTTCAGGGAGCCCACGGATAATGAGGTTCGACGCCTCTTGGATGCGGCCCTGACCAAGCCACACCAAGCAGCTGAGACCCGGAACACAATATAGAAAAGGTAATCCAGTGAAAACTTTCACTCCGAAGCCAGCTGATCTGACTCATGACTGGTACGTCATCGACGCCACCGACGTGGTGCTCGGCCGTCTCGCCACCCAGGCTGCAATCCTGCTGCGCGGCAAGAACAAGCCGACCTACGCTCCGCACGCCGATTCCGGCAACCACGTGATCATCATCAATGCCGACAAGATTGCTCTGACTGGCAACAAGATGGGCAAGGAACTCTACTCGCACTCCGGCCGTCCTGGTGGTCTGCGTCGTGACTCCTACGCCGAGCTGCTCGAGAAGAACCCCGAGCGCATCATCAAGAACGCTGTCAAGGGCATGCTGCCGAAGAATCGTCTGGCCAAGGTGCAGCTCGACCGCCTGCGTATCTTCCGTGGCGCCGAGCACCCGCACACCCCGCAGAAGCCCCAGGTCTTCGAGATCGCCCAGGTCTCGCAGCAGGCCAAGTGAAACCTGAGAGGAGATAAGAATCATGGCTGAAAACACCAACGACTCCCAGGTTGTCGAGACCGAAGAGGAGCTCACCAACTACACCACCGAGACCAACGCTGGCGCTGGCACCGGCACCTCCGCGATTGAGCCGGGCTACGGCACCGGTCGCCGCAAGGAGGCTGTCGCCCGTGTCCGTCTGGTTCCGGGTGACGGCAAGTGGACCATCAACGGCCGCACTCTGGAGGAGTACTTCCCCTCCAAGCTGCTGCAGCGTGAGGTCAACTCCCCGATCGTTCTGCTCAAGCTCGAAGG
>OGOT01001663.1_pt1 | contig 12912 bp, 10 predicted proteins | sample 1552791 | NCBI WGS metagenome assembly OGOT01 (sample SAMEA2580160, study PRJEB22360) | human gut metagenome | biome: human gut; feature: human-associated habitat; material: faeces | place: Denmark | collected 2008/2010
GGCTGTTCTGGTAGCCACTGTATCCAGCTCATCCTCCAGCCACTGGAAAGAATACTCCGGAAACGTCTGACATCCTCTCGGCGCCAAAGTGCTGCTTCCAACGATCAGCTCCTCATCACGGATGATGATCGGAATGTTGTGCAGGATGTGGGCAAATGCCTTGGCTCTACGGGTGATGATCGGCTCGTCTTCTGTTGCTTTGTAAGACTCTGTGATCAGTTTTGCTCTGGCAGATTCGATCACCGGCATCTTTGCATAAAGATTATCTACAAGATGTGTGATCCTGTCTGTTTTCGGAACATCTGCTATATGAAATTTCTCCATGATTCTCCTTTCTCATAACCGGTTGTTTCTGATGATCTGTCTGCCTCTACGCTTCCAGAACCGCTTCTGTCCGGCTATGTGCTCATGTAGTTTTATTATACCTTACCCCTACTTCGATGTCAACGAAATCCAACATGTGTTTCTAGCTGTTTTTGTGGTTTTTATCGGTTGCGCCCTGTTGATTTTATTTGTTTTTTGTATTTTTATGTTTTTCTCTATTGACTTTGTTTTTCTGCTCTGCCATACTTGGATTTATATAGGAATTCCTTTGTTTTTCAGAAAAAATTTATGCAAAGTGGACATTCGTATTCCGCTCTGTCACATGTTCTCAAACAGTAAAAGAGGTGTATTTTTATGTATCTTTCTGATATGCATACCCACTCCATCGCCAGTGGTCACGGCACGGAATGTACCATCACAAACATGGCACGCGCAGCTGCCGAGAAAGGTCTCCGGCTTCTTGGGATCACTGATCACGGTCCCGGCACTCTGGCAGCCGGAACTTCCTCCTATTTCCGCAGCCTTACCTATTCTCCCAAAAAACATTTCGGTGTAGAATTACTCTACGGAATTGAACTGAATATCCTTGACCGCAGCGGAACGGTAGATTTAGATCAGGAATTATTATGTAAACTTGATTACGCCATTGCCAGCATGCATGCCTGGAATTACCGCTGCGGTACCAGAGCCGAAAACACAGAAGCTTTTATCAATGTAATGAAAAACCCCTGTGTAAAGATCCTCGGACATAGTGATAACACTCATTACCCGGTTAATTATGATGCGCTTGCAAGGGCTGCCAGGGAAACCGGCACGATCTTTGAGATCAACGAAGCTTCTCTTGCACCTTATGGCTATCGTGGCGACACAAGAGAAAACTGTTTCGAGATCCTTCGATGTTGCCGCAAATATGATCTGCCGCTGCTTCTTTCCAGTGACAGCCATGGCCCGGAGCATATCGGAGATTTTACCTGTGCTGCTGAGTTTGTTCATCAGGCCATGTTTCCGGAACAGCTGATCCTCAACAACCAGATTCCCAGACTCAAGGTTTTTCTCCAAACCAGAGAATGATCTTCTATATCTTTTCCGACAGATAACAGATATTGTCCACTCCAAGCAAAACAGGCCAGTTCAAACACAGGAATATACATTTTCCTGTATCTGAACTGGCCTGTTTTTTATTTTTCCCGCTGCTTCCGTACAATTTCCGCAAGCTCGCTATATTTACCTGTGACATATCCGAAATTTTCTCTTCTGTGAGGAAGCTTGCATTCGGTGCAATCTTTGATCCCGCTTTCCGTAAAGCGGAAATTACCACCACATTTATCTCCCAGTGCATATAAAGGACAATAGCAGAACAGACAATTGAAGTTCTCCGGATCTGCTCCTTTATGGCACGGAAAATACTCACAGTTTTTGTGGCTGAAGTAAGAGTATTCTTTGCCTTCCCAGTATGGTTTCTCCATGGCTCTTTTCTCCTCTCCTGACATAACCACACATAATTTTTTCCTATAAAAAAAGAGGTAGCGATGCCACCCCGGGGTAGAAATATAATCCGTTCATGAGTGCGCGGAGGGAACGAATGTATCCGGAGTAGTATCGCCTGCCATTTAATCATGTATAATTCATATGAACAGGCGCATTCCATAAAAAAATGCCTACTCTCGTAAAAAAGTAGACAACGTCCCAGGGGTGCGGAGTCCCTGAAATGGTTGTTACACTTTACACGGAAGTTTAACCTCGCCATAACAAGCAGGTTTCCTGGCTCCGGGATCATGACTCCTCTCTCCTTCTCATACATACGTACAATGGACTATGAGATTCGCTCCTCCGTTACAGTGACCGGATCGCTCAGGTTTCACACCTGATTCCCTTTTCTGTGGACTTCTGATAATCAATATATAACTGTCAGCTATCCTCAGCACTTGCTATGTTCAATATGGAATTATACTGACATTATAATAACATCCTGTTAATTATATGTCAATACTGTTTTCAATATTTATATATTTTTGAGCATATTTTATTGCTGTTTACTCCGTTCCATGGGTTTTCAATATTTTTTCCGACGTCAAAAACAGCCCGACAAACTGCTGTCGGGCTGCTGTATTTTTATTTTCTATTGTACGTTCTTATTATACAAGACGTCTTACAGATACAATTGTTCTGTATGTAGCATCATTGCTGATCTTGATCCCGTCCTGAGAGTTCGATGCATGAACGATCTGGCCATTACCCATGTAAATAGCCACGTGTCCACCATAGCAGATCAGATCTCCCGGCTGTGCATCTGCGTAGGATACTTCTGTACCTGCATTCTGCTGCTCATAGGAGGTTCTCGGAAGGCTGACTCCGAAGTTCGCATAGACACTCTGTACAAATCCGGAGCAGTCTGCACCATTGGTAAGGCTTGTTCCGCCCCATACGTAAGGATTTCCCACAAACTGTGTAGCATAATTCACAACAGAAGATCCGGAACCACTGCTGTAAGAAGAACCGTCACTGTCTGAAGATGTATCCTCTGCATTAGATGTGTCCTCTGCACTTTCTTCAGATGCATCTGTGCTGTTATCGTAATCTGCGTCTGCATTATCCTCTGTATTCTCAGTATCCTCGGACGCATCATCCTCGATCACATTACCATCTTCATCATTCTCACCATTGTCTGCATCTTCATCCACATCCTCGGTGTCATCTTCTGCAGTATCCTCATCTGCATTCTCGATCACGTCGCCGTCCTCATCCTGCTGTGCTTCCTGCTCTGCCTGGCGTCTTGCTTCCTCTTCTGCCTCAGCCTGTGCTCTCGCTGCTGCTTCAGCCTCGGCCTGACGTCTTGCCTCTTCCTCTGCTGCAATACGCTCAGCCTCTAATCTCTGAAGCTCTGCAGTCTGCTCTGCAAGAAGGTTGGCATAATCTGTAGCCTGCTGCTGTGCGTAGGCGATCTCATTATCATAATCTGCGGATGTGGCACGCTTCTCATCCAGCTGTGCCTGCAGGTTCTGGGACTCTGCCTCATATTCCTGCTTCATTCCCTCCAGCTCTGCCTTCTCCTGTGTGTACTGTGCCTCCAGGTTTGCCACCTGCTGGATCGTATTGGAATATTTCTCAAGACTCTTACGGTCCTGCTCATAAGTTTTCTGTGTGTACTCTGCTCTTGTAAGAAGGTCAGACAGGTTCTCTGCATTCAGCATCATCTGGAACCATGCATCGTCTCCACCCTTCTCATAGAGATACTGGATACGTTTCTTCATTGCCTCATACTGTTTCTGCTTGGCATTTTTGGCCTTCTCAAGGTTGGTCTGTGTAGATGCAATGTCGGCTTCCTTATTGGAGATATCTCCCTCCAGTGTCTGGATCGAAACCATCACGTTTACAAGATTGGCATCAAGAGTTGAAATCTCGCCTTCAATCTGTGACTTCTGTGAGGAAAGCTCATCCAATCTGGAATAAGTCGCATTCAGCTGTTCGTTAGTCGCATCCATCTCCTGCTGAAGTGCTGCCTCATCTTCTCTTGTTGCGCTTACGCTGACTACCTGTGCTCCGCTGATGATGAGCGCCAGTGTCAGACATAATATCCTTTTCTTCATGACTGTTCACCCTCGCAATCTGATTCTAATTTAATACAGCGGATCTGACCATCCGCTTCGTTGGTTTTCTTTGTAATACTTTTGCAATATCTTGTTTCAATCTTTTTATATATTAACACAGTGTTATTTGGATTGCAAGGATTTTCTATTAATTAGTTTAAAACTTTGTAACATTTATTAATGATTTTGACATTAAAAAAGGAGAACCCGGGTTATCTCAGGTTCTCCTCTCACGTTTCTTATTTCTATTTGTTACATACAAATTTCTTTCAGCACATCCTGATCAGAACAGATCTGCAAGGATCTGATTGGCTGTCTTGTTCAGATATCCGTTGGGATCGGAAAGAGTGCTTCTGTTCCATCTGAAGTATGCACCGTTTCGGATATAGTTACCACTGGATTCATGATAGTCATATTTGCTGGCTCCAGGATACCTGGACATATAAGTTTCTGCCAGCTTGATCGCCTGGCTTCCGTAAGTTCCGCTTGGTGTCGGTGTTCCGGAAATCTGTACGCCGGCATTCGGTGTACAGTGGAGGATCACAACACTCTTATCGGAACACTGTCCGAGAACGATCCAAGTATGTCCGCTGTTGTATCCGATATCTCCCGGATAAAGCTTCCAGTTTGAGCTTGCCAGCTGAGACTGGGAAACAACGGTACCCATTCCCTTGCCGGAATACAAAGATCCAAGATTTCCGGAAACATCCGTGTACATAGGTCCACCGGATCTGCTCTGCATGATCTGATATACAGACCATCCTACAAAGCCGGAGCAGTCAAGGCCCTTCTGTTCTGTAGCTTCACTGAGATCCATATAATATCTGTAATTATAGGAGCTGGAATTGCTGTCATACCACTGTTTCCATTTTGGACTGATGCCCTTTCTGGTCGCATCTGACCAGTTGTGGCCGCCGCCCCATACGTAAAGAGTCTTTCCTACCGGAAGTAATGCATTGGCAAGGAAATTCTTGATAGTCCTGGAGCTTGTAGCTGTAGTAGTGTTTGGGTTGGTATCCAGGACACCGTTGCTGCCAAATGTATACTTCTTGCCATCGATCGTCTTCGTTCCCGTAGCCATGACACCGGTTGACGGATCGAAATAATATTTATATCCTTTTTTGGAATTTGTGACCCAACCGGTAGCCATCACGCCGCTCTTACTGTAAAAATAATAGGTATCGCTGCCGATCTTCTTGAAGCCCTTATACATAGCTCCCGTATTTGAATCAAAATAACGCTTCTGCTGTTTCTTATTCGTTGCCCAGCCCTTTGCCATATAGCATTTACTGGTAAAATATCTGGTCACATTCTTCTTGTCTGTAAGGAATACGCTTCTTGCAGCAACACCACTGCCGCTGTAGAAATAATATTTCTTATTACTGATCGTGGCCCATCTCGTTGTCATATATCCGCTGGCGGGATTAAAATAGCGGGTATTGTTCTCGCTGTCTGTAAGCCAGCCTGTTGCCATATAGCCCTTGGCACCATTGGCATTATAAAAATATCGTTTGCCCTTGGAATCCTTAACCCAGCGCTTCATCTGCACGCCTGTGGATTTATTAAAAAAATATTTCTTCCCGTTTAATGTAAGCCAGCCTTTTACCTTCTGGCCGTTCCGATAATAATAGGACTTTCCTTTTTCTGTCTTAAAACCTTTTTTGGTCGCAGCCTGTACATCTGTTGCCGTTGTATGTACAGTTGCTCCGGCTGCAAAGAACATCAGAACAAAAAAAAGTCCCCAGAGTTTCCATTTTCTGCTTAATTTTCGCATACATACCTTCCTTTGATAGATAGATAGATAGATCATTGATATTTACTATTTCTTAAGTCCGGCTGATCGTAAACATTACAATTTTGTTACAATTTTACGTCCATATTATATAACATTCTTTACGGTCCGTCAACTCTTTCCTTTTCTTTCAGAAAAAACATCATCCAGGTATTACCAATGTTGATTTTATGCAGAAAAAATCCCCGAAACATCAGAAATATTCACCGATGCTCCGGGGATATGATCCTTTATGCAGTTTTGCTCCTGTCTGTTACAGATCTGTTAGAGATACTTACAGAAATTTTTTGCGAAGCTCTGCTCCGTCAAGGGCACTTAAATATGCAGGTGCAACATCAAATACGGTCTTGCATCCCTTCTGTCCTTCCTGATTCATGCGGTATGCAGCTCTTGCATAGGCAACGATCACAGAAGATGTGAACTCAGGATTGGAATCCAGCTTCAGGCTGTACTCGATCACATGGCTGTTCTCATTGTTCCAGCCTGTTTTTCCGCTGCGGATCACAAAACCGCCGTGTGGGATACCGCTGTGGTCACGATTCAACTCTTCCTGGGAAATGAAATGTACCGTTGTATCATACTCGTCAAAGTAGTTCGGCATGGTCTTGATCTCTTCCTCGATGCGTGCAAGATCAGCACCTTCCTCAGCAACTACGAAGCATTCTCTTGTATGTTTCTGGCGTGTGGTAAGCTCCGGATTTTCTCCGTTTCTTACTGCCTCAAGTGCAGCTTCTACCGGAATGGTGTACTGCTTTGCATCCTTTACGCCTTTGATGCGGCGGACTGCATCAGAATGTCCCTGGCTGACACCCTTGCCCCAGAATGTGTAATCGTTTCCATTTGTAAGGATCGCATTTGCATACATACGGTTCAGAGAAAACATTCCGGGATCCCAGCCTACGGAAATGATTCCTACATGTCCACTCTCTGCTGCTGCCTTGTCAACATTTGCAAAATGCTCCGGGATTTTCTTATGTGTATCAAAGCTGTCCACAACATTGAAATATTTTACATACTCCGGTGTCTGAACAGGAAGATCTGTAGCACTTCCTCCACAGATGATCAGGACATCGATCTCATCCTTCAGCTTCTCCGCATCTTTTACAGAATAAACCTTTGCGGTCTCTGTAAGGATCTTTACAGTCTCCGGATCACGTCTGGTAAATACTGCAACCAGCTCTGTATCCGGATTATGCTTGATGGCGCACTCCACGCCGCGTCCCAGGTTTCCGTAACCTAAAATACCAATTCTTATACTCATGACGATTTCCTCCTCTTTTCTCTGCAGTGCAGCATTTCCCGGACAGCACTGTGAATTTCTGTCAGAAAAAGCCTTCTGCAATCTATATCGCAAAACGGATCTGCAGGATCCGCCTTACAAACATATGGATATGCTGCCGTATGATATCCCCGATCTCAGTTTCAGGACATCGATGGCAGACCTTTTTCCTGCATCAGCAGCAGAAAAAGCCGCCCGGCCAGCACATGAAACAGGCCATGGTCCTGCAGCAGGCATCACACATATCTCCGCCTGCGGTCGGCATTCCCCCAAAGGGATCCTGTCGCTGCTGATACCAGCCGCCACCGCCTTCCATTCTCTGGAGCAGCATACGGTACTGCATATTATCCGGTTCCTGACGGACTGCTTCACGGATCTGATCCAGAGCTGTTACATTATTTCCCATTCCCATATTTGCCATAGCAGCCAAGTAATACCATTCTCCATTTTTCTGACCAAGAGAATCCAGTACATTCATAGCTTCCTGAAAGTGGCCGCTCTGCACATAATTGGCGGCCGCCCTTCTGCGCATACTTTCCTCATCCTGATAGGCACTGGAACCGGCATTTCCGTAATTTCCAAAACCACCGTAATTTCCGTAACCGCCATAACCATTCCGGGAACTGCTTCCGTACTCACGCTCTTTCATGATCTGCTCGTAAGCCTGCTGCACTTCTTTGAATTTTTCTTCGGCCTGATCCTTATTCGGATTATTGATATTGGCATCCGGGTGATACTTTCGGCTCAGCTTCCGGTATGCCTTTTTTATTTCATCATCAGATGCGTTTCTGGGAACTCCCAACACGCTGTATGGATCTAACATTTTTTCTCTTTCTCCCGTTCTTCCCTGCGCTTCTGTCCGATCGCCGCAAAGCGGCACCAGACGCCGGAATATAAAATATTTCGAAGGATATCTCCGTATCGGAGGATCGGCAGCTTTTCAAATTCTCTGCAGCATTCTGCAAGCATCATCATAAGAAGCCGACGTACCTCTTCCTCGAACCCTTCTATCTTATATTTTTCAAGGAAAGGATTGTAATTTCCATTTTCTGCATCTTTTTCCACATCGTCATAAGCATCCAGGATGTAGATAAATTTTCCGAGATAAAATCCCAGACGGCGCAGGGACGATTCCCAGACATCCTTACGGAAGGCCAGAATCTCTTCCATGATACGTCCGGAACATCCGGCTACACGGTCCACATCGGTTTCCCCCTGTTTTTCCAGGGAAGAAAGCTCCTCTAGTGCGTTTCGGATCCTTTGGATCTTCTCCGGATAAGCGGACATATGCATATTTCCGCAATTCTTCAGAATTCCTGCATATGCATAGCGCAGTGGTTTGTGTTCATCCTGCCAGTCATCCATACATTTGTAATAGGTAAGGATCACATTCATATCCGCACAGTACTCAGTTACTGTATTTTTGCGCACCGGCTGGGGCTTCAGCGGATGGACCACACACCTGGAGGTTCCCTTCTTCGTTGGCGGTTCATAAAGAGCGCTTAAAAGAAGGACCACAAATGTCATATCATAAGTCAGTGAGATCTGTCCCGGTATCCCGTATCTCTCCCGCAATTCTCTGCAAAGACCGCAGTAAAAAGAACGGTACACATCAAAATCCTTGAATTTTATTTCCGGTTTATTAACGGTCACATATCCGAACATGTCAGCTCCTTTTTACGAATTTTGTGTGGCATTTCGGACATTCGATCTCGATCTTGCCCTTTCCCTTTGGAATACGTATCTTCTGTCCGCAGCCCGGACAGCTGTAGATGTGATGGGTCTTTCTCTGCTTCATCAGATCCTTTTCTTTATTAAAGCGAAAACGGAACTTTGACGTCATCTGAAGGAATTTCTGATTTTCGGCATAACGCTGCTGGATATTTCTGGAAAAAATACGTATATATGCATATACGATCGCTGCGACCCCGAGAATGTCAAGGGTGCTGCCGACAGTTCTGCTGAATATATTAGCAAACATTGCCAGAATGATCAGAACCAGTGCGACTCCCATGGTGAACCTGGAAAGATCATCCACTCCATAACGTCCCTGCATAAATTTATTGAATTTGTCTCTCATATGATCTGCATCTCCTTTTCACTGCCAGACGGCACTGCCCAAAAATTTCCGTAAAAAAATCCGGATGGCAGTTCCTAACGGTCATTGCATACCTGGAAAATGTAGAATTTCAGATAATAGGACTCATCTGCTGACCAGAGGATCGGATGATCCGGTGCCTGTGTACGGTACTCTACCTGGCGCAGTCTCTTATGGACATTCTTCGCTGCCTGACCGATGGTCTGTGTAAACAGCTCATACGTCATAAAATGAGAGCAGGAACAGGTTGCAAGAAATCCGCCGTCCTTTACAAGACGCATTGCACGGAGATTGATCTCACGGTATCCCTTGATGGCATTTTTTACAGAGCTTCTGGATTTCGTAAATGCCGGAGGATCCAGTACCACAACATCAAATTTCTCTCCCTTCTCCTCAAGCTCGGGAAGAAGTTCAAAAACATCCTCACAGAGGAATTTCACTGTTCCGTCCAGGCCGTTCAGACTGGCGTTTCGTCTTGCCTGCAGGACTGCAGTTTCCGACGCATCCACACCGAGAACACTCTGTGCCCCTGCAATTCCCGCATTCAGGGCAAAAGAGCCGGTATGTGTAAAGCAGTCCAGAACCTTCGCCCCCTTGCAGAGCTTCTGGATAGCAAGACGGTTATATTTCTGATCCAGGAAAAATCCGGTCTTCTGCCCGTCCCTGATATCTACTTCATATTTCACACCGTTCTCTTCAATCTGAACAAGTGTCGGAAATTCTTCTCCGATAAATCCCTTGGTAAGTTCCATTCCTTCCTGGCGGCGTACCTTTGCATCACTTCGCTCATAGACTCCACGGATCCGGATCCCATCCTCAGCAAGGACTTCCTTCAGTGCATCTAGGATCGTTTCTTTAAGACGGTCGATTCCCAGTGCAAGAGACTGTACAACAAGCACATCTGAAAACTTATCCACAACAAGACCCGGAAGAAAGTCTGCTTCTCCGAAGATCACACGGCAGCTTCCGGTATCTACTACCTTCTTACGATACTCCCATGCGTCGCGGACACGTTGTTTCAAAAATTCCGGACTGATCTCTGTACGCTCATCTCTGGTAAGCATACGGACTGTGATCTTGGAATTGGTGTTGATAAATCCTCTTCCCATTGGATATCCGTCAAAGTCCCGGACCAGAACGATATCTCCGTTCACAAAGCTTCCCATGATGCTTGCGATCTCATTGTCATATACCCAGAGGCCTCCTGATTTCAGGAATCTGCCTTCGCCTTTTTTTAATGTTACTACTGCCAGGCTCATAAATTCTACCTTTTCCCTTTCTCGTTTCCCTATCACGGTTTGCGATGTATGAGTCCACAAAACCGATTTACGGTCAATTTTATCACAGAAAAATCCATTTTTCCAGTGCTTACACAAATCCTTGTCGTAAATCACAAAATTTTCATGATATCTTTCCTGCACGATCGAGTAGGAGGCGGTGACTAACCGCCGTCCTCTCACACCACCGTGCATACCGCTCGGTACACGGCGGTTTCAATAGTTGACGTGCATGGACTGATAGGCTGTGGCTAAATCATAAAAGCCCCAGTTTATCAGTCTTTCTTTTGTTAGTGCTCGTTTGACCACTCCTGCATTTGCCATTCTCCAATAAGCTTTTCGGCTGTAGGCTCCTTCACAGGCTGCCCATTCTGGCATTCCCAACCCCATCAGCTTCCGTTTTCGTGTCTTTGGCAGTTTCCACTGTTTCCAGATACACATTCGTATCCTTCGATACAGCCACCTGTTCAGCCTTTCGACGTTGTTTTTCATGTCTGCCATACTGTAATAGTTCAGCCATCCTCGCATATATTCTTTTATACGTTCCATGGTCTTTACTATACTTCCGCACCTGCTCCGGGAAGTGAGCTTTCTCAGCTTCTCCTTGGCTTTCTTCCATGACTTTCCATGGACACGGACATAGATTCCTTTTCCGCTCTTCCCGAAACAGAAGCCAAGGTACTTAAAATTTCTTATTGCAAACACACTGACCGTACGACTTTTCTCTCGGTTCACCTTTAGTTTCAGTGTCCCTTCCAGATATTTCGTACTGCTTTCCAACAACCGTTCGGATGCACGTTCGCTCTTCGCTAGCAATACGATATCATCTGCATAGCGAATGCACGGTACTCCTCTTTTGTTGAACTCCTGGTCAAACTCGTTAAGATATACATTGGCTAACAGTGGGGAGAGATTTCCTCCCTGTGGTGATCCTTCTTCCGTCTTAATGACTACACCGTTTTCCATCACTCCACTTCTAAGATACCTCTTTATCATCTGTATTACACGTTCATCCTTTACATCTCTGCGCAGGATATTTACAAGTAACTCATGGTTCAGTGTATCGAAATACTTTGACAGGTCTAGGACTACTGCTTTTGTATATCCCTGTTCTGCATACTCCTCTATCCTCTGAACTGCGTCTTTCGCACTCCGTCCCGGACGATATCCGAAACTTCCATCCGAAAACTTTGGCTCATAAATCGGTATCAGCTGTTGTGACATTGCCTGTTGGATGATACGGTCTATGACAGTCGGAATACCAAGTTTTCGTACTCCTCCGTCTGATTTGGGAATTTCCACTCGTCTCACAGGCGATGGGGTATAATGCCCCTTTCGAATCTGTTCTGTCAGTTCGTGGTTATGTTCCTTTATCCACTGGAACGCCTCTTCAATGGTCATCCCATCTACTCCCGGCGCTCCCTTGTTTGCCTTCACTCTTTTGTAAGCTCTGTTTAGGTTGTCCTTATTCAGTATCTTACCTAAGATATCCGGCTCTGCACTGTCCCTTTCTTTCCATATCCGGTTGAATGAGCGGTGCGCTCTTACATACCCTTTACGTTCCGCGCTATCTCTCTGCAAGCAGCTTTCCTTGTTTTCTGCATCCATCTGCTCATTTCTCCTTTCCGGGTCATACTTGAGACTCCTATTGATTCAGTCCTTCACCTCTCGGCTACTATGACCTCTGCTGACTTCTGTGCGTTCAGCATTGCTTTATGCAATGGTTACCTCTTTCAAGGCGTACCGCACAGACCTCCCTAGGTACCACACGTTTCTTCCTCTCCATCCATCTGCCTCATTTATCATGCATGATTCCGTGTAGTTATTGGGCTTCAACATGGCTTGCTGTCTTACCCACATGCATGACCTCATATGAGATTTCTGTTCGTCAGACCAGAGATTTGCCCGTGAGTTAGTATGTTCCTCACATCCAGCTTCCTTCAGATTCCATCTCGCAATGTACACCCTTGCCTTCGGCTATATCTTTCCCACTATGGGCGGATTCGGGACTTTTACCCTTTAGAAACGTGCGCCGTTAGGCGCACATCAAAAAAGGACGCAGGATTTCTCCCACGCCCTCACTACTATCTGGCTTTATCTTCTCTTACCTTTGATACTTCTTTTCCTATCTCCACTTTCATATCCGCAGCACCTCTTGCTTCAAAAGCATCGGCATTATACTGATACTCGTGTGTTTCCGCCACCACCGGTGCATATACAATCTCAGCTTCGACTCTCTCAGGTGCTGCTTCTTTCCTATCAGCTTCCATCTGGTCATTATGCTTCATATCATCCTTATTCTTTTCTTTATCCATTCTCACATCCATGGCTAGATTATCAAGCTTATCAATGGATGCGTCCAGATGAATCTCTATTGATACAAGCATCTTTTTCACTGCTTTCATCGGAGCAAGTACTGCCTTTGTAATGGGATGTTTCTGCTCTTTCTGAGAATAATCCACCTCCGGCTTGTCAGCAAAAGTGCGGAATGCATTGGCTACTGTCTGCCCTGCTTCACGAAATCCTTTTGCAAGAAGTGCTGTCTTTGCTATATC
>OGOT01001664.1_pt1 | contig 12905 bp, 7 predicted proteins | sample 1552791 | NCBI WGS metagenome assembly OGOT01 (sample SAMEA2580160, study PRJEB22360) | human gut metagenome | biome: human gut; feature: human-associated habitat; material: faeces | place: Denmark | collected 2008/2010
GATATCCTTTATACCGCAAAAATTTATGAGGGCACGAACTGGCGTGTCATAAATGCAGTTCCGCTGAACTCTTTATTACAAGGGCAGGAAGCAGTCAACCGTTTTACGCTCATGATTGGGATTCTTGCTTGTGTTATAACTTTGGTTCTATCTTTTTGGGTTTCTTACACAATTTCCAAGCCAATTCATACTCTTTCAAACGCAATGGCACGGGTATCCAAGGGAGATTTAAATCAAACTGTCATTACCCATTCCAAAGACGAAATGGCTATCCTTTATACGGGATTTAACAACCTAACAAAAAAAGTCCGCGCATTGCTGGATGAGGTTTATCAAAAGCAGGAAGAAAAAAATCAATACCAGCTTCAGTTAATCCAGTCTCAGGTAAAGCCGCATTTTCTTTATAACACCTTGGAAACAATTAAATCCTTAGTGGATTTAGATCTGAATGAGACTGCGAGCGAAGCGATCTCCGCAATGGCTGTATTCTATCGAATTTCATTGAATAACGGCAACGATATTATTTCGATACAAAACGAATTGGAACTGTGCCGGCAGTATCTATACATTCAAAAGTTACGTTACCAAGAATACTTAGATTACCGGATAGAAAAATGTGAGGGCACGGAAAATTGGTGTATTTCCAAATTAACTCTTCAACCAATCTTAGAAAATGCAATTTACCACGGAATTAAGGAAAAACATACCAAGGGATTAATCGTGATACAATTAAAAAATTTCGAAGATCATCTGATCTTTAGTGTTATTGACAATGGCGTGGGAATGGATTCTGAAACACTAAAAAATCTGCAGAACAGTCTTGGTGCTTCGTGCGAAAACGAACATCTTCGCTCTTTTGGCCTAAGCAGCGTAAATCGGCGCATACAACTGCTGTTTGGAAAAGAGTACGGTATTAGAATTGAAAGTGTTCTACATCATTACACTAAGGTTATGCTGACAATTCCTAAGGAACCATATTTTCCGTCAATTAAATAAAAGGTTATTATCTGAAAAGAGGTTGCGATATGAAAAATGTTTTATTAATTGATGATGAATTCTTTTTTCGTAAAGCGATTCACCACTATTTTCAAGATTTTAATTCTGAATTCATGATTTGTGGTGAGGCTAATAACGGCCGCGACGGACTGCGGTTGATTCAAGAATTAAAACCTGATATCGCTTTAGTTGATATTACTATGCCATTAATGGATGGAATCCAAATGGTAGAATCTGCCCGGGCGCAAGGGCTTCAAACCAAAATGGTGATTCTGACCGGATATAGTGAATTTGAGTATGCTCAGAAAGCCATTCGTTTGGGAGTTCAAGATTATTTATTAAAACCTATCCGTCCTTCTGACTTATACAACTGCCTAATCAAGCTATCATCTAAAATAGATTATGAAAACAATCAAAAAGACTATCACTCCCAAATATTAGATAAAAACTTTCGTCTAAATCCTGTTATTCAAGAGTATTTTGCGGAAGAATTAATTAAAAAGGAAACGGATTGGGGAAAAATCAAGCATTTTTCTCAGGACATTCCCTTTTCTTTAGAAAATTCATCCTACTGCGTTATATTATGCGATATCTATCCCGATCCCTTAGGGCCTTGGTCTATCAATGATCAGCAATTGTATCTTTATTCCGCCAGGAATATATTAGCGGAGTTATTCAGCGCCTCCTTTGACTGTATTATTGGAGTCAATGAAAATCAAACGCTTTTTCTTGTGTTAGGATCTAACCTGCTGCCGCAAGACTTATATGGCCGAATCGAACCGATTTTAAAACAGTTTGCTCAAATTGCTGAAGAAAATCTAAAGTATTCTGTTCTTCTGTGTTCCGGCTCCTGCTATTCCCAAGTAAAACAATTGGCACATTCTTATCAGGAAGCTAGATGTGTTGAAAAATACCAAGCTTTACATCATGCACGCGGATTCTTCTGTTACCATGAATCTGACTTTTCCAGCCAGGCCGAATATATTTTTTCTGATGAAAAGCGGCACCATCTTTCAAAGCTAATGCGTAAAAGCGACGAGGAGGGTATTAGGGAATTTTTGCAAGGTATTTTTAAAGAAATGACCTGCCAACAACTTCACCCGGTCGCAATTTACTTGCAAATCTGCGATTTGCTGTCTTATGCTATGGGATACGCAGTACAGAATCATATCTTTTCCGAAGAATCTGAAACGCAAAAAGATCTTTTTGAGATTATTGACACTACTGATTCCATCGAGCAGCTGTTTGACTGCACTACCTCCTACTTTCTTAGAATATTACATACAGCTAAGCAACAGGGACATAATCATTTATCAAGTTCTTTGGCACAGCAGATTTTAGATTATATTGAGAATAACTGTCATCAAATAAATTTAAACCTTGAGGACATTGCCTCACATTTTTTTATCAGTAAACAACACCTTTGCTATCTTTTCAAAAAAGAATTTAATTTTACTGTGGGGAATTTTTTACTGCGGATTCGGATGGAAAAAGCCAAGAATTATTTTGATGATGGCTGTGAAAATGTTTCTTTAGTAGCTTATCAATGCGGATATGAGGATGCCAGTTACTTTGGCAAGTGCTTTAAACAATACTATGGTATCTCTCCGCGCTCTTACGTGGACACGAGGATCAAGGGTGAAGGTAAGGACCATTAAATTTAGAATTGTTTTTTATTTTTTGAAATGATTTCCATTTCAAAAAATGTTAAACAGGGCAACCCAAATAAATTTAGTCTTCCATGGGATTGTTCGTTTCCTCCCAAGCAGCTTCATATGTTAGGCCTATATCAGTGATAAAATTGTCATACTATAACTATCAATTCACTTGGTAATATAGTAGAAAACTGGAGAACACCTTTATTCTGCACCTTGAACATATAGTCTCAAAATCCCATATCCATAAACCTGGGGATCTCCCAAAGGATAGCTGTTCTGCTCGCAGGCGTTACCGGAGTTCCCCTCGATGGTATAAACCCTGCCGTTTTCCACCTTTTCCACGATTCCCACATGGTCGATCCATTCGTCCTGATCCCAATTAAAAAAGATAAGGTCACCGGGATTCGGCGTGTAGGTATTGTCCTGCCATTGTCCTCGTTCCTGAAACCAGGGAACCCCCTGGGAGGTGCAGGCCGCAAACTTAGGGAACAGGCCGGCGTCAATATAGCCGCACTGATCGGCGCACCAGGAAACGAAACAGGCGCACCATTCCACATGGGATTCAAACCCGTACCAGCTCCAATAGGGCTCTCCGCCGATGTTTCCTACCTGGGAACGGGCCACCGCTACGAGATCGCCGCCATCGGAAATCATGCCGGAAAGGACTCCAGTCCACAGGGTATCAAATTCCGGGGCCAGAAGTTCGGTAAGGGCGGCCTTTTGACTGGGATTAAAAAAGTACCGCGCTGCCATTTCCTCCGCCGGCTTATGGGTTACGCTGACCGTCAGCACTGTTTTCTCCACTGTCTGCTCTTTCTCCACCGCGTTTCCCTTTTCGTCGGTCTGGACGACGATCTCCGTTATCGTTTCTCTGCCGATCTGATGGGAGATTGTATTCATATCCCAAAAAACGCCCCGCAGAAGTTCTTTCTTTTCTTCCGTTAAATTGGCCACCACCTGGGGATTCTCCGAATCGGTATTTACCTTGACCGCGTAAACTGCAAGCACATCCTTCCAGGGCGCTCTGGAACCGGAAAGCCGGAATACTTCATGCTCGTTTTCTTCCTTCAGATGATCCAGCCTTTCCGAGTATTCTTCATTGATTTCCGCAACAGCCGCCTGCATGGTGATTCCTGTGCCGGTATCTTCCCCGGAGAAAAAAATTCCATAGCAGGAGTAAATGATCGCCGCAATCAGGCAAATTGCCAGAATGACAACCACCGCGACCCAGCCTCCCGCGGCTATAGCCGCAATCAGGCTTTTCACTATCGCTATGGTAGCTTTCACAACAGCTACCGCTGCTTTGGCCAGGGCTTTCGCTCCTTCCGCCGCGGCTCTTGCTGCTGCCCTGGCCGCCTGCGCCGCTTTCTGAGCCGTTCTTGCCGCAGCCTGGGCTGTTTTCTGGGCCGCTTTTGCCGACCGTTGAGCGGTCTTAACGCTTTTTGCTCCTTGCTTTACTCCCTTAATGGAACGTCCGGCGGTTTTCACTGTCTTTTGGGGTTTCCCTTTGATAGTTTTGGCTGCTGTATTCTTTATCCGTGTTTTAGAAACCGTATCTTTGACTGCTTTTCCAGTCTGGCCCGCAGCGTCTTTCGCTTCCTTGATCACACGGGAAGCCTCACGTTTTTCCCGAACCTTCCTGGAGGCGGTCTGGGCCAGCTTCTTTCCGCCCCGATAGGTAAGGTCCGCGCCTTTTTGAGCTGCGGTTTTCATACCGGAGACTGTCTGATTCGCGGCGCTGTTGGCCGGAGTATTGGAGGATTCCTCATTTTGTCCGGCAAAGGGAGTTTCTTTTAATTCCGAGACCGTTTTTTCTTTAGACTTCAGCCACGCTTCCCTCATAGCGGTTTTGGGGGCTCTGGCCGCGCTTTCCAGCACCTTGGGTCTGCTGGTTTCCGGCTTCAGCTTAATTTCTTTCAAAAACGCACCTCCTGTGCTATACTATTGATGTAACTCATGGAACCATAAAGGAGCAAGCTGCTATGCTGACAAATTCAAATGAATATCTTGCCACTGTTGAACAGGTGAAACGGGAGATTAAAGCGGCCCAATATAGGGCTGTTGTTCATGTAAATACGGAACTGATTATGCTGTACCACAGCATTGGCTGCGTGATCAACGCGCATAAAAGCTGGGGCAATAAATTTATTGAAAATCTGGCGCGGGACATTAAACTGGAATTTCCTCAGACTACAGGCTATTCCGTCCGAAACCTGAAATACATGGCGAAGTTTGCGCGATTGTTTCCAGATGCGGAATTTGTGCAAGCGTCGCTTGCACAAATCACTTGGTATCACAATATTGCCTTAATGGATAAAGTAAAAGACACTGATGCTTATCTCTGGTATGCGGTTCAAACTGCAAAAAACGGGTGGTCCCGTAATGTGCTAGTTCACCAAATTGAAAGCGGCCTGTATCAGCGCCAGGCGCTGGCAGAAAAAATTTCCAATTTCGAAAACAGGCTTCCGTCACCACAGAGTGAACTGGCAGTACAAACCATGAAAGATCCCTATATTTTTGATTTTATCCCTTTTAAAGAGGATATGGTGGAACGGGATATAGAACGGGCTCTGGTACAGGATGTGACCAAGCTTCTGTTGGAGCTTGGCACCGGTTTTGCCTTTTTGGGGAATCAGTACCACTTGAACGTAGGCGGCGATGATTTCTACATCGATCTACTTTTCTATAATTTGAATCTTCGCTGCTATGTGGTGATAGAATTGAAAACTGGAGAATTCAAACCGGAGTATGCCGGGCAGTTAAATTTTTATCTCTCGGCGGTGGATGGTATTCTGAAAAAAGAAGCAGACAATCCTTCTATCGGTCTGTTGCTTTGTAAAAGCAAAAACGACTTGGTGGCAGAATATTCGTTAAAAGACATGAGTAAGCCTATCGGCGTCAGCGAATATAAGGTAACCAGCACTTTGCCGGAAGAACTGGAGCATCAGCTTCCTTCTGTAGAAGATCTGCAAAAACGTATTCAAAAATAGAGCGTTTCCCCTTCGCACTGTTCGTGCAAAGGGGAATTTTTTAAGATTGAGAGCCGAAGGCCTCCCCTCTGATGTAATATTGTTTCATCTATGGTTACAATCCTCTTAATGCCTCGTCCGGTTTGGTCGTCATGAGTTTGTACAGCTTGGTATTCTGAGGGAAGCTGTTTTCAAAGGGGACGATGTTTCCGGCGCAGCGGATCAGGCCGCAGCCCGCCGCCACATTGGTGATGTACCCCAGCTGGGTTTCGGAAATATTCAAAAGCCCGGCCAGTTCCTCCCGATCCGTCGCGGACTGATTCAGCAGAATTAAAAATTCTGAGTTTGCCAGCATAAGGCGGGCAGTATCGGAGCGGAGCAGCTCGTCCACATTCTGGGTTAATCCTGTTGCCAGGCCGTTATATTTTCGAATCCGCTTCCACAGCTTGTAGAAAAAGTCGGCGCTGTACTGATAGCGGAAAAGCAGATAAAATTCATCGGCGAATACCCATGTGGTTTTGCCCTTTCTCCAGTTCTGGATCACCCGGTTGAAAATGGCGTCCAGGGTCACCAGCATTCCGATGGGCATAAGCTGTTCCCCTAATTCCCGGATGTCATAGGAAATGATCCGGGCCTTGGTATTCACATTGGTTTGATGGGCAAAGGTGTTTAAAGACCCGGTGATAAAAAGTTCAGACGATAAGGCAAGACCCTTGGCCTCCGGTTCCGGCTGATTCAACAGGGAATGGTATAAATCTTTCAGAGTAGGTGGCTGCCCGGTGTACCTGTTGGCTGTGTATTCCCGGTACACTTCTTCGGTGCAGCGGTCCAGAATGGATTTTTCCCTGGCGGATACGTTCCCCGCCCCTACCAGCTGCTCAAACAGGGACAAGATAAATTCCGACTTTTCAATCAGTGGATTCCGTTCATCTCCATAGGCCCGGTCCATATCCATGGCGTTCAGGTGGGTGCCGGAGGAAGCCGATACCCGGATCACTTCGCCGCCCAGCGCTTCCACTAAATATCCAAATTCAGACTCCGGGTCCAGAATCAGGACATCGTCATTGGTAGTCAGGACGATGCTAACGATTTCTTCCTTGGCGGAAAAGGATTTTCCCGATCCGCTGACTCCAAGGCGAAAACTGTTCCCGTTGAGAAGTTTTCGGCGGTCAGCCACAATCATGTTTTTGCTGACCGCATTTTGTCCGTAGTAAATCCCGCCGTTTTGGAGGATTTCCTGGGCCCGGAAAGGAATCAGCACAGCGGTGCTTTCGGTGGTCAGAGTCCGCAGGGCCTGGATTCTTCGCAGGCCATAGGGGAGAGCCGTATCCAGGCCATCCTTCTGCTGCCAGCGAAGAACGCTCATCTGGCACAGGTTCTTCCGGGCTGTCGAGAGCAGTGTTTCCGTATCGCTGTCCAGCTGTTCTTTGGAATCCGCCAGATGGACCATGGTAACCAGGCCGAACATCATCCGCTGATCCCGGTTCGTCAGATCGTCCATCATTTCCTTGGTTTCTTTTCTCTGCTGCTCCATGTCATAGGGCAGGACAGCGGAGAAGTTGTTGGCGGCATTCTGCTTCCGCTGCCAATTGGCCGCGTTAGTTTCCACCCCCAGCAGCTTATTCTGCACCTCTCTGACCGCCTCGTCGGTAGATACCGGGAGAATGTCAATGGAAAGCATGAGACTCCGGTCCAGATCGCAGAGCTCGGATATCATGGCGTCCTTCAGGTAGCTGGCGTAGCCCTGCAGGTAGAGCGCCCGGCCCCAGCGGCCGTTTAACCGGAAACAATCCTTGTGGAATTCCATACTGTCCGGGCACAGCCAATCTTTGAAGCTGTGTCCCAGCCTCATGTTTTCCTTGAGATTAAAGTCAAAAGCCGCCGGCTCCCCGCCTTTGAAAAAGTCCCGGAAAATCCGCAGCCGATCCTGAAGCTCCAGTTCCCGGCCTACTGAGGAAAGCTGTGCAAGATGGGTGATGATGCTGGTGCCTACGCGGGAAAAATAGGCGCGGGCCTCGCTAATGTTCTTTTTCACCACGCTGACGGTAATGTACCGATCCTGCACCACGCTGCTGCTCACACCCGTCACCTTGGAGAGCAGCATTTCATTGTACTCTTTTCGGAAATGATCCAGCCCGTCTCCCTTTTCTGGAAGCAGCAGGTCTTTTTCAAATTCCGCCTTGTCGATCCTTCTGTTGTTGATGGTAATTTTAGCGAAAGCGCCGGAATCCAAGGCGTTCAAAAGTTCCGAGTAATCCAGAAACATGGCCGTTTTATCCTCTTTTCCGGCGATGCTGTAGTTGATATCGGTAAAGGAAAAGGATTTCGAGTATAAACTTCCAGACTGAAAAATCCCATCCGGCCAAACGCGGCGGACGGGAATCGCGTCCTGAACGGACCGGGGAATGGTAAACCGTTCTTTTTCCTGTTTGAGTGCTCTTGATAGGGTTTTAATAATAGGCATTTCTCCTTTCCGGGTGAAGTAACTGGCTGTTATCGTTCCCAGCCTTTGGTCTTAGGAGGCCGCTGCTCCCGACTGACGTCTTTCTGCTCTCCATCGAGAGGGATTACCTGGCTTCCTGTTTGTTCGCAAAGTTCGGCAAATTCACAAATGTGGTATAGGGTTCCGCCAAATTCCCCCTCTGTTTCGAAGTGGGTATCGTCAATATACCGGCAGATCCGGTCACGGAAATTCCCGTCGGCTCCAATAATTCGTATCCTTTCTCCATCGGCAACGCGGAACTTCTCTTTGTAATCAGGAGTAATAAAGCTGATGCCCCTCTCAGCTTCTTTCATATGATGTTCCAGCGCTTCAGTAGAATAGGCATAGAGATAGAGGCAGTTGTCTTTTGACTGCGGGCTGCAGAGTATTAAATAGGAATACCGCGCGGAATCCACGCGAAGCCCATAAACATCGGCAGTTTGGCTTTTGAAAAAGCTTGTATGGCTGGCGCAGTATTTCTGCATAGCATTTCTATCCTTAAAAATGGTATTCCTCAGTTCTTTTAATACGCTTTGCGCCTCCGACCAAAATGCTTCCCTTATCGGAGGTTCTTGCAGTATATTCCACTTCATGGGCAGATCCCTATCCTGCTGGTTAAAGTTTCCAACTAAGACGCCGATGAAGCCTGTCTGCTGGGAGATCTGGCTGCTTTGAAGTTCGGCGTAAATTTTTTCCTGGGGCGTCATCGGGCGAATGTTCAGTTCCATTACTCAATCTCCTTCTCTTTCCCAGCCGGTGGCTGGGGTTCGGTATTTTTCTTCCATTTGCAGGGAGGTTTTTCCCCTTTTGCGATGGCGTCCCGCATGACCTCATAGTAAAGGCTGTTGGATTTGAATACCAGCTTTTTCGGATACAGGAATTCCGACTTAAACCACGCCCACGCGAATTTTTCGGCGGTCATTCCATGATATTTGAAAAAGCCGCAGGCCGCAAAGGGCGAGGCCCCAAGAATGCATATCCAGCCTACTTCCTCGCTGCCGATCAGCGGCCGCAGCCAAAAATACAGCCCAACTGCGGTTCCTACGGCCAGCAGGGAACAGAATAGCTGCCGGAAATTCAATCCAAAAAAGATGGATTCCTGATAGTCCCGGATTTCCTTTGGTATCTTTACTTCTATGGCTTTTCTCTCCTTTCAGTAAACTACAATCCCAATAATTCCTTGACGATTCGATCGCTCATTCTGACCGCGCCTACCAAAACCAATAAATTGAAAATCACTTCCATGATATAACTCCATACCGCCGTGACGTCCGCCACGCCGGGGTTTACCAGCGGCGGGGTGGAAGCCATGACAGTAAAAATGACACAGGCCAGGGCGATGATTACCCCTTCCAGGCAGACCCCCGCGTAAGCCCGGAGAAAATTTTTTCCGATATTGCTGGTGGGTTCTCCCGCAAAGGAGGAAAGGGGGATCGGCGAAATCGCCGAGAAAATATAGATTTTAAACATACGGGCATAAACCGTTAAAATCATGATAAACGCGAGCACGATAATGAACAGGCCGCCCAACAGGGTGACGATCCACAGGGGAATGCTGTTCAAAAAATCCACCCGGTTAATCCGGTCAACAATGTCCTGGGGAAGAGCCGTTCCTGTTACCCCGGACAAGCCGGATTGGGTAATCACTGTGGAAACCATTCCCTGTATGATGGAAAACAGGGCCAGCATGAGATCGAGTCCGTATCCTACCGCCGCCTTTGCCAAAGCGAAGCGGAGCAGAAGCTTGAACGCCAGTTCCGGCCTTTTCATTTCAGCCAGGCCGGAACAGGTTTTGACTACTCCCACAGCAAAAAATAGAACCAGCAGGCCGTACCCGATGGCTTTCAGCGCCCCGTTGATATCCAGCATAACGTTCCAGATCCCGCCGCCCTTAAAGGTATCGGGCTCCTGGGTCAGCAGTGCCCAGATTTCGGACAGCTTTGCGTTCCAGGTATCCAGCGCGTAATTTAATAGTGATAGGTAATCCTTTGATGTTATCTCCGGATTTTCCCCCACTCCAAACCGTGCATGATAGTTTCCCATCACACGGCTTTCCATCAAGGATATTTACATTTTCATTCAGACAATTTCTTCAATATTTGCAAGACGTCGCAGTTCATTCAGCTTTTGCAGTTGGTTATCGCATAAGGATAGCTTTCTCATGTGCTTTTCAATCGTTTCCGCCGTTGTTGCGTGTATCAATCGATGCACCGATTCGGTAACGAGCACTAAATTAGAATACTCATCTCCACCGCCTTTGGATTTGGGCACTTTGTGATGGCAGTGAATATTTCCAAAGCAGAGCTCCTGTCCCGTGATTGCACACCTGCCCCTTTGTCCGCAGTACAGCGATAGGCGGTTATCATTGTATTCTATGGTCTGATTTGCAACGGGGTGGTTCATAAGCAGCCGTAGCATTGCCGTGTTCACCTCCAGATTTCGGTGGATAGCCGTCCTGCCTTCGGGAGTATAGCTGTTGACAATACGCCGTTTGCTCTTTGGATTTTCATGGTGTATATACGCTATCGGAATCAGCGCATTTCCATCAACGAACCGCAGCATTTTGCTTTCACCATAGCGTTCTTTGATATATCTCGGCACATGATACTTCAACCCTTTTGCTCTAACTTCTGCTATAGGCTTCATTCGCTTTCTCAGCCTTGTTATCTGGCTGTCTAAGACTTGAAAGGCCAACCGCTTTAAATCAAGAGAGATACAAGTGGCGAATCGGTAATACTGATGGATTCCAAGTATGTAGGCATTGTATTTCCTTACGGCCTCATACGAACCCATATGCCCTGGCTTTGGATATTCCATTTCCTGTGTAAGAACCTTTATGTTCTCTCTGATTTTCTGCATGGCTTTATCCCGAATATGGCTTTTAACCACATATTTGTCTTTACCGTTCGGCTCTTTTCCACGCTTTATAACTGTCAGTTTGAATCCAAGAAACTCTGAGTATTCCTCCCGAAGGTTGATTACTTTTGATTTCTCAGGGCTTACCTCCAGCCCAAGCCGCTTATTCAGCCAATCGATTGTGGCATGGTACAGCTTAACCGCATTTTGATAATTGTTAGTAAATATCTTAAAATCGTCCGCATATCTTACAGCGGTACAAAGCTTTAGATTGCTCCGTTTCTTTAACGCTGTATATTTATTGCTCTTGCACAGACTGCCGTTGCTATTCACGCTTGGCCGGTAGCTTATTCTTGTGGGGAAATCCTCCCACTGGCTTGCTATCCACCAGTCAAATTCATTCAGCACGACATTCGACAGCAAAGGAGATATGATGCCGCCCTGCGGCGTACCTCTTTCAGGAAAGCCGATTCCTGCAATTTCTGCCTTCAGCATTACTGAAATAATGCTTATCAGCTTCTTGTCCCTAATCCCCATTGCCCACATCTGTTTTAAGAGCTTCCCGTGGTTGACGTTTTCAAAGAATCCCTTGATATCCACGTCCACAACAAAATGAAGATTCGTGCATTGCATATTCTTCATAACCTGGGCCATTGCGTGCTCTTGGCTCCTGTTCGGTCTGAACCCGTAACTATGGTCGTGAAACTTCGCTTCACATATCGGCTCAAGCACCTGCAAGATACATTGCTGGATTAGCCTGTCCAATATGGTCGGAATACCAAGGGGACGCGTTTTGCCGTCACCTTTCGGAATTTCTACTCTGCGAACTGCTTGTGGTACATACCATACAAATTTCCTTTGCACGAGCCGTATCAGCCGTTCTTCCGAGAGTTTAGCCAGATTTTCAATTGTTCGTTTATCCGTGCCCGCTGTTCTGCTTCCGCTGTTCTTTTTCAGGTTTCGATATGCCAGCTTGATATTTTGTGGTAGCGTAATGAGTTCAATTAAATGTTTAAACTCTTTTCCCGCTTTACTATCGGCATACAGCTTATCCTGGATATCTTGGAAATCATAATACTCAGCGTGACGGAGTTTGCTTTTCTTACTTGTCCTGCAATTTGTCATAGTCGGCGTACTCCTTCCCTGCGGTTGGATTTGCCTTTCTTAGTCTTACTCGAACCTATGAAAGCCTGTCTGTCATGAATATATTTAGTTGTAAATGTTCCCTGACTACAGCCCATCCCTCCATCATGTTTCCATGACTTCACAGGTACTATGGCTGCGCTTTCACCTTGATAAAAGCAGGTTATACCGCTTTGGTGCCGCTTTCCCTGCTAACGCTTCTCAGCCTGCAACGGCTCCGCGTTCAAAGGTTTTCCACGTTCCGATATTCCTATCTATACATATATGTCCTTAGGGTTCCCTTTGAGCCTGTGCGCTTGGCGGCGCCTGTAACGCCGCAGGGTATTTCATAACAACTATTCTTACTTTACCCCACACACCCCGTTTTCACGGTCAAGGCATTTCTGCCAAGTTTCTCTTTAGACCCTTTCCTTCGGGAGTTCGTCAGTATTGTATACATTCTCCCCATAGACATTTTGTAGAGCCCCGGCCTATAGACCGCACACCCCATCTCTGGGGCGCCTTCCTCGCCGTTATGCGTTAGGGCGGTTTTCAGCCGACTTCAACGGGCTGCATCGGATTTGGACTGTTGCACGTCCCTATCCTTTGCCGTAGTATTAGGCGGAGCGTTTCAGGGCGTTACTCCATCATTCCACTCCTTGGAATATCAGTTAGTAAATCCTGAGATTTACTGCTGTTTTTACCTTGTTTCAGGCCCGCGCCCTCGCAAGTTTATTAGCAGCAACGTGTCGCTACACAATTGTCAAGAATCCAGTTTGCGGCGGGTCACCTCCTTCTTTTCTCCCCATTTTTGTGCTGTGC
>OGOT01001668.1_pt1 | contig 12882 bp, 8 predicted proteins | sample 1552791 | NCBI WGS metagenome assembly OGOT01 (sample SAMEA2580160, study PRJEB22360) | human gut metagenome | biome: human gut; feature: human-associated habitat; material: faeces | place: Denmark | collected 2008/2010
TCGCCAATGGCGGGCCGCGCCCTTCGGGGTATGCTTAGCACGGCGGATTACAAAGATGGCAAAGCACTCAAATCCTGTCATACGGAGTTTGTTCATATCTACGGTGCGGCTTTCTTTACATAGGAGGATATGTCAGAACAGGCATATCCTCTTTTTTTGTGCCCCGTCAAGCATAGTTTTAGACGGTGTAACGCTATGGGTTAGGGAGCTAAAGCATAGCTTTTTGTTTGAAATAGGAGCTTGTCCGTTTTTTCTTCGTATATTTACCCTCCAAGAATTAAACACACTAAACTAAATATTTATGTTACTGCCAAAACAGTCTCGCAATTGTGTAACCGGGCTGGCTGCCGCTTGCTCGTTGCTATTGATTGCCTGCTCTCCGGAGGAAGTCCGGCAGGTCAATCTTATTCCCAAACCGGAACAGATGACAATGACCGGAGGAACTTTCACGGTCGATAGTCTCGCGTTATTTGGCGGGCAGTCTTCCCGGAATATCAAAACAGTGATCGATGAAGCCTGGTCCGGTAACCCGGAAGGTTATCAGTTGGATGTGACGCCGGGAGGAATCGACCTGCGTGCCGGTTCGCCGGACGGTCTGTTCTATGGGATGCAGACGTTACGCCAACTCTATGCCGGAGGAGAGGTCCCATGTGTTTCGATCCGGGATAATCCTCGTTTTGGGTATCGGGGATTGCATCTGGATGTATCCCGTCATTTCTTCTCCAAAGAGGAAGTGATGAAATTGCTGGATGTGATGTCTTTTTACAAGTTGAACACCTTGCATATGCATCTGACGGATGCCGGAGGATGGCGTATCGAGATAGACAAATATCCGAAACTGACTTCTGAAACGGCCTTCCGCACCGAATCTGATTGGCGGAAGTGGTGGGATGGTCGCGACCGTAAGTATCTGCCGGAAGGGACGCCGGGTGCTTACGGCGGTTACTATACGAAGGAGGACATCCGGGAGATCGTGAAACATGCGGCTTCCAAACATATAAACATAATACCGGAGATCGAATTTCCGGGGCATTCGGAAGAGGTCCTGATGGCCTATCCTGAACTGAGCTGTTCGGGAAAGCCTTACCAGAACGGCGATTTTTGTATCGGTAACGAGCAGTCGTTTACATTCATGGAAGACGTATTGGCGGAGGTGATCGATCTTTTCCCGTCCGAATATATCCATGTCGGTGGCGATGAAGCCGGGAAGTCCGCCTGGAAGAAATGTCCGAAATGCCAGGCTTTGATGAAGAAAAACGGAATGAAGAGCGTGGACGAACTTCAGAGTTATATGATTCATCGGGCTGAAGAATTTCTGAATTCGAAGGATCGCAGGCTGATCGGTTGGGATGAGATTCTGGAAGGCGGCCTGGCTCCGGAGGCGACCGTTATGTCGTGGCGTGGAGAGGACGGTGGAATTAAAGCCGCCCGTATGGGACATGATGTAGTGATGACGCCCGGCAACTACATGTATTTGGATTTCTATCAGGCCGATCCGAAGACACAGCCCTATGCTATCGGCGGTTATACGCCGATTAAGAAAGTGTATAGCTATAATCCTGTACCGGCAGATTCGCTTACAGCCGAAGAATGTCAACATATTTTGGGTGTGCAGGCCAATACCTGGACCGAATATATCCAGACACCCGAATATCTGGAATATATGATGTTCCCGCGTGCCCTTGCCGTGGCCGAGATCGGATGGACGCCGCAGGAATTACGGACATGGGAGGATTTCAAACCTCGCATGAATGCGCATATTTCCAAATTGCAGGGAATGGGGATCCGTACTTTTACCCTTTCGGACGAATTGGAAGTGACCATGCAGGTCGATACGGCAGGCAGAAAGATAGAAGTCATACTGGATGCCGAGAAATATCCGGCGGAAATCCGCTACACGACGGACGGTTCTGTTCCGGTGGCATCTTCCACCCTTTATGCCGGGCCGATAACCGTGCAAGATTCCGCCCATATCAAAGCCGCTATTTTCCGAGACGGTGTGCTTCAGGGGACACCGACGGAAAAGAAAGTGGATTATCATCGGGCCATCAATAAGCCTATACATTATAATAGTAAGCTCTACGAAGGCTATATGGCCGGAGGAACAAACGCCTTGTTGGACGGCTATCGGGGCGGCCTGACTTATCTGGACGGACGTTGGCAAGGTTATTTGGATGATCTGGACTGTGTGATCGATATGGAAGAGGAAACGGATATCCATAAAGTGTCCATTCGTTTCATGCAATTGATCGGTCCGGGGGTGTTCCAGCCCGGACAAGTGGAGTTGTTGACTTCGGAAGATGGTGAAAACTTTATTTCCCGCGGGATTGTTCCGACAGCGGTTCCGACTGATGATCCGGACCTCCTGTTCCAAGAATATACGTTCGACGGTAACTGGAAAACCCGTTATATCCGTTTGAAAGCGCCGAGGGCGAATCCCGGTTTTATTTTTGCGGATGAGATCGTTGTTTGGTAAATTAAAAATTAGGAATTAAGAATTAAAAAATATGAAGGTATTGTTGTTTTCTTTTCTATTGAGTTGCTGTTCTGCGTTGGTTTACGCGCAACAGCCGGTAGATTATGTGAATCCGTTTATCGGGACAAGCAACTACGGGACGACCAATCCCGGTGCGATTTGCCCCCAGGGAATGATGAGTGTTACCCCCTTCAATGTGATGGGGTCGAAAAGTAATAAGTTTGATAAGGACAGCCAGTGGTGGTCCACGCCTTATTCGGCGGACAATAATTTCTTCACCGGTTATGCGCACGTCAATCTGAGCGGTGTCGGTTGTCCGGAGATGGGAAGCCTGTTGTTGATGCCTACCTCCGGGGAGCTGAATGTGGATTATCACGCATACGGCAGCGAATACAAGAACGAGGTGGCCCATCCAGGCTATTATAGTAATATCCTGACGAAATATAACATCAAGACGGAAGCTACCGCCTCCATGCGTACCGGCCTGACACGTTTTACTTTCCCGAAAGGGCAGGGGAATATCCTCTTGAATTTGGGTGAGGGGCTGACGAATGAAACCGGTGCGACCGTTCGTATGGTGAGCGATACGGAGATAGAGGGAAGCAAGCTGCTCGGTACGTTCTGCTATAACCCGCAGGCTGTTTTCCCGATCTATTTCGTGATGAAGCTCAGCAAAGCCCCCAAGCAGGCCGGCTACTGGAAGAAACAACGCGAGATGAAGGGAGTGGAAGCCGAATGGGATGCCTATTCCGGCAAATATAAATTGTACACGAAGTATGACCGTGAGATGAGTGGTGACGACATCGGTGTCTGGTTCAAGTATGATACCGAAGAAGACGAAGTGATCGAAGTAAAGATGGGTGTCTCGTTTGTCAGCATCGAAAATGCCCGCCTGAATATGAACACCGAACAGCCGGATTTCAATTTCGACAAAGTGCGTGCGGCAGCCGGCAAGATGTGGAACGACGATCTGTCGCGTGTGATGGTGGAAGGCGGGACGAACGACGATAAGACGATTTTCTATACCGCCATGTACCACCTGCTGATCCATCCGAACATCATCCAGGACGTGAATGGCGAATATCCGATGATGGAAAGCCTGAAAGTCGGCCATACTACCGGAAACCGCTATACGGTCTTTTCGCTCTGGGACACCTACCGCAATGTCAGCACATTGATGACATTGCTCTATCCCGAAAAACAGCTCGACATCATCCGCACCATGATCGACATGTACAAGGAAAGCGGCTGGCTTCCGAAGTGGGAACTGTACGGACGCGAAACGCTGACGATGGAAGGCGATCCGTCTATCCCTTATATCGTGGATGCTTATATGCGCGGTTTGCGCGATTACGATATCGAGACTGCCTACGAAGGGATGCGCAAGGGTGCTACTACTCCCGGAGAGTTCAACCTGCTTCGCCCGGACAATAACGACTATATGAGCAAAGGCTACGTCCCCTTGCGCGAACAGTATGATAATTCGGTTTCGCATGCCTTGGAATATTATATTGCCGACTGGAATCTCTCGTTGTTGGCAGATGCGTTGGGAAAGAAGGAAGACGCCAAGTTGTTCCGTGAGCGGGCTATGGGGTATAAGCATTACTATTGCAAGGAGTTCGGTACGCTTCGTCCCATCCTGCCCGACGGCACGTTCTATTCCCCTTTCGATCCGAAACAGGGGGAGAACTTCGAGCCGAGCCCCGGTTTCCATGAAGGAAACGCCTGGAACTACACGTTCTATGTCCCCCATGACATCAAAGGCCTTGCCAAACTGATGGGCGGTCAGAAGAAGTTTGTCGATAAGTTGCAGATGGTCTTCGACAAAGGGTACTACGATATGGCAAACGAGCCGGATATCGCCTATCCGTACCTCTTCAGCTATTTCAAGGGAGAAGCCTGGCGTACGCAGAAGCTGGTCCGCGAACTGTTGGGCAAATATTATCATAATGCTCCGAACGGACTTCCGGGTAACGACGATACGGGTACGATGTCTACCTGGGCGATCTTCTCGATGATGGGATTCTATCCGGCCTGTCCCGGTGACCTGGATTATGTTGTGACTTCTCCGACCTTCAACAAGGTGACGATCCGGCTGGACGAGAAGTTCTACCCGAAAGGCGAATTGGTGATCGAGTCCGCCCGCAAAACCCCGGAAGATATTTATATCAAAGAGGTGACAGCCGGCGGAAAGAAGCTGAAAGGGTATACGATTTCGCAAGACGAACTGGTGAATGCCGGGACATTGCGCTTCACGCTGGAAAACAAGCATTGATTTCCCCTCTCAATTTTATTTGAAATGGCATTTAAACGTTGAAAAACGGTTTCAAATTTTCTTGAAGCCGTTTTTCACTATTGAATCCCCGTTTCAATATTTCTTGAAGTGCCTTTTTAATGGTGAAAAACCGTTTCAAGAAAAATGGAGATGGGTTTCACCATTGAAAAATGGCTTCAAGAAAATTAGAAACGACTTTTCAACGTTTAAATGCCATTTCAAATATTCTTGAGACCTATAAATTATTATCTTTGCACACGTAAAAAAGAAAAACAGTTTAATCCATATTATATAATGTATAGAACAAGAACATGTGGCGACCTGCGCCTTGCCGATGAAGGCTTGGTGATTACGCTGGCCGGCTGGGTACAGAAAACCCGTAAGATGGGTGGCATGACGTTCGTGGATATCCGCGACCGTTACGGTATTACGCAATTGGTGTTTAACCAGGAAGTGGATGCCGCTCTTTGTGAGAAAGCAAATAAGCTGGGACGCGAATATGTTATCCAGGTGACGGGAACCGTTCGCGAACGTTCCAGCAAAAACCCGAATATCCCTACCGGTGAGATCGAAATCATCGTTTCGGAACTGAATGTCCTGAATGCTGCCGTGACTCCTCCTTTCACGATTGAAGACGATACGGACGGGGGGGACGACCTGCGTATGAAATACCGTTATCTGGATTTGCGCCGCAACGCCGTCCGCAAGAACCTGGAACTGCGTCATCGTATGGCTTTCGAGGTGCGTAACTATCTGGACAAGCATGGATTCCTGGAAGTCGAAACTCCGGTGCTGGTAAACTCGACGCCTGAAGGGGCGCGTGACTTTGTCGTGCCTTCCCGTATGAATCCCGGACAGTTCTACGCTTTGCCTCAGTCTCCGCAGACGTTGAAGCAGTTGTTGATGGTTTCCGGTTTCGACCGTTATTTTCAGATCGTGAAATGTTTCCGTGACGAAGACCTGCGTGCGGACCGCCAGCCCGAATTTACACAGATCGACTGCGAAATGAGCTTTGTGGAACAGGAAGACGTGCTGAACATTTTCGAAGGAATGGCCAAGCACCTGTTCAAGGTGATCCGGGGCATCGATATAAAAGAAGCTTTCCCGCGTATCAGTTGGCACGATGCCATGAAATATTACGGAAGCGACAAGCCGGACCTGCGTTTCGATATGAAGTTCGTCGAACTGATGGACATCATGAAGGGACACGGTTTCTCCGTATTCGATAATGCTGCTTATGTCGGCGGTATCTGTGCGGAAGGGGCGGCTTCTTATACGCGCAAGCAGTTGGATGCGCTGACTGAGTTTGTGAAACGTCCGCAGATCGGTGCAAAGGGCATGGTATATGCCCGTGTGGAGGCAGACGGCAATGTGAAGTCGAGCGTGGATAAATTCTATACCCAAGAAGTATTGCAGCAGATGAAAGAGGCCTTCGGCGCAAAACCGGGCGACTTGATTCTGATCCTTTCCGGCGACGATGCGATGAAGACGCGCAAACAACTTTGCGAATTGCGTCTGGAAGTGGCCGGTCAGTTGGGCTTGCGTGACAAGAACAAGTTCGCCTGCCTGTGGGTGATCGACTTCCCGCTGTTCGAGTGGAGCGAAGAAGACCAGCGCTTCTATGCAATGCACCATCCGTTTACTTCTCCCAAACCCGAAGATATTCCTTTGCTGGACAGCGATACGGGAGCCGTCCGTGCGAATGCATACGACATGGTGATCAATGGTGTCGAAGTGGGTGGCGGTTCCATCCGTATCCACGACAGCAAGTTGCAGGATAAGATGTTCCAGTTGTTGGGCTTCACCGAAGAAAAGGCACAGGAGCGTTTCGGCTTCCTGATGAATGCCTTCAAATATGGTGCGCCTCCTCACGGTGGTCTGGCTTACGGTCTGGACCGTTGGGTCTCTTTGTTTGCCGGCCTCGATTCTATCCGTGACTGTATCGCGTTCCCGAAAAACAACTCCGGTCGCGATGTCATGCTGGATGCGCCCGGACAACTGGATGATTCGCAGTTGGAAGAATTATGCCTGAAAGTAGATATTAAGGAGTAATATACCGATAGGTCGATTTGCCGGTATGCTGGTGAATGGTTCACTGGCCTATTGGCAAATTGATTTATTTATAAATTATTGATTATGTTAAGGGTTAAGGATATACTGAAAGAAATCGAACAATACGCTCCGTTGCCATTGCAGGAAAGTTTTGACAATGCAGGTGTGCAGGTAGGCGATGTGAATCAGCCGGCTACCGGTGCGCTTCTTTGCCTCGACGTTACCGAAGAGGTGGTGGACGAGGCGATAGAGATGGGGTGTAATCTGATTGTCTCTCATCATCCTTTGGCCTTTAAAGCCTTCAAATCCCTGACCGGTTTGACCTATATCGAGCGGTGCATGATGAAGGCCTGCAAGTATGACTTGGTGATCTATGCCGCCCATACCAATCTCGATAATGCGGCGGGAGGCGTGAACTTCCGTCTGGCGGAACTGATCGGGCTGGAAAATGTCCGTGTCCTGAGCCCCCAGAAAGGAGCTTTGCTGAAGCTGGTCACTTTCGTGCCGGAGGCCTATGCCGATTTGGTGAGGACGACCTTGTTCAATGCGGGAGCCGGAGCGATAGGCGACTATGATTCCTGTAGCTTCAGCCTGCCGGGGAGCGGGACTTTCCGTGCCGGTGAAGGGACGAACCCGTTCTGTGGCGAAATAGGCGAGTTGCATGTGGAGTCGGAAATCCGTATCGAAACGATATTGCCCGCTTTCCGTAAGTCGACGGTGACGCGTGCGTTGCTTTCCGTCCATCCTTATGAAGAACCGGTATTCGATTTCTATCCTTTGGATAATGCCTGGAACCAGGTCGGTTCGGGGGTAGTCGGAGAGTTGCCCGAAGAAGAGAGTGAATTGGGCTTCCTGCAACGGATCAAGGAGCTGTTCCAGGTGGGGTGCGTGAAGCATTCCGCCCTGACCGGCAAGCCGATACGCGAAGTCGCTTTATGCGGGGGGAGCGGCGCTTTCCTGATCAAAGACGCAATCAGTTACGGTGCGGACGTTTTCATTACGGGGGAGGCTAAATATAATGACTTTTACGATGTGGAAGACCGGATTCTGCTGGCGGTTATTGGTCATTATGAAAGTGAAGTCTGTACAAAAGATATCTTTTATAACATAATATCGAAAAAATTCCCTACCTTTGCGGTACATTTTTCGAATGTTAATTCAAACCCGGTAAAATATTTATAGAATGGCTACAGATAAACAATCAGCTGAAAAAGAGATTACAGTTGAAGAAAAGCTTTCTACGCTGTATCAGCTTCAGACGATGATGACTGAAATTGATAAGATCAAGACACTTCGCGGCGAACTTCCCTTGGAAGTACAGGACTTGGAAGATGAGATCGCTGGTCTGGAAACACGTCTTCAGAACTATCAGTCAGAAATTAAAGACTTTGAGAATGCTGTTGTAGAACAGAAACATAAGATTACGGAGTCAACCGGTCTGATTGAAAAATATAAAGCGCAGTTGGATAACGTGCGTAACAACCGTGAGTTCGACAACTTGTCAAAAGAAATAGAATTCCAGGGACTTGAAATCGAGTTCTCTGAAAAGAAGATTCGTGAATTCGGTGAAGCGATCAACCGTAAGAAAGAAGAGATCGCCGAACTGTCCGAAAGACTGGAAGGCCGTAAGGCTGATTTGGTTCAAAAGCAGGGTGAACTGGAACAGATCATTTCCGAAACCAAGCAGGACGAAGAGAAACTGCGCGAAAAAGCAAAGAAACTGGAGGCGAATATCGAACCGCGCCTCTTGACTGCTTTCAAACGTATCCGCAAGGGGGCACGTAACGGCTTGGCTGTCGTATATGTACAGCGTGGTGCCTGCGGTGGTTGTTTCAATAAGATTCCGCCCCAGAAACAGTTGGATATCAAGTTGCGTAAGAAAGTGATCGTTTGCGAATACTGTGGTCGTATCATGATCGACCCTGAATTGGCAGGCATAGAAGAATAATCGGATGCGCGACGTTGTCCGTGCATATATAGAGAAATATCGGTTGCTTACGGAAAACCGTCCGGTTCTGGTCGGTGTAAGTGGCGGAGCAGATTCAATAGCCCTACTCACCATTTTGGTGGAGTCGGGCTATTCCTGTATTGCGGCGCATTGTAATTTTCATTTGCGGGGAGACGAATCCCTGCGTGACGAACAGTTTGTAAGGGAGTATGCCCGAAAGCTGGATGTCCCTTTCCTGATGACGGACTTCGATACCCGGAAATATGCAGCCGACCGGCATCTCTCCATTGAAATGGCTGCCCGCGAGTTGCGCTATGGCTGGTTCGAAGAGCAACGGGCTGCAACCGGGGCGCAGGCTGTCGCTGTGGCTCATCATCGTGACGACAGTGTGGAAACGCTTTTGATGAATCTGGTACGTGGGACCGGCATCAGGGGAATGAGCGGGATTCGTTCGAGGAACGGTTTCGTGGTGCGCCCTTTGCTTGCCGTGAGCCGTGAGGATATCTTGGAGTGGCTTGCCGGACGCGGTTTGACGTATGTGACCGACAGCACCAACCTTTCCGATGCTTATACGCGCAATTTTATCCGCCTGCGTGTCCTTCCGCTTCTGAAGGAAATCAATCCTTCCGTGAAGGATGCGATCGCCCGTACGTCCGAACATCTGTCGGCAGCCGAAGCCGTTTATCTGCATGTGGTGGAAGAGGCGAGGAATGCTGTGGTCGAGCAAGGGGACCGCCTTTCGATTGCCGCCTTGATGCGTTACCCGTCGCCCGATGCTATTTTATACGAGTTACTCAAAACCTATGGCTTTACTCGTCCGGTGGCGGAGGATGTTTATTTGTCCCTGACGAAAGAATCGGGCAAAACCTTTTTCTCTTCTACGCACCGGTTGATAAAAGATCGGGACTATTTATTGTTATCTCCCCTTGTAAAAGAAGAGGTCCGTGAATATACACTGACCGGTGGCGAGAAAGTTTGGTCCGGTCCTGTCGAACTTTCTTTCGAGAAGATTGTTATTAAGGAAGATTTCCATATCCGGAAAGATAAAAATATCGCTTATTTCGATTACGACAAACTGACTTTTCCGCTTACCCTGCGTACATGGAAAGAAGGAGATTGGTTTATTCCTTTTGGCATGAAAGGGCGGAAGAAATTAAGCGATTATTTCTCGGATCATAAATTCAGCCGTTTAGATAAGGAACGGACGTGGCTTTTATGCAGCGGAGGCGCTGTTATCTGGATTGTAGGAGAACGTTCCGATAATCGTTTTTGCCTGGACAAAACAACTAAAAGTGTGTTAGTTGTGAATTTTTTTCCGACAAAAAGCGAGAGTAACTGAAAATATTATTACATTTGCAAAGATTTACTCCGCAGATGTGTTACTAATGATTCAAATTAGCTCAACAATCCGGTTTTCACATGAAATTATTAATTATCAAATTATAAAAGATACAATGATTGCGTTGTACGCGTGCCGTGTCCGGTCGTGTAAGTACGTCGTTTTTATTATTCACTTCGCATTATGCAAAAATATAACATTCTAGAACTAAATGAAAAACTCCTTCCTGAGTTGCAAAGTATAGCGGAAGAGTTAGGTATTAAAAAAGTAAGTTCCCTTAAGAAAGAGGAACTTGTATACAGAATTCTTGACGAACAGGCCATTTCATACGCCGGCATCCAGGCTGAAAAGGAGAAAGAAAAGGAAGCAAAGAAAGCAGAAAGGCAGACTAAGGCTAAGAAAACAAAAGCTGCGGCTCCGAAAGGCGCAAAAGCTGATGCCAAAACGAAAGTCGCTGCTCCCCCGCCACACCCGTTGAAGCTTCGGTAGAAGAGGTCGTTCCGGAAGCTCCGGAACAGCCCGAACGTAAAAGACGGACTCGTATTGACAAGAAAGAAAAAGTGGCCGCGGCTGTTGTTCCTGTCCAGAAAAACGAAGAAGCAGCCGTTTCCAAAAGTCCGGTTTCAGCCAATGCTCCTGTATCCGAAACTCTTGTCCAGGTAGCTGATGCTACGGCCGACGTCCCTGCCGAAACGGTAAAACCGGCAGGAAAGAAAGTGGTTAAGAAGACTGACAAGCCTGTAGAGAAACCGTTGCTTCCTCCTGTTGTCGTGGAATCGGATAACGGAGAGCTTCCGGCCGAAATCGCTCCCGAAGTAACGGAAGAACCGGCTGTCGTGGAAACTCCTGCCGCTTCGACTCCGGCAGACGAACCTAAACGTGTGGTATTCCGCCATCCGGACACCAAATCAGTTCTCGATCAACTTTTCCCATTCTCTTCCACACCTGCAAAACCGGAACCGAAAGCGCGGGAAGAACAACCTGCAGCCGCCCAGCAGCAGAACAATCCTCGCCAGAATAACAACAGACAGAACAACCAGAATAATCATAACAACCAGCGCAACAACAATAATAACAATGCTGTGCAGGAAAAACAGTATGAGTTTGACGGTATACTGACAGGTGTCGGTGTGCTGGAAATGATGCCTGACGGATATGGTTTCTTGCGTTCTTCCGATTATAACTACCTGACTTCCCCGGATGATATTTACGTATCGCAGTCGCAGATCAAGCTGTTCGGCCTGAAGACCGGCGACGTGGTGGAGGGGGCTATCCGTCCTCCGAAGGAAGGTGAAAAATATTTCCCGCTTGTCAAAGTGGACAAGATCAACGGCCGTACGCCTGAAGAAGTCCGTGACCGTGTTCCTTTCGATCATCTGACTCCGCTTTTCCCGGACGAAAAATTCATGTTGACGGCCCGCAAGTCTTCGAAAGTATATGATAATATCGCCGTACGTGTAGTAGATCTGTTCTCGCCGATCGGCAAGGGGCAGCGTGGTCTGATCGTGGCACAGCCGAAGACCGGTAAGACGATGCTGTTGAAGGATATCGCCAATGCGATCGCAGCCAACCATCCTGAAGTGTATATGATTATCCTGCTGATCGACGAACGTCCTGAGGAGGTGACCGATATGGCCCGTAGCGTAGATGCCGAAGTGATTGCTTCTACTTTCGACGAACCGGCTGAACGCCATGTGAAAATTGCCGAAATCGTATTGAATAAGGCTAAACGTATGGTGGAATGTGGACATGATGTCGTGATCCTGTTAGACTCTATCACACGTCTGGCTCGTGCTTACAATACGGTTCAGCCGGCTTCCGGTAAAGTGCTCTCCGGTGGTGTGGATGCGAACGCATTGCAGAAACCGAAACGTTTCTTCGGGGCTGCCCGTAACATCGAAAACGGCGGCAGCCTGACGATCCTGGCAACGGCATTGACTGAAACCGGTTCGAAGATGGACGATGTGATCTTTGAAGAATTCAAAGGTACGGGTAATATGGAATTGAAACTCGACAGAAATCTTCAGGAAAAACGAATTTTCCCTGCTATTGATATTTTGAAATCAGGTACAAGACGTGAAGAAGATTTGCTTAATGACCGTGAAAAAGAGGCTTGCTGGATTATAAGACGTGAGCTTGGCAGAAATTCAAATACCGAAACTATTGTCAGCTTTTTGCAGTATATGAGAAGCACAAGCAGCAATAAAGATTTTGTTGAGTTGATTATTAATAATTACGGAAGAAAATAATTTTTTGAGAACTGTAACGATTTGTTACAGTTCTTTTTTGTTGTAATCAACGCAAATAGTGTATATAATAAGAAATAATCCACAATATATAGTATAATGAAAAAAAGTTCAAAAAAAATGAAAAAAAGTGTTGACAAAAGGGGTAATAGAGTGTATAATAATCAAGTCGTCAGTTGAGAGGGCTAAAGAACACGGGAAGAGAAGTGTTCGGGTTGAGAAGAAGTTAAAACTTTTTCAAAAAACTTTTAAAAAAGTCTTGACAAACTGAAAACGATGTGATAGAATAAACAAGCTGTCGCAAGAGAGCATGTACATTGAAAGATAAATAGTGCAGGTTTTATGTCAAACATTTGCTTTGCAAATGTAAAACTATTGAGTTTTTTATGACAGAAATTCGGATAAAAATTACGAAGAGAAGTCAGTTAGTAATTAGAGCTAACAAACAATCGAGTATATAAGAGCGAAAGCTTAAATATAACCATTTAAACGAGAGTTTGATCCTGGCTCAGGACGAACGCTGGCGGCGTGCCTAACACATGCAAG
>OGOT01001671.1_pt1 | contig 12852 bp, 8 predicted proteins | sample 1552791 | NCBI WGS metagenome assembly OGOT01 (sample SAMEA2580160, study PRJEB22360) | human gut metagenome | biome: human gut; feature: human-associated habitat; material: faeces | place: Denmark | collected 2008/2010
GGCGAGCCGATTTCGCAACGCCGCATTGATGCCCTACCTGGGGTTGGAATATGTGTTGATTGTGCCAGAGAAATGGAATGAACCGCAAATGTGCCGCATTTGCGGCTTTTTTTTTGACAAAACCGCAAGTCCCAACAACGATGGTAACAAAATCTTTAATCTGATGAGGAGTAATTATGCCTCCTGCAACAAAACAAGTCAGGCTGCCGTTCGACAAACTCACGGAATCCGGTCTCAAGCCGATAGTCAAGAAATTCGAAAAATGGGGCCTGAAGGTAGCCTCTATCGACTCCACAAACAGGCAAAAACGAGAAAGCGGAATGCTCCTTAAAGATGCATTCTTCATCTTTGACGATGGGCAAAAGATGCTTGTTCGTGTCAAGAGTGACGGAACCGTCTTCCAAGTGAAGCTCAACAATAAAGTTGTTCCCATCAAGAATGTTGATGATATGGACAAGGCCATTGTTGAAATGGTCGATTATGTCCAAGACAATGCAAAAGCCTATGAGCGGGCCAAAATACAACGCGAAAAAAGGAAAAAACTGAATATTCAACCTCCACGCGTTGTAACAACAAGACAAGAAAAGATTGCCGCTGCAAAACAATCACTATCTGAGCTTTCTTCTGCCAATAGCGAACTCGAAAAGCAAAACGACGAGTTGAGTATTTCTATTGCTGGAAAACAGGCTCAATGGGATTCCCTTTACAAAGAGCTTGAGCAGGAAACGGCAATAACCAAAGGACTTGAACGTGAAATAGTAAATCTTGAAAAGGCTACCGCATAAGGAATACGACAATGAGCATAAATTCTTTTTTTGCAGAACAATACAGGATTACGGCAAGGAACCCGTTTTACAGCGGTGTTCGGATTACCGAGGGATACGACTTTTTCCCAAAAGGCATTCCGTCTCTGGATGTCGCCTATGCGCGGCTGGTGGACTCTTCCCTCGCGCTCAACCAGATTCTTGAATCGCCTTCCTTTGAAGAGGTGGACGATTTTTACAATCCGGGTACGGATGAAGTCTCCCCCGGCTACATTCTAGAGGCTATCACTATTGAGAGCTTCTCCAGAACAGAAAAGCGTATGGCAGCCGTGGTCAGGGTGTTCAACAAGCATCTCGCCAATTCTTCTCTATCCGCCCTCCCCCCTATCGTTGGTACGCCCAAAAAAAGCGGATCGTTTGCCTATGTGACGGTACAGCTTCCTTTCTCTGATGGGCAGACGGTCAATGTCATTTTTCATGCCCCGGAGGGCGACAAGAAAAAAATCACCGCATCCGATCCCATCATTGCATTTCGTTGGCTTCTGAATAAACGCGACATCACACAGGTGGTGGCCCCCGAAGACGGTACTGAAGTGTCGCTGGACACCATCGCCCTGCGGGTAACCCAACTTGTCCTGAAGAATTCTGCCCGGTTTGAAAAGCAGCAGAAGGGTGCGGCTGAAGAGCGAAAGGCCCTGGAAGAAGCCAAGGAAGCCGTTCGGGGTGCAGAAGAAAAACAAACTTCGCTCATGGATTCCATCGTAAAGTCGAAAGAAGACGAGCAGGACCTGGACGCCCGTATCCGCGCCATAAAAACCAGCATCACGCGCCAGCAGACAAGGAATGCTGAACTGCGGGCCAAGCTGGACGCATTGAGGGCGCAACGCAAGCAGGATGAAGAATCCCTCTCCAAAACGTCCCACAAAGATGGCGCTGGCAATCCCAACAAGACAGAGAGCAGTGACAGCTCCCCGGAAGTGGCTTCACACATCGCCAAGCTGAACGACGTTCTTTCCGGGAAATACGATACCAAGGACTTCACTAAGCTCGAAGAGATCGGGAAGATGCTGGACGAAGCCTACGACGCTTTCTCCGTAGGAGGTAATGTTCCACCTGATTTGGACAGGCTGGCAAACGATGCGGCTGACCATCTGACGCAACTCTATGCCGAAGTTGCTAAGGAGGTCCGCTAATATGGCATTGTCATTCAAGGAAAAACGCGGAGCACAAGTATCCCTGAACACCAGTCTTACGCGCCTCAGTAGCGGAGGCCTCTCGTTCAAGGACAAACGTACCGAACAGGGCAATGTTGCAACCCAACTCTCCATTCTTACAGGAACGCCTACATCATCCTCGACTCTCTATGAGCAACTTCTTGCCGGAAAGTTCATCAGCGAACCACCGTTAAAGTTTTTGAGTATTCTCAAAAAAGCTTTTTCCGAGGTGAACAACGATATAGGTATGATTCTTGAGCCTACGGTTGCATACCTTAAAGCCCATTATCGTGATGGAGCATTTATCAGTTTCGATTGATCTCAAAGGTATTGGAGCGAATAAATGCCTGTAACATGGATCATAGAAAAAACCGAACAGGAAATCAAAAAGGCAAAAAACATTGCAGATATTGCAAATATTTTTTCCTTGGTGTTTGGATTGTCTGAATCGCGCATTGAAAAAGAAATTGCAGATTACGAGCGGCTTGAGGCGATGGCTGACGCTGTGCAGCGGACGAGAGAACCTTCCTCATTGGACTTGTTTGATGTCAATACCGGATACATGCAGGCATATCCAGATACCAAAGATGCTTTCATTTCGTCGGCAGCAAACAAAGAATTACTCAACAAGGCAAAGTCGATACCGGATTCAAACATAAAGAAGAGCATAGAGGATATTGGAAGGGATTTTCACAAAAAGCATCTTCATGATATAGAAAAAATAATTTCCGATATTGCAGTAAAGAAAGAAGAGCTTAAGAATTCTCGTACTAGAATAACAAATCTTCGTATCGAGATAGAATCATGGGCTAAAGAGTCTTACGATAAAAAAATAGAGCAAAACAAACGCTACCAAGAATTGAAAAAAGAATATGAAAATCTATCTTCACAATGGGGAAACCCTCGTTTTGGAGAAATATCTAGGGAGCAATCCGCTATTAGAATGCTCATAAGAGATGAACTTGAGAAAGAATCTGAAGACAGGTTTCCACAATACGCCTACGAAATAAAGAACAGCCAAAAAGTCAGCGATGCACTTGAAGCGTATCGAGATAAACTGTTTCGTACAGTTACAGATTCCCTGTCCACATTCTCGGGTATTTCAAAAGAGCAGGCCAAAGAATGGGTTGAAAGCAATATCCATATTGACGACAACGCTCAGAAAAAATTGAAGCGCAATAAATACCCTGTAGAAAAATTAAAAGAAGATATTGCTGAACTCTACCGCTATATTGGTGGAAAACTTGGCCCAATAGATTTCAGCCTTACACAGGGCGGTCGAAGGGCCTTTGCGAAAGGGAGAAGCTGCATTTCCATTCAAGGCGACTTCACCAAGAAAACACTGTTCCATGAATGCGGCCATTTGGCTGAGGCATGGGACAGGGTTTTTCAGGTTTCCTGTATGGAATTTGTTAAAAGCAGAGCTACGGGAAGCCCTGTTTCGCTTAAAAAAATGACGGGGCTCGGATATCAACCGCATGAAAAAGCCTACCCTGATTCGTTCATCAATCCCTATGTTGGCAAAGATTATGGCGGAACCGCATCTGAAGTCTTTTCCATGGCTTTGCAGTGCTTGGCATCACCAGAAGAAACGGCGGAGCTTATCGAAAAGGATCAAGAGCATTTCCATTTGCTCCTTGGGTTCTGTAGGCGCAAAAACCCCCTGCTGGAAGAGCAGGCACAACTCGCTCTTGCCCAAGTCCAAAAGCGTATACAGACACAAGATCGTGTCAAATTATGGAAAAAGGCTTTGGAAAAAGTGAGCGGCCCCTCTATCGGGAGAAAATTGACCAGTGATGACGGATTCCATGGGTACAGAATATCGGCTTGGGGGCGTGCAGGAGCGCTTCTTCGTAACGAATCGAGAACGGACAGCATTTCTACATGGTCAAGTGTACATCATGGTTCGGTAAAAGATTTACGCCAGTTGGCCTATTTGCTTATAGCTCACGACATGCGCTTGCTTCCAGAATACTACGAGGATTCTCGAAATGCAGTATATCAACTGGTGCAAATTCTTTTCTCAGATAACGTACCGAAGTGGTTCGATCCATCCATGAAATTACCGGAAGTAAAGTAATGAATATCTATACGTTTCGCATTTCAACGTTTTCAGACAATCCCATTTTTCCAGTCTCGAAAGATAAATGGGATGAAGAAATCATTACCGAAAAAACAAGCGGGATCATACTCGTAAAAATATGCAGTGACGGATGGAATGAGGTTTTCAATAGGCCACCAGAATATCAATGCAACGAGTTCGACTTTGCCCAATTTTTCCACTGGCTCCATACTGCGAAGAATTTGCACGGGTATTCAATCGATCCTGAACGATACAGCCCTGCTCAACTTTATGAAGTACTCAGTATGAGCTGGGAATATCCATTTTCCGTAAATGGAGATGTCCCCAATGAACCTTTTTCTAACCCTGACAGTGATCTGGAAAAGAATGGATATGGGGAACTGAGTTGGAAGATGGAACATAATTCACACAGCGATGAAAAAAACAGAGAGAGTTTTCAATCTGCACAAGTGAGCTCCCTTTGTAGCACTGAGGAAAACAGTATGAACATTGTTTATGAAGATGCCTCTATATCAATGGACATTATTGAAAAAGAGGTCAGGGCTGCTACGACTTTCGGTCAGATTGAAGAATTATTCCGAAGAGTATTCAATCTCTCCTCCTCTCAACAGGAAGAACACCAAAATGAGGAGTCTGATTATGGCCTAAAGGTTCGCGGCAAAGGAGCTCGCGAAAAAATCAATGCCCAATGTCGAGAAATTCTGAGCCGGGTCAATTCTGCTGACGAGATCACGCCCAAAGATCGCCAAGTACTTCTCCAATATAGTGGGCGCGGTGGCCTTACGGAAAACTCTCAGTACGAATACTACACGCCAACATTCGTGGCTGAAGGCGTGTGGGACGCCATGAGAGCCAATGGCTTCAAAAACGGCAACGTTCTCGATCCATGCTGCGGAGCCGGTGTATTTGAAGGGACAAAGCCTGCTGGAGTTGTCGTCACCGGAAACGACCTTGACCCTACCAGCTCCCAAATAGCCGCTCTGCTCAACCCCACCGATAGCATTTCGACTCAGCCCTTTGAGCGTCTTGCCGTCAACACCTCGGACAATACTTTCGACTCCTGCGTCACCAACGTGCCTTTCGGGGATGCCCGCGGCGCGTCCATGCACGAGGACCCGGCGTTCAAGAAAGAAAAACAGATCGAGCGATACTTTATCCTGCGTATCCTCGACAAAATACGTCCTGGGGGCTTGGCCTGCCTCGTGTGCCCTATCAATATCGTAGGGGCCAAAGGGAAAAAATGGGAAGAATTCCGCATTGCCGTATCCAAAAAAGCGGAATTCCTTGGCGCCCACAAGCTCCCGTCCAAAACGTTCAATGCGCAGGGGACGGATACCGTTGTTGATGTTGTCGTCTTTCGCAAGCACGGGGCCGACTTCCTAAGTAGTGTCGACGACGCACCTTTCGAGGTATTGAAAGCAACCAAAGTCGTCTGGGAGCCCTTTGTGAAGGGGGATTACTGGAAGGGCGAAGGCAAACCGTTCATCATGGGGAGATACATCCCAAAAACAGCCGGGGACAGGTGGTCGCGCGAGGAAGTCCAGGGAGAAATCGACTCCACTGCAATCAAACAGAAGCTGGCCCAAAAATTCCATTCCCGCATCGACTGGGAAGCGTTGTCACTTGCCGAGCCGATCACCCGCAACTATGGAGAGGGCGACAAGCGAATTATCAATGGCGAGCCTCACACGATGATCGCCGGGGTATGGGTAAAGGATGCGATTGATTCAACGCCTACTGCCATCGACCCCAAGAAATACGGTGCCGAATCACTGGAACAGCTTGAGGGCATCCTTTCCGGCGACAAAGGCGGGCTATCGCTTTCTCTGGAAAACATGTTCTCCATCTATAAATCCTACCCGGCCATACTCTCTCCCTTGCAAAAAGAAGCCGTCGAGTTCGCCATGGGACAGCCCAAGACATCACTCCGCGAACAGCTCTACCGCGGAGTTATCCTTGGCGGTCTCCTTGCCCGCATGTCCTCCAAAGCCGATGCCGGGGAAGATGTGACCGCCGACCGCACGGCACTCCAAGAGTTGGTTGTGGTCGATCTGGAACGCTTCGGGCACCCCAAAAACAACAAGGGCCTCGTGCTGGCCGGAGAAGGTTCGCGGATGTTCGGCCTGTTCAAAAACGCGGTGGATGAACAGGGTAATTTTTCCGATCTGCTTGCGGGAACACTCGACAAATCGAAAAAAGGGCAAGCGTATAACCCGGCAGATCCTTACGACATTGTAATCCACCTTTTCGTCCGCGAAGGGCAGGAGGATATTTGGCTTGAAGATGTGCAAAAACTCCACCAAGGCGATCCCAAGATAACCTCGCTTGGTGACATCGCGGAGCGTGAAGGCATCGCCATCACCCCGGAAGGCCGCATCATGCCCATGAACAGATATTGCGCGGGCGATATATACAAAAAAATGGCGGAATGCGCGCAGGCCATGGCCAACACTAACGATGACCGGCTGAAGGCCAAATTCCAGACTCAGATTGACGAAATGACGCGGCGCCGCATCACAACGAAATCCGAAGACATCGCCTTCGGGATGCGCCACAAGTGGTTTTCCAAGAAATACGTTATCGACTTTCTCCGTGAGAGCGGTTACCGCAATATCGAGTTCGGAAGCGAGAAAGCAGTCGAAGTAACCCGCTATGACGGAACGCTGGAAAAGGAATTCCGATTCACTGCCGACTACGAAAATCCCGATGGAGAATACCGTTCCAGCGATCATGGAGGGTTTTACGCCCAATTCGTCAAATACCTGAATGGCGAAAAAATCAGATCAAACAAGGCAGAGATCAAGCAGGAATACGTCGAAAAGGCGGCATCGCTTGAAGCCCAATTCAATATCTGGATGCAACAGCACCCGGACATTGACGATCTGACAGAAAAATACAATCGCCAGTTCAATTCCTATGTGCCCTTCGAATATGAAGGGGACCCTCTCGGCATCGAAGAATACCTGTCAGGGGAAATTTCCCCTCACACGTATCAGAACGCGGAGGTTCGGCGCCTCTCCGAACAGGGCTCGGGCATCTGCGGATTTGGCGTCGGGCTTGGAAAATCCTTCATGGCTCTGTCCATGGCAGCCTACAACCACAAGCGGGGGCGCGCGAAGCGCACCTGTATTGTCGTCCCCTCCGCTGTGCAGGAAAACTGGTATCATGAAGCGCGCCAGCTCTATACCGATGAGTACATGCGCAAAAACGTCTTCTTCGTCGGCTTGGAACCCAAAACCGACAAGGACGGCGAGGTGCAGCGCAAGCCCGTTCTTGACGAACACGGGCAGCCGCGAATGGGACGTGACGGAAGGCCCATGATGCGAGATGTCGTCGTCTTCACCAAAAGCAAGGAACAGATCCACGAGGCCATGTGGAAAATTCCGCAATCAAATTTCTCCCTTGTCGTCATGACGAAGGAAAAGTTTGAATCCCTCCCTTTGAAGCAATCCACAAAACGAAGCTACACTGACAAAATGGTTTCGCGGAGCCTCATGTCAGAAGGATTAGCGTCTAAAATCAATGGCGGGAAGAAATCATATAAGGAAGACAAGCAGATCGCCAACATCGAGGCCAAGTACAGCACCACAGGAAGGGAAAAGGCACAGGAACTTCCCTTCCTCGAAGACATGGGCTTCGACTCCATCATTACGGACGAAAGCCATTTCTACAAAAACTCATTCGAGCCCGGTAAGCGAAGCCAAGGCATTGCCTATCTGCCTACTCCCAGGGCAGCAAACCAGGCCATAGATATGGCAATCAAGTCCCACTATATCCGCGAGCAGAACAACGGACGCGGCGTATACGGGCTCACAGCCACCCCGGTCACCAACTCGCCGTTTGAAATCTTCAACATGCTGTCTCTGGTGGCCCCAATTGAGGAGTTTGAGCGGTTCGGCGTCCATACCGTTGACGACTTCGTGCGCGTGTTCGGCAAGACGGAAACCGTCTCCAAGCTGACCGTCTCCGGAGAAATTAAAGACGTTGAAGGGCTGGTCGGTTTCCAGAACCTTGACGGCCTGCGCAACCTTTTCCACAAGTACGTCAACGTGAAAACCGTCAAGGACGTCGATGGAGAAATTCATGTTCCAACCGCCGAGGAGCAAGAAGAAAACGTAGAGATGAGCGATGAGCAGCGAGAGCTGTATCAGGTCCTCCGCAAACGAGCAAAAGAGGCCGCCAAGCCGGGGCCTAAACGGAAAGGAGAAAGTATTTTCTCCATCATCCGCGATATGGACAGGCTGACGACTGACATCGACATGTTCAACCATACCATGACGTTCGTGTTTCAAGAAAAGGACCGGGAAGCGGTTCTCCGGCTCGCATCAAGTCTCCCAGAGACATGGCTCGTAAAGGAAAAGGATGAAGACTCCGACGAAGAATACGAGCACGAAGTAAGTGTGGACCGCTCCCTTCATGAGAGAGAAGGGGGCACGTTCTCGCTTGTCGTTCCCGAAATGATGGAAGATATGGTGACCATGCACTTCCCGGAATTCGGAATCGAGGAGTCGGAAGTGGCCCACCCGATTACCCCCAAGTATGCGCAACTGATCGAAAATCTGAAAAAGCACTTCGAGACGGGCGGAAAGCAGATCATCTTTACGGAAGAAAAAACACAGCACAACAAGCTCCGAAGAATTATCGTGCACCATCTTCCGCTGGCGGTCGGAAAAATCGGCATCATCAACGGCGAGGTGGCCTCCGGAGACAAGCTGGAGCGCATCTCCAAAGCATACAACTCCGGCGAGCTCAAGATCGTGCTCGCCAACAAGAAGGCCGAAGTAGGCGTCAACCTGCAAAAAGGGACCACGGCCATCCATCATCTCACCCTCCCGTGGACCCCGGCGAGCATCAACCAGCGCAATGGGCGCGGCGTGCGCCAGGGGAATAAGGTAGACAGCGTTGCCGTCTACTACTACTGCGGGAAGGGAACCTTCGACTCGTACAGGAAAGACCTCCTGAAGGCCAAATCAAACTGGATCAACGATCTCCTCATGGGTGAAGCCAAAACGATGGAGAACGGTGACGTCACCGGGCTCGACGAATTGCTCGATATGCTGGCCGACAACCCAGAGGAAGCCAAAAGAATGCGTGCGGAGCGTCTTGCCGCACAAGGCGCCAAGCGTGAGGAAAACTTCAGAATCGGCCTGATCAACAAGATGCAGGTACTGGCAAGCATCCAGAAAAACATTGACTCCATTGACCAAAAGAAGGCGGCAAGAAAGGCATCACTGGAGGAGCAACGAGATACTGCCCGCCGTTCGGTTGCCAAATATGAAGTGCAATCTTCCGACGCCGCTCTCTCTGAAGATGAACGTGCAAAGGCCAAGGACAAACTGACCTCCGCCAAGCGACGGCTTTCTGAGGCCGAACGAGATCTCTCTGGTCTTGATGAAAAATTCCAAAAATTCCGCGAGAAACAAGAAAGCCTGAAAAAGATGAATGTGGCCCTGCTCCGACAGGCAGAGCGTGAAGGTCGCCTTCCATTTGACGCCGCGCTGATAGATCGGCCCGGCGACATCGTTGTTTCCATGAGCGGAAATCTTTTTGCCGTTGGGGACATGCTCGAATTCAAAAGAGACGGCGGCATCAGAAAAATCACCGCCGTGGATCCTCTGCAAAAAACCGTAACTATTGTCCCCATTACCGGATATGGATCGGAGCGGACAATTGGCGTCATCGAAATCCCGGAACACACCAAGGTTTCCTATTCCGAGTCCGAGCTGGCAATAAAGAAGCTCCTCTCGGAAGTATTGACGTATGCCCAGATACGCTCTTCCGGCATTGACAAAGACATGTTTCTCAACCACGTCAACGAAATACGTATCCGGTGGAGTGCCGGTGCCGTCATCCGCATCGGCGGGGATATAGTCTGGGAAGGGGCTTACTCCGCCGTGCCGCCTGAAGGAGCCGTACCCGTCTGGCCTGAGCCTGAAAACGAATCCTTCAAGAAGGCTGTCCTGACACGCTATCTTGAGCGAGTACGATCCGGGAAAAGCCGATTCTGCACACTCCTTGAAGGGCTTTTCGGGGAGAACTACCAAGAACTCGCTCAAGAATACGGACAACGCGGAACCGATGCGGAAATCCTTGAAAAATGTTCCATTCTCTGGGAAGAATACAAAAAAGACAATAAGCTCGACAGTGCAACGTCCATCGCGCGGGCCTTCAGAGAACAAACCTATAGCATAACCAGACGTGTCCTTGATCCAATATGCGAGATATACGATAACGCGCGTGATATCGAACGAGTCTTTAAAGACTTTTTCAGAGGCACACAGGAAAGGGCTCAACAGGAGGCGGCGGAAGAGCAACGTGAAGCAGAGAGGGCCGCAAACGAAAAACTCAGAGAAGACCCGCGGTATAAAGAGGTTCCAGCAGACATAGCCGCCAAATTCTCGGCTCTCGGCATCTCCATCAGGGTGAACCGCGAAGAAACCTACATCCCGGGATTCAAGGGAAGACGGGGCGTAACGCACGAGCCTTTTTCCCGTTGGTTTTTTCAGGATTCCGCAGGGGTCGGAGGAACGCTCTACCGGATGAAGGATCTCCTCAAGTCCCGCTATGATGCCAAGTTCACCAAGGACTGGCGGGAACATTCCGGCGCGTGGTGGCACGTCAGTTCCCTGACCGACCTCCAAGAAATATATGAACTCCTCGCATAAGGAAAACAGCATGAAGATATTCAACAAACCGACTGTGCCTACCCTTGATGCCCTCAAGCCTTCGCAGCTCGTCAGCGGCGAACTTTCCCGCGAAGACTGGCGGAAAAGGATGCTTGAAGGCTACAAGGGGATATTGCTTGGGAACCCGATTCAGTACCGCGGTTTCGGCCCGTTTTGGTGGATCCTTAAAAAGGAAATGCTGGATGCCGGTATCGCCGACTTTGGAGATTCCCTTGATGCGGAATGGGTAGAGCGGATCGACTACGGCGATCCAGTTCTCAACATCCTCTCGGCCTACGCCTATGCCGAATATGCCGAAGAATACGGCCTACTCTACTCTTCCGGGCACACAGTCGAGTTCATCGGAGATGACGACGAGGTGATCAACGACGACTACGTGCTTGCCGACGACTTTATGGAGCTGCGCGCAGTCGGGACACGGTAGATACCTCCATTCCCCCCAAAAAATCCCCCGGCAGAATTTTCCGCCGGGGGATTTTCCAATATACGCTGTGCCCCTACTTGTCGTCCCCGTCCACCAGATCCTCGCCGTCTGCCGCCGGCGTCTGCCCTTTTGGAGGCCCCTTTTTGGGGCAAACCAGTTCAAACGATTCTTCATCCCTCTTTAAAACGTTTGTCCAGGTTTGCCTGAATATTCTCCCAGATTGCATATCCGTTCGGAAGATAATTCAAACATCCTTTTACTCCTGAATAATCACACAATTTTGCTTCGCGCACCACATCTGTGTACCACTGTGCAAAATCTACTTCTCTGGCCGTAATGGATTCTACCAGTTTTTTTTCTTTTGCCATAATGTTCTCCTCTTCTTTCTTCTCTGTTTTTGTTTCTTCTGGGAAGTATCCTGCCCTGTATTTTTTCGTAAAAAAGCCGAGCCTTCCTTCCCGATAAGGGACCGAAAGACTCGGCGGTACCACCCTGATTAACCACAGTATCTCTGTGATTCTCTCTTACACCGTTAACGCCGGTTCTACGCCGCATTTTCATGCGAAAGCTCCCAGGCCGGTTCTATCCCCTTTCCGCAGAAGCCTCTCACCTGACTGCTTCTTCTCTGTGCCGTTCTCCGATATATACTAATCCTGTTCTTCACCCATCTAACATATTCATCGTGAATTCTAACTGAATTTCTCACGATTGTCAAGCGATCAGCGCACCTGCAGCAATTTCTGTTTCAATTCATTTTCCAGACGCTGCATCTCTGCCTCTGCTTCCTGACGTTTTTGCCTTCCTTCCTGCTGAATCTGCATCACTTCATCCAACGTAGAGATTAAGGATTCATTTGTCGCTTTTAGTGTTTCCATATCCACGATTCCACGCTCAGATTCTCTTGCAGTTTCCAGCGTCGCCATCTTCAATGTATCCGCATTCTTTTTCAGCAGTTCGTTTGTCATATCCGTCACTTTCCTCTGAGCTGCTGCCGCCTGTGCAGAATGCGCCACACCGAGCGCCAGTACCATCTGGCTCTTCCACAGCGGAATTGTATTCACGATCGTGGACTGGATCTTTTCCACCATCACGGTATCATTGTTCTGTACCAGTCGGATCTGCGGTGCTGTCTGGATGGAGATCATTCTCGTCAGTTCCAGATCATACCCGTTCTTCGTTCCATCGCAATCCATGCTTGTCAGAAGAATTTCTCCCGCGCCAAGCTTCTCTGCTTTCTGCGCCCATTCTACCGCATCCAGACCGACGTCAACCCGTCCGCCGTTTTTATAGACGTTCCATCCGCTTCCATCCGCACGCTTTTTCGCGTCGATCGCAACCACCACACATTGACTGCCGAATTTTGCAGCCGCCTCCGAGATCAGTTCCGGTGTGTTGATCGCCGATGAATTGATCGAAATCTTGTCTGCGCCCTCCCTGAGCAATGTCCGAAAATCTTCCACCGTACGGATCCCTCCGCCGACGGTAAACGGAATGAACACACATTTTGCAACTTCGCGCACGAGATCGACCACAGTTTCACGGGCATCCGAGGATGCGGTAATATCCAGAAAAACCAGTTCATCCGCGCCTGCTTTGTCATATGCTTTTGCGATCTCGACCGGATCACCGGCATCTTTGAGATCTACAAAATTAACTCCTTTTACAACCCTGCCCGCATGTA
>OGOT01001686.1_pt1 | contig 12758 bp, 17 predicted proteins | sample 1552791 | NCBI WGS metagenome assembly OGOT01 (sample SAMEA2580160, study PRJEB22360) | human gut metagenome | biome: human gut; feature: human-associated habitat; material: faeces | place: Denmark | collected 2008/2010
GCAATCTGGAATGAATTTTGGCTACGTTACTGTGAACGGAGTGAACAGTAACAATCTGATTTTTTATGTTCAGAAACAGAATATATAAGATGTAGACCGAAAGAGAAAAAAATGCTATAATATTTACAGAGATGTGCATCTGCAAATTGTTGCGATGACAGAAACGAGGAGGGAATCATTATCGAGAGAATTGTGAAGAAAGGAGATTTATTACATGGCGGGATTTAAAACCAAAGTAACACCTGAAATTGAAAATCTGACGGAGGTTTGCAAGGAACATACAAGTCTGGATCTTTCTCTGTATGCAAAATATGATGTGAAGAGAGGTCTTCGTGATATTAATGGAAAAGGGGTTCTTGCAGGCCTGACTCAGGTTTCTAATGTGAAAGCCACAAAGATTGTTGATGGCAAAGAAGTTCCATGTGCTGGAAGTCTTTCCTACAGAGGATATGATATCAAAGATCTTACCAGGGGATTTATCGAAGATGACAGATATGGATTTGAAGAAGTTACCTATCTTTTATTATTTGGCAGTCTTCCGGATAAGAAACAGCTTGCAGATTTTACACAGCTTCTGGCAAATCAGCGGTCACTTCCTACAAATTTTGTGCGTGATGTTATAATGAAGGCTCCGAGCAAGGATATCATGAACGGGCTTTCCAGAAGTGTGCTTACTTTATATTCTTATGATACCAACCCTGACGATACATCATTGCCGAATGTGCTCAGACAGTGTCTGAATCTGATCAGTGTATTTCCGCTTTTATCTGTTTATGGATATCAGGCTTATAACCATTATATTAAAGATAAGAGTCTCTATATCCATAATCCGAAGAAAGAACTTACCACAGCAGAGAACATTCTGAGAATGCTTCGCCCGGATAAGAAGTATTCACATCTGGAGGCAAAGATCCTGGATATTGCGCTTATCCTTCATATGGAACATGGCGGAGGTAATAACTCTACATTCACAACTCATGTGGTTTCCTCATCAGGAACTGATACATATTCTGCGATTGCCGCAGCACTTGGCTCATTAAAGGGACCAAAGCATGGCGGTGCCAACATTAAAGTTGTCAGGATGTTTGATGATATGAAGAGGGAAGTTAAGGACTGGAAGGATGAAGACGAGGTCCGGACATATCTGAAGAGACTTCTTCATAAAGAGGCATTTGACCGGAAGGGACTGATCTATGGAATGGGACATGCGATTTATTCAGTGTCTGATCCGCGAGCTGAAGTTTTCAAGGCATATGTGGAAACTCTGGCAAGGGAAAAAGGCAGAATGAAAGATTATGCCCTGTATTCTATGGTGGAACGTCTGGCACCTGAAGTAATTGCAGAAGAGCGTCGTATTTATAAAGGTGTAAGCGCCAATGTAGACTTTTACAGCGGTTTTGTGTACAGTATGCTGGATCTGCCACTGGAATTATATACACCGATGTTTGCAGTTGCACGTATCGTAGGATGGAGTGCGCACCGTATGGAAGAGCTCATTAATGCAGATAAGATCATCCGTCCGGCATATAAGAATGTTCTGGAACCGGCAGTATATGTTCCTCTTAATGAACGCTGATCATAATGATTCAGTATTTCGGGGACAGCGTACTGTTAGACACTTATCGCTGATCTTGTTTTCAGAAAAATATAAATAAAGGAAATGACTACGGATGTTTAATTGCTTTTTTCCGGATGAATATCTGGATTCTACCTATGTGATAAACTTCGATGATCTGTATGCGCAGGGATACAGAGGACTTCTGTTTGATATAGATAATACTCTGGTACCTCATGGTGCACCGGCAGATGAGAGAGCATGTGCGTTGTTTGCACATCTGAAGAAACTTGGATTTAAATGCTGTTTTCTGTCAAACAACCAGTACGAGAGAGTTTCTTCTTTTAATGATGCGATAGGAGCGCAGTTTATCGAGAATGCACACAAGCCTTCAACAAAAAATTATATCAGGGCAATGGAACTTCTTGGGACAGACAGAAGTAATACAGTTTTTATAGGAGATCAGCTCTTTACTGATATATATGGTGCGAAACGCACAGGAATCCGGAATATTCTGGTGAAACCACTCAATCCGAAAGAAGAGATTCAGATCGTACTGAAACGATATCTTGAAAGAATTGTACTATATTTTTACCGCAAAGAGGAGGGGAATTCATGAACCATATTGTTATCATAGGATTTATGGGTTCAGGTAAGACAAGAGTAGGAAAACGGCTGGCAAAAGATTTCAATCTTCCTTTTGTAGACGTTGACCGCGTAGTATCAAAGAAGATGAACCTTACAATGAAAGAAATCTTTGACAGATTCGGAGAACCATTTTACAGAGCTCTTGAGACAACTGTGATCAAGGCACTGATCGATGATCCGGAACAGAAGATCATTTCTCTGGGGTCCGGTCTTCCGATGCAGGAACAGAATGCAAAATATATTAAAAAACTGGGAACTGTAGTATATTTGAAGGGATCTTATGCAACGTTGAAGAAGAGACTGGAAAATTCCAGCAGCAATCCTCTGATCGAGGGAGAAGACAAAGAAGATAAGATCAGAAAACTTCTTAAACAGCGCGATCCGGTTTATACAAAGTTTGCAGATGTTGAGATGATCACAGGAGACAAGCCATTTGAGGATCTGATTGGTCAGCTTGAAGAAAAATTAAAAACATGTGTAAAAAATAGTTGAAAAAAACAGCAGAATATTATAAAATTAAATAAGAGTGTGTCACAAAACTGAGAAAAGCATGAGAGGGACACACACTTTGAACGGCTGTTGTTGTCAAAAGACACAGCATTGCTGAACTGTACTATTAAGGAGGAAATATAACTATGATTTCAGCAGGTGATTTCAAAAACGGTATCACACTTGAAATTGACGGAAACGTATGTCAGATCGTTGAATTCCAGCACGTAAAACCAGGAAAGGGTGCTGCTTTCGTAAGAACAAAATACAAAAACATTATTACAGGATCAGTTCTTGAGAAGTCTTTCCGTCCAACAGAGAAATTCCCGGCTGCACGTATTGAGCGTGTAGATATGCAGTATCTGTATGATGATGGTGATCTGTACTACTTCATGAACGTAGAGACATACGATCAGGTTGGTCTTACAAAAGATCAGGTTGGAGATTCTCTTAAATTCGTTAAAGAGAACGAGATGGTTAAGATCTGTTCCCACAACGGAAATGTATTTGCTATTGAGCCTCCTCTGTTCGTAGAACTTGAAGTTACTGAGACAGAGCCGGGATTTGCCGGAAATACAGCACAGGGTGCTACAAAACCTGCTACTGTAGAAACAGGTGCACAGGTTCAGGTTCCGCTGTTTGTTAACCAGGGCGACAAACTGAAAATCGATACAAGAACAGGAGAATATCTTTCTCGAGTATAATCAGGATGAAACCAGTTGTTTGTTTTGTCTGATCGACAGATGTAAAGAGATAAAAACTGCCATCGGTAAGATCCGGTGGCAGTTTTTTATCTCTGATTGAAAATAGGAGAAAAAATATGGAATATGTAACACTTGGAAAAACCGGTCTCAGGGTTTCCAGAATGGGCCTTGGCGGGATACCGATCCAGAAAATTGATGCGGAAGGAACAAAGACACTGCTGTATAAGCTGGCAGACCGGGGAGTAAATTATATTGATACAGCCAGAGGATATACGGTCAGTGAAGAATATCTGGGATATGCACTGGAAGGTATCAGGGACAGATTTATAATTGCCACAAAGTCCATGGCACGTACAAAGGAAGCTATGGCCGAAGATATTGAGAAGAGTCTTCATAATCTTCGTACAGATCATATTGAATTATACCAGGTGCATAATCCGAGTATGGAACAGCTTGATCAGGTGCAGGCGGCCGGTGGTGCCCTTGAGGCACTGCAGGAGGCAAGAGCAGCAGGAAAAATCGGACATATTGGTCTGACCGCTCATTCTGTGGAGGTTTTTGCCCGGGCTCTGGAGCTTGACTGGGTGGAAACTATTATGTTTCCATATAATATTGTAGAGAGTCAGGGGGAAGAGCTGATCTCAAAATGTGAGGAGAAAAACATCGGCTTTATTGATATGAAACCTCTGGCCGGTGGTGCAATTGAAAATGGAACGCTGGCATTGCGTTATGTCTGTTCGAATAAGAACGTTACTATTGTGATCCCGGGAATGGCGGAAGAGAAGGAAATCGAGGAGAATATAAAGGCCTGTCTTGATGATTCCCCGTTAAGCGAGAAAGAACTGGAGGAAGTTCAGACAGTACGGAATCAGCTTGGCACAAATTTCTGCCGCAGATGTAATTACTGTGCTCCATGCAGTGTGGGAATCGATATTTCGGGTGTGTTCCTGTTCGCAGGCTATCTTAACCGTTACGGGCTGGGAGACTGGGCAAGAAACCGTTACAGTTCTCTTGCGGTGAAGGCTTCCGCCTGTATAGAATGCGGCAAATGTGAAACCAGATGTCCGTACCATCTGCCAATCCGCGAAATGCTGAAAGAATGTGCACAACAGTTTGGTGAATAAAAAACATCCACAGGGAATTACCCTGTGGATGTTTTTTATGGACCTGGCGGGAATTGAACAGACACATAAAATTCTAAAAACGTTAGTACAAGTAACAATATTTAAAAATTTCACTATGAGCAAATTTGCTTACTTTTGATTACTGCACAGCAAATAATTAATACAAAGAAAGGAGAATCTGCACATTCACTTTTTGCTTACCTGACAGGAATTATCACAGGGATATTCGCATCTCACTTCTGTAATCCCGCATATATAATTCATATCTACATTATACAATTTTGCAAGACGTATCATGGCATCAAGCGGAAATTTAATATTTCCCAGCTCATAATCCGCATACGTGCGTTGACTCACATGTAATACATTTCCGACATACTCTTGCGAATAGCCACTGTCATTCCTTAAATTCCGAACACGTGTAAGATAATCCATTAAACAGTAATCTCCTTTTGAAGTTTCTTCTATTTTGCAAGACTATTATATCACACTTCCAAGAAGATCACATATTTACTCCTGTTCTGGAACATATTCTACAACTTCTGATATACTCTTCACCTGTAGCATTTTACAGATTGACTCTACAGTTCCCAGGTTTAAAGTTTTCCCCTTACGGATCGCATCTAAAGTACCTGTAGAAAATCCATAATAATGGATAAGCTGATATTGAGAGATATTCTTATCTTTTAACGTCTGCCAGAATGGCTCATATGTAATCAACTTATCCACCTCTTTTCGTTTTCAGCTTCTTTAATTATTATAGGTGGATTTTTCTGGTTGCACATTGCCGAAGATTCGGCTATAGTTATAATAACAAATCATAGCTTATGGAAAGGAACGAATAACTATTATGAAAAAATTATTAATTAGTATCTTGAGCGGAATAATTTTTATAACAAATGCTACAAGTATATATGCAAACGCACCAGGAGTTGTAGAGCTAGGAAAAATTGATGATGTTACGTCTGCAATTAAATTTTCAGAAGAAATGGCCGCGATAGAACAAGAAGACTTATGGGGATTTATAGATAAAACTGGAAGTATCATAATTGCCCCTCAGTATTCATTTGTTCATAGTTTTCAAAATGGAGTAGCTTGGGTAAGAAAAGATGAACACACTTTTTTCATAAACAAAAAAGGAGATACAGTAATAGACGGTTGGAAAGACTGCGACTTTTCTTTTGGGAACGGATTACTTGCAGTAAAAAATGATAACGGTAAATGGGGATATGTCGATAATAAAGGCAATGTTATTATAGAACCTTACTGGGATGACGCATGTACTTTTTCAAATGAATTGGCTGCCGTTTCGCAAAATGATAAATACGGATACATAAACACACAAGGGGAATTACTTATTGAACCCGCCTGGGATATGGCGTATGAATTTAATGACTCAGGAATAGCAATGGTTATTGAAAATAAAGACAACGCCAAAATAGGGTTTATAAATGAAAAAGGGGAATATGTCATCGAGCCTCAGTACACTGCCTGCCGCGGTTATGGAGAAAATCTGTTAACCGTATGCAAAAATGGTAAATGGGGTTTTATTGATGTGGACGGCAACACAATAATTGAGCCCCAGTACACCGATGCATCTGTATTTTCTAATGGTTTAGCAAATGTAGAAACAGAAGAAGATATTGGTGCTTATATAAACAAAGATGGGAATGTTATTTGGGGACCAAACGAAATATTTTCTCATATTTATTCAGGAGGATTCTCAGAAGATTTTGTTGAAGTAGGAAAAAACAAATGTGGCATTATGGATATAGATGGAAATATAATTATTGATTTGGAATATGATTCATGTTATCAAGTAGATAACGGATTAACTCTTGCTCAAGACGGAGAAACATATTATATTTATGATGTGAGTAATGCAAAACCCGATAGTTCCACATTAAATATTAAAGATGTACTAGCAAATAATCCTCAAGCTAAATCCAATAGAAATCGAACATATGATAAGGTAATACAAGCTTATAATGCACTAAAAGAAACTCTTAATAACCCGGATAGTTTACAAATAATCAGTGTCAAAACACATGATACTGATATTATTTTTAAATATACAGCAACAAATTCATACGGTGCCATAGTAACTGACTATGCATTGTATTCAGATTATCAAATTGTCCAGGGAGAAATGGGTTCTTCCTTAGCACACTCCTACTACATTAGTTCTGCTTCAGAAGAAATTAATTGGAACGATATCGAAGACTATCTGAAATCCATTAACTAATGTGTTAATATATCCTATTATTTTGTAATTCACGATGCCGTAAATTTTTCTGATGTTTCAGATCTTATTTATAATTTAATGCAAATTCTTACTTGAAACATCCAGAATCTTTTAATCGATTTGTCTTAAAAACCATCTTTTTACTCATTATTATCATTCTACAATAAAATTACCGTTGTCCTATCTTTAAATAATCAACAACAGGACAACGGTAATTAATTAAATATCTTCTACAAAACTTCTTCAAGCAATGCTCTCTTGTACTTGTAAAATGTCTTACGAGAAATACCTGCCTGGCGTATAGTCTCTACGTCGTTTAAAGAGCCACCAAAGCTCTTGTTGTGCTTCTGGATGATATCTTTAGCCGCTACTGACTTCTTCGTTGTGAGCTTGATTCCGGGCTTCTGACCGATCTGTTTACCAGCCAGTCTGGCAGTCTCGATTCCCTCAGAAGTCCTCTGGTGCAGGTCCAGAACTTCTTTCTCTGCCTGATCGAATGCAAGTTTGATCTGTTCTTTAGCCAGCGCCAAAAGATACTTGTTGATTCCATCCAGTATAAAATCAACATTCGTTCCTGTAGTCGGTACTCCGCCTTGTAAGGCTTTCTTGTACGTATCAGTGTTGATATGTGGCTCTTTCAGAAATACAAGGCTTATTCCCTGGTTAAACAGCTTCTCATACATGACGAATCCCTCTTCTGCATTACGGCTCATTCTCGAAACAGAATCGAAGATGATTGTATCTCCGGCAGTCGCTTTATTCAGAAGTTTATCCAGCTCTTTACGTCCTTGAAACTTTGTCCCGGTGTATACCTCTTTAACGATATGTGCCTGCGGATGGGATACAAGGATATTTCTTACCTGTCGGTCAATATTCTGCTTCGGTGTACTGATTCTTGCATATCCATATTCTTTATTCATGTTTTCTTCTCTCCTGAATGGTATTTTTAACGAACGTTACTTCTACCACACTGTTATCCGTGGCAGAAATAAACATTCATATGTAGTTTTACTACTCTTCTTATATAGGTTAGTTTTACTACTATATAAGAAGTTACTCTTTACAAAGTAATTCCCGGAACATTTTCAGACATTCTCTGACACCTGCTTTGAATGCATTAGCTTCTGCAATAGAAGAGAGCTGAAAGATTGTATCTTCAGTAGGATTTTGAATAGCTTTGTCCATAGCTTCTTTTACTTCCGGTTCATGCTCACTGTTACACCAGTTGTCAAAGAGCAGATAAATAATAGCTTCTTTCATTTTGTGATACCTCCGTAAATTTCTTCTGTATTGTCGAGTTGTTGCCAGAGTTGTACCGCTGTTTTGAAGCCAACATCAAATGCCTGACGTTCAAGTTTTTCGCAGTATTCAGACAGCAGAGAAGTGAATTGTCCCTGCTGATCTTCAGGAACATGCTTTTTAATAGCTTCAGTAACAGAATGCTTTTGATCTGGCGTGCATCTGTTACCAGTCCATAAGCTGAAAAGTGTTTGTAATATGTCCAAGAGTTCACCTTCTTTCTTAATATCCGACTATGATCCAGTGAATTATCATTGCTATGGGAGAAACTGCCAGAATCAAGAACAGTGCAGCACCGTACAGAAAACGATATACATTATGCTTGATAGTCTTCTTCAGATGTTTTTTGAATAACTGACACCACTGGTCATAGGTCAATAAAGTGTCTATCTGGTTCATGGTTATTGTCCTCCTGTTGTTAGTTGCTCAGTGTTTCTGAAGGGGTAAAATAATACCCTAGAAAAAGTTAGGAAAAATAGTAGTTATGTAGCCCGTCGTGCCGATAGCACAGCATAGTTCATATGACTACCTGACCGCCGGGTACGGCGATCAACGCTTGCAGCTTAAAGCCCTGTTTATCGTGGCTGCAACCACTTTGATGATTAACTATTCTGAACTGAGATGTATCTTCGAGCATCCTGTAGACATTCTGCTTTAGTGTTTCCAAAAGCTACAGCATTGCCCCAACTATTTCGTGCAACCCATTCTGAGACTGTACCGTTCTTCTTAGCTCTTAAATTTAAAGGATCATAGTGTTCGATTCTTTCAAATGTTAAATCCTGAAGTTTCATGTTCTCACCTTTCTCCGGTTGACCTCCACCGGAAGGATAAGCAGTTTATTTAACGTATAATCTTCTGTACTGGATGATTCTTTGATACTCTGCAAGGCTTCCTAAATCTGCTTCGAGACGTTTGCTGTCAAGAGTTCTTCTTTCGCAGGTGGAAAGCTTAACTGTGAAGTCGTTACCAGTCTCAGTCAATTTTTCGTTCGCATCCATGTAGCCGATGATCTCACGTTCAACTGCTTTTAATTCTTCTTCAAGCTGTTCTTTCATTGCTTTAAGAGATCTGTAATCTGCTACTACGTTTTCTAACTCTTTCATTGTTCTACACATATGTTTATCCTCCTGAGATTTGATTTCTTATGAGTAGCAACCCTTTAAGCATCTTCCTGACTATTGTTACTATACTGTTCACTCACAGGTATATGGCTTAAAGTTTGTGGACGCTTTCGGCTGATCCGGCTGCTTGTGTGTGTTGCTGTGTTTCATTTGATGACTCAATTATAGCATATGGGTACCCATAAAACAAGACGGAATAATTACTAAATATGGGTACCATTACAGAGGGCGAAATTGTGCAAAATGTATGGGTACCATAATACTGTACAATTTTAAAGACGTATGCTATAATTATGAAAGATTTATGGAACGATAGAAAAAAGGAGGATGAAAATGCCAGAAGAAAAAAAACCATATATAGTAGACGGACAGCGTGTGACTCTGGAAGAATATAGAAAAACTAAATATGAAGACTTGAGAGTTCGAGTCCCTAAAGGAAGAAAAGAAGAAATAAAAGCGTTTGTTGCAACGACAGGAAAAAGTTTAAATTCTTTTATAAATGAAGCTATTGACGAAAAAATTGAGCGTGAAAAGAAATAATATTGTATGGTACCCATAAAAATAACTAAAATATGGGTACCATTTTTATGTATTATTCCAACTTGAAATATGGGTACCCATAATATATAATAACCTCATAAAACAACAGAACAAACAAAAAATATATAAAAAGTTTTATGGAGGTTAAGAACTATGGCAGCAGCAAAAGCAAATGTATATGAAATGGTAACATCAAAAATTATCGCAGAACTTGAAAAAGGTAACATTCCATGGGAGAAACCTTGGGCAGGAGTTAGATCAGGAGCATACAACCGGATTAGCAAGAAACCATACAGTATTATTAATCAGATGCTTTTACAGCACACCGGAGAATATGCTACATTTAAACAGTGGACAGATTTGGGCGGTCACATCCGTAAAGGTGAGAGATCAGAGTTTGTAGTCTTCTGGAAGATATTAGAAAAAGAAGAAACAAACGAAGATACCGGCGAAAAAGAAGTTAAGAAAATCCCAATGCTGAGATATTACAACGTCTTTCACATCTCACAGGTTGATGGTGTTGAACCTCTGACGCTACCATTCGCAGAAGTGGAACCGATAGAAGCAGCAGACAAGATTATAGTAGAGTATATAGAACGTGAACATATCGACTTTGAAGAACTCCCAAGCAATAAAGCCTTTTATAGCCCGTCCTGTGACAGAGTAGTAGTTCCAATGAAACAACAGTATAAGCATATTAATGAATATTATAGCACAACATTTCACGAACTGACACACAGTACAGGACACAAGAACAGACTTGACAGATTACACACCGGAGCAGATGCAGCGTTCGGAAGTGAGACATACAGCAAAGAGGAACTTGTTGCAGAGATTGGCAGCGCATCTCTTATGAATCTGTTAGGAATTGAAACAGTCAGGACGTTCAGGAACTCAGCAGCATATATACAGAGTTGGTTGAAAGTCCTGAAGAGTGATAACAAGTTTATCGTATCAGCAAGCAGCAAAGCAGAAAAAGCAGTTAACTACATAATAGGAGAGTAACACAGGAGCGGTTGAGATACACCGCTTCTTTTTTATATGCTCATATCCGTAATAGATTCCGGTTGAATAGCTGCAAGAGGTTGTATATAATCCGGTGATCGGTAGCAGATCAGGAACAGATCAGAGCCGGATGGCAGACAGTGACGCTGTGCGGCTGTCAGTAGGTGCGTAGATGGACGTATAACGCGCTCAGTGCCACCTAGGAGCTATGCTACAGAACTGCATGAAAGTTGAGTTAGGTACCAGGTAAGACCTCTGTATGAATCGTATAATGTACTACAGTATCGTAGGCGAATAACGTCAGCAAATACAACAAAAGGTGAAGACAATGCAGTATTTGACAGGTGAACACTGGTAATTTTCAGCATGAAACAACACGGCACCAGATAACCGGAACTTGTGAGCCTTAAGTCACTGAGAAATAGCACTAGATTAGCAGGAACAGGCAGACGTAGGGCTGAGTTGTCAGCAGGTACGGGGGTGCTTTCAACCAGAAAAGGGCTTATTATTTCCTGCAAAACCGTAAGCTAATTAACTTTGCTACTGACTTTTTAGCGTTTATACCGCTAAGTCTATATGTAGGACTTTAATATTTGAGAAAAAATAATAACTTTTTTGCGATTTCCTGCTAGTTTGACGTATTACCAGATGCCAGGTATACTATAGGTATATTAAAAGCCACTGCGCAGATGTTTTTAATACTCTTATACTCATGCTTGTAAATCAGATACTTTTTATTCAATACATTAGGTCTCAGCATAATTTTGTTAGCATGATATGGGAGATTTTTTGTAACTAATTATCATAAGACAAATCATAATAAGGAGAATTTATCATGATTACCACTACTACAAACGATATTCTGGCTGATTTTAAACTCACAGCCAGTATACATACAATTACAATAAAAACATCTGCGACTATCGAAGAAATCCCTCAAGAATTCCAGGCAGCAGTGAAATGCCGTAGCCTACAAAAGGGAACGCAGACCCAAGCTTCTATTTTACTGAATCTGAACAAAATTTCAGGTGATGTGTATTGTTATTCCAGATTTAAAGAACTGTTCGATATGTTCTTGAACTCAGTTGGCATTGATGAATATAAAATCACCCGGGTAGACATGCGCTTTGATTTGTTTGACCACGGAAGTTATGAAAAATACGCTAAACTTAACAGGTGGTTAATCAGTATGCTAGCTGTCAAGTATAATGTATACAATACGTACAAAACGCTACATTTATTTTCACAAAAGCAACTATCTGTTGCTATCAAGAACAAATATTTTGAATGTGAAAATTACGATAAGACGGCAGAAAGTCGTGGAACCGACCCTGCCTGTGATAGATTCGAAGAAAGAAGCAAATGCTGGACTCATACAGATATACGTAAAGAATTTGAAGAACATTGGTTTCGGCGTTGGGATGAAGCGTTGAAAATGTTCTACCAGACATATCAAAAATATAACATAGAACTCGAACGCATATATATACAAGGAAAAAACGCGTATCCTGTCCAATTTCGTTCTCTGACAGATTTTCTTATTCAATACCAGGGCTGCATTTTTTCAAATGCTCAAATGATAAATCTTCTGTCACGTTTTGAAGAAGTTGGACCAGATAAAGCTGTTAAACGAGCCGATAACCACAAGACACGTTATGGTATAGAATACTATGACTATAAAACCCTTATTTCCGCAGTCAATGAAATAAAAAGAGCTACTACAGAGTTTTTCGACAAATAAATCCTCACATTTCATAAAATGAGGAACACTGCGCAGAGTATCAACACCCTGACAGGAAGTATATGTCAGACACCAGATGGAACTTTTGGTCTCTCTCAGATGCTGGTACTCTGCTACTATGTCATAATATGTGTGACATGAGAAAAAGAATAATAATTTCAACAACTATGAAGAAAACGAACAAAATTATACCTTTAGACGTCCGTGGGACAACAAAAACTGCAACAGAATTAACATCACAGGAACTTGAAGCATTGCAGTATATGAAAAAATGCGGTAAACTGGAT
>OGOT01001706.1_pt1 | contig 12577 bp, 12 predicted proteins | sample 1552791 | NCBI WGS metagenome assembly OGOT01 (sample SAMEA2580160, study PRJEB22360) | human gut metagenome | biome: human gut; feature: human-associated habitat; material: faeces | place: Denmark | collected 2008/2010
AGTAAGTAACCTTTGATTATTTAAGATATAGATAGGTAAATACAGAATTATCTGATATAATGAAGCTACTTGTATTGAAAATGAAAGAGGAGGAATAAGCAGTGATTTGTGGAATGACATATTTTCAGATATGCCTGTATTTCCTGGTCTATTCTTTTGGAGGATGGGTAGTTGAAGTTATTTTTCATGCAGTTGCGCTTGGAAAAGTAATAAACAGAGGATTTCTGAACGGACCGGTCTGCCCGGTATATGGCTTTGGTGTGCTCTCTGTTTTTGCCCTGCTTAATACGATTCAAAGTGGTGGACATCAGATGAGTGAAGGAATGATCTTTGTATTTGGATTTGTTCTTGCTACAGCGGTTGAGTTGATCGCAGGATGGCTGCTTGATGTGTGTTTCCATGCAAGATGGTGGGATTATTCAGATAAACCGTTGAATTTTCATGGATATATCTGCCTGGAGTTCTCTCTGATCTGGGGCCTTGCAATCGTTATGGTAGTAAAGGTTTTTCAGAAATATGTAGAAAATCAGGTGTCTCATACACCGGCAACCTGGGAGTGGGTTGTGATAGCAATCTTATATGCAGTGTATCTGACAGACTTTATTGTAACAGTAGCAGTTATCCGTGGATTGAATAAGAAACTTACCAGATTGGATAAAGTCAGCTCAGATCTGAGAATTGTGAGTGATAAGCTTAGTGATACACTGGCAACGACTACGATTGATACAGCGCAGAAGGTTGGCGAAAGAAAGGTTCAGGCAGCACTTGCAAAAGCCGAACTGCTTGAGACGACAGCTGCCCAGAAAGAAAAAACTGTTGAAATGCTCCGTATGAAAAAAGCAGAACTTCAGGCACAGTTTGACGAGTTATCCAGTTCCATCACAAATCATACTGTATTCGGTCAGGGACGACTTCTTAAAGCTTTCCCTGAGATGAAACACAGAGATTACTTTGAGCTGATTCAGGAATTGAAGAAAAAACTGAAATAAAATGAAAATCATTTCTGACTGAGTTGTATTCTTTTGCGGTTATAAACCAGATGTAGATACATGGCATCCTGTGCCCGGAGTGGGTCATGGGATGCTATGGCATTCGTAATCTCGCGGTGAGTCTCGATGGTTTCTTCATGCAGAGGCACGTAAATTGGTTGATTCTATCCGAAAATAATCGGAGCTAATACACATATTCATATTCAGAAAAAAGCAGAACCCGGCAGTAATGCAGAGTTCTGTTTTTTGTTACAGCGAAAGAGAGAGCTTGACAATTTCTCCAACTCCTATATAATTAACAATGGTAATTATCAAAGATAACTATACAGGAGCTTTTTATGACAAACGAAAAAGTTAAGAGAATGCTTGATGCATGTCATCAGGCAAAACGAATACGGGAATTACTTCCTCCACTTCCGCAGGGAGTCATGCCGTCTTATATTCAGTATATGGATACGATCCAGAAACTGGAAAAGCAGGGAATTAAGGTGAAGATCTCAAACATCAGTGATGCAATGAATCTGCCGCGTCCGGGAGTGACCAGAACCGTAAAAGAGATGGAAGCGAAGGGCTATCTTCATAAGTTTGCATCCAAGGAGGATGGACGTGTCACATATATAGCCATCACCGAAGAAGGAAAGAAGCTGTCCCAGAAATATGATAAGGATTATTTCTGGGAACTGGCGCTTTCTCTCAGTGATATTTCCGAGGAAGATGCGGATTGTATGATCCGTACGATTGAAAAGTTCTATCAGATTATGTGCGAGAGGAGAAAAGAATATGACAAACGATAAAGCAGATTTTACACAGGGAAGCATCCTGAAAAAACTGGTTGCATTTATGATGCCGGTTCTTGGAGCCTTGATCCTGCAGGCTGCGTATGGTGCAGTTGACCTCCTGGTCGTAGGTAGATTTGGTTCCACATCAGGGCTTTCAGCAGTTTCCACCGGAAGCCAGGTGTTGAACCTGGTAACCTTTGTAGTAGTTCAGTTTGCAATGGGAATTACGGTCATGATCGCCCGTTATCTTGGTGAAAAAAGACCGGAAAAAATTGGAGCTGTCATAGGTGGCGGCGTTGTTGTATTTACGATCATCTCAATAGCATTGTTTTTTGTAATGGTGTGCTTCGCACGTCCGATTTCTGTACTGATGCAGGCACCGACTGAGGCAGTTGATCTTACCTCCAGTTATGTACGGATCTGCGGTGGCGGAATCTTTTTCATTGTAGCTTATAATCTGCTGTCAGCAATTTTTCGTGGGCTGGGAGACAGTAAGTCACCGCTGCTTTTTGTACTGGTTGCATGTATCGTAAATGTGATCGGAGATATGGTCCTGGTAGCCGGATTTCATATGGATGCAGCAGGCGCTGCAATTGCAACGGTTACAGCACAGGCGCTCAGCGTTGTATTTGCCGTGCTTCTTCTTATCAAAAAAGATCTGCCGTTTACGATCAAAAAAAGTGATTTCAGACTGAACCCACAATGTAAGAGATTTCTTCAGATTGGTTTGCCACTTGCATTGCAGGAGTTCCTGACTCAGCTTTCCTTCCTGGCACTCTGTGCCTTTGTCAACCGACTTGGTCTGGAAGCCTCTTCTGGATATGGGGTGGCCTGCAAGATCGTTAACTTTGCAATGCTCGTACCAAGTTCACTGATGCAGTCCATGGCGTCCTTTGTATCCCAAAATGTAGGTGCAGGAAAGAAAAAACGTGCAAAACAGTCCATGTTTACCGGAATCGGAGTGGGACTGGTGGTTGGATGCCTGGTATTTGTGCTTGTGATGTTTAAAGGGGATGTAGTCGCAGGTATTTTCTCAACCGATGCCTCAGTTATCCAGAATGCCTTTGACTATCTGAAAGGTTTTGCACCGGAGACAATCGTAACTGCAATTCTGTTCAGTATGATTGGTTATTTCAATGGAAATAATAAGACCGTCTGGGTTATGATCCAGGGACTGGTCCAGACACTTCTGGTTCGATTGCCGTTGGCATACTATATGAGTATCCAGCCAAATGCAAGCCTGACCAAGATCGGTCTGGCCGCACCGGTGGCAACTGTGACAGGAATTATTTTGAATGTGGGATTCTTTATTTATCTGAATCGCAAAGAAAAAGCAGTTACTTCTCCATCTTCTTAAGTTCAGGCAGTACGGTACAGAGCATGGTCACAAAGCAGATACTTCCGCCGATCACATTTGATACAGGTTCTGCAAGGAATACGCCCTTGGTTCCCATATGTAAAGCATATGGCATCAGATAGGTAAGCGGAACGACTATAAATACTTTGCGGAGCAGGGAGAAGAAAATCGCAAATTTCTTCTTATTCAGAGACTTAAATACAGTCTGTCCGATGTACTGCAGATCCATAAAAATAAATGCTGCAAAATATTGTTTTAATGCGATCACTGCATCTTTCAGCAGCACGGTATCGGAGCTGAAGATTCGGATCAAAAACTCCGGGATCAAAATGATCATACTCCATGTAACAGCGGTATAGACGAGAACCATGACCGACAGTATAGCACCGGCTTTGCGTACGTGCTTTGGACGACATGCACCATAATTATAGCTCAGAATCGGAGAGGCTCCCTCGTTTATGGCATGAAGAGGTGTCTCTACCAGCTGGCGTACACTGGAGACGATAGTCATAACAGAGATATAGATATCTCCTCCGGTAACAGATAGTACATTGTTGCAGCAGATCGTTACCAGGCTGTTTGTCAGCTGCATGATAAATCCGGCAGAGCCAAGACTTACAATATCTTTGGCGTAACCGGTACATTGCGGAACTTCATTTTTCCTGAGAAGACGGACTCTTAATTCTGATTTTCTGGTAAGGAAAAACAGTACAAAAGCTGCGGATAAAGTCTGAGAGAGTATGGTGGCAATCGCAGCTCCCTGTACTCCAAAACCAAGGACAAAGATAAACAAAGGATCCAGCAGAAGGTTTGCAACAGCTCCGATGGCAACAGAAAGCATGCCGATGGTTGAATATCCCTGGGCATTGATAAAGGGATTCATTCCAATGGAGATCATGGAAGGAATCGTTCCGATCAGGTAGACCATTATGTAAGGATATGCATAGGTAAGTGCATTCTGAGAAGCACCGAATACGACCAGGATCGGACGGGCAAACAGAAAGCCGATGAGCATCAGGAAAACACCGCAGATGCAGAGCATGGAAAAAGAAGTATCCATGATCTGGACGGCAGTGTTTTCCTGTTTTTTTCCTCTGTAAATGGAGAACAGCGGTGCACCGCCACTTCCGAACAGATTAGAGAAGGCCGTGATGATCACGATGATGGGGAAACAAAGTCCTACTGCGCCAAGTGCAGTAGTTCCTACTTTGGGGATTCGTGCGATATAGACACGGTCAACGATGTTATACAATAAATTTAAGATCTGAGCGACCAACATAGGCAGAGTTGCACCCAGAATATTTCCGGTCACAGTCCCGTTTTCGAAGTCAATTCTCTTCATTTTATACATATCCTTCAAGTATTATTATGTTACTGCTCATATCGTTCACAGCAACTTATTGTTCTAAGTATAGCATTTAACTGTATATATGTAAAACGCAGCGAAGCGTTAAATTAAGAAATCATTGACAGCGTTTTTTTTACGTGTTATGATGAATTCGATTTTGAGAGACGAAGATGCAGAGTAACAGACAGAGTCTTTTCAAAGCAATTGTTTTGGACTACCCGTCAGGGTTAAGGCCATACGGACAGCCGGGTCCACTGCCGATTATGGTAACTTTGGTTACCTTATTGATTGAGTTAAAAGCTCAAATTTTATAAGTAGGTTCCTTTGATAACCGAGATGCGCCCAAAGCGCAGACTTGTGAAACGATCAATAAGAGTAGTAAAAGTATGATTGCTATATAGACTCTGATACGCATGCGAATATAGATCAAACGCAGGTTTGTGGCTTAGTGCCATGACTTGCGTTTTTTTATTTTGTTCAGTCTGTGGAATGTAGATTAAGGGTTGATACAAAGGAAACTGGAATTGGAGGAATGATGAAAGGAAGTCGTTTTAAATTAAACCAGAATCATGCACCAATACATGAAGCTCTGGAGACTTTCCGTCGTATGAGGGTTGTACCATTTGATGTACCTGGCCATAAACGAGGAAGAGGCAATCCGGAACTGACAGAATTTCTGGGACAAAAATGTGTAGGTGTCGATGTTAACAGTATGAAGCCACTGGATAATCTCTGCCATCCGGTATCAGTAATACGGGAGGCAGAAGAACTGGCAGCAGATGCTTTTGGAGCAGCACATGCATTCTTGATGGTAGGAGGCACGACAAGTTCCGTACAGACGATGGTCCTGACTGCCTGCAAACGTGGAGATGAGATCATACTGCCTCGTAATGTCCACAGGAGTGTTTTGAATGCACTTGTTTTATGCGGTGCGATTCCTGTTTATGTAAACCCGGAGGTGGATCAGCGGCTCGGAATTTCCCTTGGAATGAAAAGGGAACAAGTGGAGAAAGCAATAAAAGAACATCCAAAGGCAGTTGCAGTACTGGTAAACAATCCGACTTATTATGGAATATGCAGTGACCTGCGTGCGATCGTCAAGATGGCCCATGATGCAGGAATGCTTTGCCTGGCAGATGAGGCACATGGAACGCATTTTTATTTTGGAGGAGGTCTTCCGGTTTCTGCCATGGCAGCAGGTGCAGATATGGCAGCTGTGTCCATGCATAAGAGTGGAGGAAGTCTTACACAGTCAAGCCTTCTTCTTACTGGTCCGGACGTACACGCAGGATATGTGCGCCAGATCATCAACCTGACACAGACGACCTCAGGAAGCTATCTTCTTATGTCAAGCCTTGATATTTCAAGAAGAAACCTTGCACAGCGCGGCCGTCAGATTTTTCACCAGGTAGCCGATATGGCAGAATACGCCAGAGAGGAAATCAATGCGATTGGCGGTTATTATGCGTTTGGCAAAGAACTGGTAAACGGAGATTCCGTTTTTGATTTTGATATAACGAAACTGAGTGTACATACGTTGGATATCGGACTTGCTGGAATCGAAGTGTACGATATTCTGCGTGACGAATATGATATTCAGATAGAGTTTGGAGATATCGGTAATATTCTTGCGTATCTTTCCATTGGAGACCGTGCGCAGGAAGTAGAGCGGCTTGTGAGTGCACTCGCAGAGATCCGCAGACGTTTTCAGACAGATGGTTCAGGACTTCTGAGCCAGGAATATATTGATCCACAGGTAGTGACCAGCCCGCAGGATGCTTTTTATGCGGATAAATGCAGCCTGCCGCTTCGTGAAACCGAGGGTAAGGTCTGCAGTGAATTTGTAATGTGCTACCCACCTGGAATTCCGATTCTTGCACCGGGAGAACGTATCACAGCAGAGATCCTGGATTATATTGAATATGCAAAGGCAAAGGGCTGTAATATGACAGGACCGGAAGATCCGGATATTTTGAGACTGAATGTTCTGACAGGGAGGGAATGACAATGGAAATGTGGTTTTCAGAATTTCATACACCAGATGTGAAACACAGCATCCGTGTAAACCGCCAGCTTTATTCCAGACAGAGTGAGTATCAGAGAATTGATATTTTTGAGACACCGGAATTCGGTCGAGTGCTGACTCTGGACGGAAATGTAATGCTGACAGAGCGTGACGAATTTATTTACGATGAGATGATCACGCATGTGCCGATGTCGGTCCATAAAGAGGCAAGAGACATTCTGGTAATCGGTGCCGGAGATGGCGGCGTTGTCCGTGAACTGACCAGATATGACAGAGTGCGTCACATTGATCTGGTAGAAATGGATCCGATGGTTGTTGAGGCCTGTCGTGCCTATCTTCCGGGAAATGCCTGCAGACTGGATGACAGAAGAGTACATCTTCATTATGAAAATGCGCTGAGATTTATCCGAAGATGTGAAGCAAGATATGATCTTATCATCGTGGATTCCTCTGATCCGTTTGGTCCGTCTGAAGGATTGTTTACCCGTGAATTTTACGGAAATTGTTACAATGCGCTGAAGGATGACGGGATTATGGTAAACCAGCAGGGAAGCCCGTTCTATGCAGAAGATGCACATGCCATGCAGCGAAGCCATAAAAGAATTGCCAGCACCTTCCAGATCAGCCGTGTTTATCAGGCACATATCCCGACCTTTGCTGCAGGTTACTGGCTCTTTGGATTTGCGAGTAAAAAATATCATCCGGTAGATGATCTGGATGCAGAAGCATGGAATGCATTAAATCTCCGTACACGTTACTATACGACCAGACTCCATAAAGGGGCATTTTATCTTCCGGCTTTTCTGGAAGACATGCTGAAAGAAGTGGAGGATTAAGTTATGATGTTACCTAATATAGAAACCTTTATCGGCTGCGAAAGCAGTTTTGAGGAAGCATCCATTGTTCTTTATGGTGCGCCGTTTGATTCTACAACAAGTTTTCGTCCGGGTGCCCGCTTTGGCCCATCAGCCATGCGCCATGAGAGTTTTGGCCTGGAGACCTACAGTCCGTATCAGGATAAAGACCTTATAGACATCAGCGTATTTGACAGCGGAGATCTGGAGCTTTGCTTTGGAAGCAGTGAAATAGCACTTTCAGACATTCAAAAGAGAGCAGAAGAAATTTTGAAAGCAGGAAAATTCCCACTGCTTCTGGGAGGAGAACATCTGGTAACATTGGGAGCAGTGCGTGCCGCAGCTGCAAAATATCCGGATCTTCATATTATTCATTTTGATGCTCATGCAGATCTGAGAGATGATTATCTCGGAGCAAAATTAAGTCACGCCTGTGTTCTTCGAAGATGCCATGAAATTGTGGGAGACGGCCATATCCATCAGTTCTGTATCCGAAGTGGAGAGAGAGAAGAATTTCAGTTTGCTTCCAGACACACAGATTTTCATCCGTTTACTTTTGAAGGACTGGGAGAAACAGTCAGAGAGCTGAAAGAGAAACAGGTTCCGGTATATTTTACAATTGATCTGGACTGTATGGACCCGTCAGTATTTCCGGGAACAGGGACTCCGGAGGCGGGCGGCGTGAGCTTTTTAGAGCTTCTTAAAGCAATCCGCATTGTTTCTCAGACGAACGTGGTAGGAGCAGATGTCAATGAACTGGCTCCTATGCTGGATGTGAGTGGTGTTTCAACTGCAACAGCCTGCAAGGTTCTTCGTGAACTGCTTCTGGCAATTGCAAAATAATATTAATAGAAAACAGTAATATATCAACATAAAAAAGGAGAAAAATTATGAGTAGAGTATTAGTGATCGGCTGCGGAGGAGTAGCCAGTGTGGCAATTCAGAAATGCTGCCAGGTTGATGAGGTATTCACAGAAATGTGTATTGCAAGCCGTACAAAGGAAAAATGTGATGCACTTGTAGAAAAACTGAAAGGAAAGACAAAAACCGTTCTTACTACAGCTAAGGTGGATGCAGATGATGTGGATCAGCTGATTGAACTGATCAACAGCTACAAACCAGATCTGGTAATGAACATCGCACTTCCTTATCAGGACCTGACGATCATGGATGCATGTCTGGCATGTGGTGTAAACTATATGGATACAGCAAACTATGAGCCGGAAGATACTGACGATCCGGAGTGGCGTGCAATTTATGAAAAACGCTGCAAAGAAGAAGGATTTTCTGCATACTTTGATTATTCCTGGCAGTGGGCATACCGTAAAAAATTCGAAGATGCAGGACTTACAGCACTTCTTGGATGTGGATTTGACCCGGGTGTTACACAGGCTTACTGTGCCTATGCATTAAAGCATGAATTTGATCAGATTGATACCATCGATATCCTGGACTGCAACGGCGGTGATCATGGATACGCATTTGCGACAAACTTTAACCCTGAGATCAATCTTCGTGAAGTAAGTGCACCGGGAAGCTACTGGGAAAACGGACACTGGGTAGAAATCCCGCCGATGGATATCAAGAGAGAATATAACTTTGACCAGGTTGGAGACAAGGATATGTATCTGCTCCACCATGAAGAGATTGAGTCTCTTGCAAAAACAATTCCGGGTGTAAAACGTATTCGTTTCTTCATGACTTTTGGACAGAGCTATTTGGATCACATGCGTTGTCTTGAAGATGTAGGAATGCTTTCTACAACACCGATCCAGTACAATGGACAGGAGATTGTTCCAATCCAGTTTTTGAAAGCACTGCTTCCGGATCCTGCAAGCCTTGGACCACGTACAAAAGGAAAAACAAATATTGGATGTATCTTTACTGGTGTAAAAGACGGAAAAGAAAAAACATACTATATTTACAATGTATGTGACCATCAGGAATGCTATCACGAAGTAGGAAGCCAGGCGATCAGCTATACAACAGGTGTTCCGGCAATGTGCGGAGCGCTTATGATGCTGACAGGAAAATGGATCAGACCAGGTGTATATACCGTGGAAGAATTTGATCCGGATCCGTTCCTGGATGCTCTTGATCGTTATGGACTGCCACGCAGTGAAAGCCACGATCCAAAGCTGGTAGACTGATGGGAGGATTGGATAAAAGAGCTCCGTTTACAGCCACCGGCGGAATTATTCCGCCGGAATTCCAGAATATAAAAACACCCTGCTACATCCTAGATGAAAAAGCACTCATAAAAAATGCAAAACTGCTCGGTGAAGTGTCTGAGCGAACAGGCTGTAAGATGCTCCTGGCACAGAAAGCGTTCAGCAATTATGACTGCTATCGCTTTTTTGAGCCGTATCTTGCAGGTACGGAGGCCAGCGGACTGTTTGAGGCACGACTCGGAGCAGAGGAAATGCCGGGAAAAGAGGTTCATGTATTCTGTGCAGGCTACCGGGCTGATGAATTTGAAGAACTTCTTCAATATGCGGATCATATCGTGTTTAATTCACCATCGCAGCTCCTTCGTTTTGGTGCAAAGGCAAAAGTAGCAGGAAAGAGCGTCGGATTGCGGATCAATCCGGAATGTTCTACTCAGGAAGGACATGATATCTATGATCCCTGTGCTCCGGGAAGCCGTATGGGTACGACAAGAGCACAGTGGGATGAAGCATTTCAGAAAAATCCGGAACTTTTGGATTTACTCGATGGCCTTCACTTCCATACTCTCTGCGAGCAGGATTCCGATGATCTGGAGACAACTCTTGTTTCAGTAAAGAAGCATTTTGGTGATCTCGCTTCCAGAGTAAAGTGGATCAATTTTGGCGGTGGCCACCATATCACAAGACCAGGTTACGATATTGAAAGACTGGAACGTTGTATCCGTATGGTACAAGAGGAATGGAAGGCAGAGGTTTACCTTGAACCCGGAGAAGCGTGGGCATTAAATGCAGGCTTTCTCCTGACCAGTGTGCTGGATGTTCTGAAAAACGGAGATACACAGATTGCAATTGTGGATGCCAGCGCAGCCTGTCATATGCCGGATGTACTGGAAATGCCTTATCTTCCGCCACTTTTGGGAACAGATGAGAAAGAAGAGGGTGGAATCACTGTTCGCCTTGGAGGGCCGACCTGCCTGTCAGGAGATGTGATCGGAGAGTATAAATTCCGACAGCTTCCGGAATATGGAGATCTTCTGATGTTTGGAGATATGGCCATCTATACTACATGTAAAAATAACACCTTTAACGGAATGTCATTGCCGGATATCTGGCTCAGACGTGGTGACAATACTATGCAGCAGCTTACAGAGTTTGGTTATATGGATTTTAAGGAAAGACTTGGAAGTCGTGAATAACGGCTTCCTTTTTTTATGTCGAGAGCATATCATCGGATTAAATATGTTAAAACGGAATATGTGCGGTATAAAAAGGAATATGTCAACATCCCCCCACAGGGCTTATGGAAGACAGCCCGTTTTGGTATCATTGAGTAAGTTAAGTTACCAAATTTAAAAAGCGAGGGAACAGATAATGAAAAAGGGGATTTTAACAATTGCCGGAATGCTTCTGACTGTATCACTGGTCAGTGCCGGAACAACAGTGCCTGTACTGGCAGAGGAAGAAACAACACTGGTATACGGAAGCGGAGATTATACCAGAATCAACCCGGCTATGGACGAACATGGCGAGATCAATATTCTGATCTTTAATGGATTAACTGCACATGACGGAGACAATCAGGTAGTTCCGGGACTGGCAGAAAGTTGGGAATTTGATGATGCAACAAATACCTACACATTCCACATGGCAGAAGATGCTAAATGGCAGGATGGCGAACCTGTTACAGCAGATGATGTAAAATTTACGATCGAAGCTATTATGGATCCGGAAAATGGTTCTGAGAATGCACCAAACTACGAAGACGTAGAAGAGATCAACGTGGTTGATGACCATACAGTTGAATTCAAACTCGAGGACAAAAACGTTGCATTTCTTGACTATATGACAATGGCAGTTCTTCCTAAACACCTGCTTGAGGGCGAGGATATGCAGACATCTGATTTCTTCCGTAACCCGGTTGGAACAGGCCCATACAAAATTGAATCCTGGGATGAAGGTCAGGCTATCACACTTGCTAAAAATGAAGATTACTTCAAAGGTGAGCCTTCTATCGATAAAATCGTATTTAAGATCGTACCAGATGACAATGCAAAAGCTCTTCAGTTAAAATCCGGAGAACTGGATCTGGCTCTTTTAACTCCAAAGGATGCAGCAGCTTTTGCCGGAGACGATGCTTATACATGTTATGATATGAAGACTGCTGATTATCGTGGAATCATGTTTAACTTTGGAAATGAATACTGGCAGAAAAACCGTGACCTGATCCCGGCTGTATGCTACGGACTTGACCGTCAGGCAATCATCGACGCAGTTATCCTGGGACAGGGAATGCCTGCTTATGGTCCTCTTCAGAGAAATATCTACAACTGTGAAGATGTTGAGCACTATGATTACAATCCGGAAAAATCAAAAGAAATCCTTGAAGCTGCCGGATGTGAAATGGGTGATGACGGATTTTACTATCGCGATGGAGAAAAAGTTGGTTTTGTGATCAGCGTAAGTGCCGGAGACCAGGTACGTATTGACATGGCTCAGATCGCAGCACAGGAACTGAAGGAAATCGGTATGGATGTATCTGTAGAAATCCCGGTACAGACAGACTGGGCAGGACAGATGGCATTCCTGATCGGATGGGGAAGCCCGTTTGATGCTGATGACCACACATACAAAGTATTCGGAACAGATAAGGGAGCAAACTACTCCAGCTACTCTAACGAGGAAGTTGACAAATATCTGACAGAAGCAAGACAGTCCGATGATCCGGAGGTTCGTAAAGAAGCTTATGCTAATTTCCAGAAAGCTCTTGCAGAGGATCCGGCTTATGCAATGATCTGCTATATTGATGCAAACTATGTTGCAGACAGCAATATTAAGGGAATCGATCCTGATACCATTATGGGACATCACGGAGTTGGTATCTTCTGGAATGTTGCAGACTGGACTATTGAATGAATAAAACGAGATAAGGGTTGTGACGGGGGCACGCGGAGTGCCCCCTTTTTACACGAGCGGAAAAAGGGTTGAAAATGGAACATTTATTAGAGGTTAAAAATCTTTCAGTCAGCATAGATGGTCCTTCGGGAGAGGTCCAGGCG
>OGOT01001708.1_pt1 | contig 12543 bp, 10 predicted proteins | sample 1552791 | NCBI WGS metagenome assembly OGOT01 (sample SAMEA2580160, study PRJEB22360) | human gut metagenome | biome: human gut; feature: human-associated habitat; material: faeces | place: Denmark | collected 2008/2010
CGGGGGCTATACCTGCAGGGGTCCGCCTGCTGTAGTGAAGCCCGGGTCCTCTTCAAGTGCTTCCCCTTCGGGGAGTGCGGGAATCCCGCGACTTTAGTCGTGTGGAGGTTTCAAAATTGCATTGTATTTTTTCTTAGATATTTTCTTCATGGTTAATCTCCTTTTCTCCATATCGTTTTTTTAAAGTTATAATCACTATGAAAAAAATAGAGAAAAATGGAAAATATGTCGAATGGCATTTGATGAAAAATAGATCTTCCGCGGCACTCTCTCCAAATGTCGCTAGAAATCTGGAGAGATACTGCGAAAGTACAGCAAAAAAGGAGTAGCGGTCAACACCGCTGTCTCAAATATGATGAAAAATTATTTTTGCACCTTTCCAAGAAGCAGATTGAGCATGGATTCTTTCCATTCCTGGTTGGCAATACAGAATCCGTCACAGTGATTCCGGAACATACACAAATCCATACAGATGATCTGCTCCGCGGCCTGAATCCGCAGCTGCTCATCCGAAGGAACTTCATACTCTCCCACTTTCCGAATTTCTACCGGGTACTTAAGCCCAAAGTCTATCATTTTTCCGCGGCTGGTTTTTAGGTATCGATAGACCTCGGCCTTAAAAGAGAGACAGTCCCCGACACGGTAGTTCTCAAAACCGGCAAGCGACATCCAGACATGGTCTTCCTTTCCGGAAAACCCATCTCCGTCTCCATAGAGGCCTTCTACAAAGATCCTTTCAAAACACAAAAGCTGTTTCTTTGTGTTGATACGCTTAATTCTTCCTTTAAAGGAAAAGAAATCAGCATCGTAATAGCATATCTCAAAGTATGTTCTTACTTTTTTTCCAGACTGCATCTGTAGATCCAGATACTCGTCATAAGACAGAGTATCTCCTCCGACCATGTCGTCTTTCCCACGTGGATCAAAATCAATCAGTCCCCATTCTGTATTGGCAAGCAGTTTCTTTCCCCAGAATTCTTTCTTAAATTTCTGCCACTTCTCATTTTTGAGGCACTCTTCCTTATTTCCTTTGTTCATTTTGTTTTTTCTCCTTTTTGTATAAGTACAGTCCTTTGACTGCCTGACATATACAAAAGATATGGTATGAACAAATGAGATGTTAGTTTTTGTATGGAGTATCGTTCACTATTGATAGCACTTTTCATTATACAGGAATGAGGCGGTAATCGCAAACACAATCCGCAATACAAAATGATATTCTTTTTTCTGGATGTTTCTGTGATATACTCATACGCGGTCGTATCAGACCGGAAAGGAAATATTATGTTACAAAAACTATATGTTTTTTTCAGGAAAGAAACCGTTTTGTCAATTGCAGTAATCCTGGCTCTTCTATCTATGTTCTGGGTCAGACCGGATAAGGCTTATTTTACTTATATCGATCAGGCTCCTCTTCTGTTTGATGGCAATTGTAGCTGGTTTGAAGACTGTTGGTGTTTTTGATATACTTGCCCAAAAATTGCTGATGGGAACATCGGGAACTGTGGGTGTGATCAGGCTGTTGGTACTCTTATGTTTCTTCCTGTCAATGGTGATCACCAATGATGTGGCATTGATTACTTTTGTTCCTCTTGCACTGATCATTGTGCATAAACTGCCAAAGGAACTGGGCAATTACTGGCTTCTTAAAATAGTAGCCATGCAGAAATCGCTGCTAATCTCGGAAGCATGCTCACACCAATCGGAAATCCGCAGAACCTTTATCTATATGCCAGAGCAGGGATGTCCGCGGCAGAATTAATAACCCTGATGCTTCCCTATTCCGCCACAGCACTTATCCTTCTTCTGATATGGATACAGGTAGCCGCTGCCAAAGCCCCTCACGTATGCGGATCCGAAAAAGATAGAACTCATTTGGGATTCTCTGACAGAAAAGAACTTAACATGGAATACCTGGCCGCTTACCTGATCTTATTTATAATCTGCCTGCTCACTGTTGCACGTATCATTCCATACCAGATTCCTCTTGTATTGGTTCTTATATATATGCTGCTAAGAAACAGGGAAAATATAAGCAGGGTGGATTACTCCCTGCTTGCCACCTTTATCGCATTATTTATTTTTATCGGCAACCTTGGAAGGATTCCGCAGTTCAGCAGTTTTCTGGTAAGAATGCAGGAAGGGAAATACTTACTGCTGTTCTTGCCAGTCAGATTATGAGCAATGTTCCCGCTGCGCTTCTTTTATCCGGCTTTACAGATAATTACCGGGCTTTAATTGTCGGAACCAATATTGGAGGTCTCGGCACTCTGATTGCATCCATGGCAAGCCTGATAAGTTTCAAATATATTGCAAAAGAAAACAGGAATCTGAGAGGGAAGTATTTGGGAATATTCACAGCCTCCAATATTATATTCATGATATTCATGTTAATATTGTATTTTTCCCTTAGGTAAAGGTTTTCCCTGAATTATAAAAGCTATAGCAATTCTTTCTTCGCAAAAAAATTCTCCGCGGCACTCTCCCATCCTGGAAGAAAAGCCGCGGAGAAATAAATATATTTTCGGTGCCAATACAAAGTATAATGGCGATAACCTCTAAAACGCTTCGCACTTCTTCAATCGCAAAACACTGACAGAATATGCCGGTGCCTCGTATACGAACTCTGAGGAAGCGCCATGCATATTCACGGTAATATTCTTCACCTTCTCCGGCTCTTCAAAGCTGTTTTCATCCCCCTTTTCACCGCTAAGAAGTGTTACGGTATAGTCGCCCTGTACCTGACAGTCCAGTGTAATGGAAACCGGATCCACATCTCCTGCAAAATTAACCGCCTTAATAATGATTTCGTCCTTGGTGTCAGTTACTACCGAAACAAAAGCAGGTCCGTAGGGAATCGAAATTTCCTTCTGAAGCTCACCATCAACATACAGGCGAATCTGTTTTCCATCCGTTTCATATCCAAAGCGGTGATATTCTCCCGGTTTTACTGAAATAGCAAAGTCCTCAGTCAGCTTGTTGTCATGCATAAAGCCAAACTCTTCCAGTGAACATTGTCCTCCATTAACCTTCCAAAGGAACGGACGCACCAGAGCTGCATCCCATTCTTTTTCCACTCCGGCCGTAATCACGAGCTGCTCCTCATAATAGGAACGAACCACCCTGGCACTGAATATACCCAACTCGAAGTAAGCATTTTCCTCAACAAAAATATCGGTCTCAAATCTTCCATAAGTCTGGTCTTCTTCTCCAAATACCACAAAGCTCTTGGTCTCATCAGCCCATTCCAGAATACTGTGAAATTCCTTTTTCTGCTCCTCATCCGGAAGCTGAAGCAGGAGGCCATCCTCTGTATCCTGCACATGTCCCATTAATTCATGAGTAATCTTTGCTTCTTCTCCATTCCAAATGGGATTTCTGAAGCGAAGTTCCTTATTGGATTTTAAAGATGCCATTCCGGTTCTCGGACGATAAACACGTCCTCCCTCATCTTCGGATCGCACCACATAATCTCCGCGATTTTGACCGAACATTTTCCAGACATAATAAGTAGGAATTCCAAGGCTCTGATGATTATTGAAACGAATCAGATTAGGATACCACGCTCTGTAATTTACATTTTCAAATAATGGAGCATAAGAGGCCAATGTTACGATATCCTGATTTTTCTCAATACCCATAAGGAAAGCCGCTTCTCCCAAAGCCGCATACAACTGTCCCATATAGTTGCCTTCGTTTACAGCCACCTCTCCTACAAAGATTTTTGGTCCCTTACGATCGTAGTCATCATAATAATTTACACGTTCTGCAAAGAACTCTGTTGTATTGTAAAAATGTTCATCCACGCACTCGGCAGGACAACCATTTTTCTCTACATGCTCGTTGGCTATGGTTTTAATCTGGGGATACAGTTCCTTTACCTTCTTATAAATCATGTTGTATCGCTTTTCATAATCCGGACCCCAGTTTTCATTACCAATTTCCAGATAGGTCATTTTAAAGGGTTCCGGATGCCCCATAGAAGCACGAAGCCTTCCCCATTTGCTTTCCTTAGAGCCGATAGCATATTCAATGGCATCCAGTGTATCCTGTACCATTTCATCAAGAGCCTCTCCTTCCAGAAGGACACTCTTTCTTCCCTGACAGGTCATTCCGCAGTTACATACATACAGAGGCTCCATCCCCAGATCCTCGCAAAGCTGCAGATATTCATGAAAGCCAAGTCCTAATGTACTTCTGTAATGCCATACAAACAGCTTACTGGGTCTTTCCCATGCCGGACCTACCGTATCCCGAAATCTCATCGCTGTGGACGGTGTCGTTCCTTCCACAATACAGCCTCCTGGAAAACGCATAAACTTTGGACTCATTCCCTTAAGCTTTTCTACAAGATCTGTTCTGAGTCCATGCCCCATGTAGGTATTGTCAGGCATTAGTGAAATAAATCCCAGCAGAATCTCTCCGCCTTCTTTGCAGGAAATAGTAAGCTGTGCCTCGTGACAATCCTCAGCTGCTGTCAGCTTCATGTCATATCTTGTATACTCCTGACCGGAAACCACCAGACTGTTTCCAGCCAGTACTTTTCCCTGGTATTCGATCGCTACATCCAGTCCTATTTCTTCCTTTGCTTTTGCAAATAAATACAAAGAGTAACTTTCTCCAGCCTTTACGGATATACCGCAGTAACCGGTATTAGTCAGAGATCCGTCCTTTTCAAACTGCATACGCAGAGCTGCGTCCCGATGTTCATTCAGGGTATCCGTCAGTTCCAGCTCCATCTTTGCATTGTGTGTATACCATGCCGGTATTTCTGTTTCCGGAATATTGTTGCCCTTTACCCAGCGGCATAGGCCTTCTCCGTTGCAAAACTCATCCAGCCATCCGGATACGGTTTTTACATGGATGCCATCCTCCTGCTGTATATAACCCTCCGGTAAAACGGAATCTTCGAAGCTTCTGTTTCGAAGCATTTCCGGATAAAGTCCTCCGTCTCCGGCACGGTTAATGTCTTCAAAAAAGATTCCGTATAAATCCCTGGCTGTCTCAAATCGTCTTTCCTTTGTTTTAATCTTTAACTTGCTCATTGTAGTCTCCTTTTTTACATTCCTAGAGTTTTGATCACTGCCTGTATATGCAATAACATAGATTATGATAACTCAAATGATCTTAATGCAGCATTTCCGTTACCGCGATAGGTCAGGTAAAGCGCCTGTATTCCATCCGGAATCGTAACCGGTGCAGTATACTTTTCCCAGACATTGGTATATTGAACCTCTAATGTCGCCAGTACCTCTCCATCCCATGCTGTCTTTACTTCAAAAGTGCCATCTGCATAGCCCCGGATCCAAATACTGATTTCACGAATATCATGGCAGTCAAAATATTTGAAACCGATGGTAGTTGAATCTGTAATATTGGCAATATATCCAACTTCTTCGTCTCCATCCCTGCCGTCCTGCATTACTCGTGGAAAATTCCCTTCACCCACATAAACTGATGGGGTATCGGTAAACAGATTACATGCAAGATAAGCGGGGTATTCGCCTTTACCCTCAAGCGGACCTCCATTTAAACCGCAGGAGGTAATTTTTACCTGTGGAATACTGCCGTCCGGCATAATCTGCAGCTTTTCAGCACATCCCTGTCTGCTGTACCAGGTATTATTGGTATGCCTGTGATAAAAAATGTACCAGTCCTCTCCGATCTGCACAATACTTCCGTGATTATTGGCACCGTAAGCTGTTGGCATATCTGCCGGCTTGTAGGTATCGATGTGCAGATCACAATTGCTGACAATAACTCCGCCATAGACAAAGTCCCTAGTAGGATTCTTGCTGGTGGCATAACATAATTCGTGCATTAATATGGATGAATAGACAAAATAATAGGTGTCACCTACTTTACGGATGGAAGGTGCCTCAAAAAACTCATGTCCCTCAAATCCGGTACCGGCACCATATTCACAGCCAGGGGCCACAAACACCGGAGCTTCCCTGATCGTCAGCATATCTGCTCCCAACACCGTAGCCATAGCTCCGGTACGGGATTTATCACCTTTTCCGCAAAATCCGGTATAAAGATATGTCACATCTCCTTCCGTCAGAACCCCCGGGTCAAACTGGGGCTCATCACCTTCCTTTTCGCCCAGACGTGTGCCATCTTCATAATGAACATAGCCATAAAATTCATACTTTCCTGCCGGAGTATCACATACAGCAACTGAAACTACCGAAACCTTGTCCAACACGTAATAAAGATAGTACCTTCCGTCCGGTCCCACCGTAACATCCGGGGCATACAGACACATTTTGCCTTCCGGGTTCAGCGGATCGGCTGTCTTCGGATAAATCACACCCTCATATCTCCAGTTGCCCAGGTCATCGACCGGAGCTGACCAGCACACATAGTCTCCCATGCAGAAAACATATCCGTTAAAGTAATCATGGGATCCGTAAACATATACGCGATCGCCAAAAACATAAGGTTCTCCGTCCGGAATATACTCCCAGGACGGTAAATATGGGTTAAACGCTTGTTTTTTCACTTTGATATCCTCCTTTGCAAGCCTAATCCATGTACATTGTTTCATAAAGCAAATTACCGGGTGCTGGTTTAAGCCTTCAAGCTTACCACACGATCATAGTCATATCCTCGATCCTGATTCACCTTTCCGGCATTCAGTTCGAAATAAACCACACCGTTTTCGTTTACAGGAAGCTCTACGCAGATATTTCCGTCCTCCTGCTTTTTACGCTCTGTTTTTACAAAAGGTCTGGATGATTCCCGAATCAGCTTCGTCTGTTCCTCACTCAGATTGGCAGGTTCTCCCATATCATGCCATACCTTCAAGGGATTACATGTTTCCTCATCTACCGTCTTAGTCAGGAAGCAGTACTCCTCCTGTTCAGCCGGAAATGTAAACTCCAACAGCATTTTTTCTTTACCCTGTTCTGTACTTTTACGGGCAATATTCCAGACTACACCTAGATAATCACCGTTTGCACGTTTCAAAACGACAATATTGTCATCCTTATATACACAATTGGCTTCACTTTCCTCAAGCTTTTTGTAAAAAGCAAATGTCCAGAAGGTCGGCTTGGTAATACAGCCATTGGCAACCAGTCCAAAGCCGCCGTGGAATGGTGTAAAAGGAACTCCCTGCTCTTCAAACACATCACCAAATGTCCAGTAGGAATAGGATTCATTCACATCTCCCAATCTGGAAAGCTGCTGTGCTATTAAGGCCGCATTCAGGTTTGTATCATGAATGACGCCCTGAGGAGTATAGGAGCTGTTGAACTCCGTGATATGAATCTGCAGACCCTTATATTCCGGGAAACTGTCAATAATATCTCTGGTTGTTTTTAAATTGGCAAAGCCGTCCTCTGCCTTCATCAGTTCAGAATATGCATAATGTCCAATACATTCCGGCGGATCAATGGTGTAATGATGTCTGGTTACGAAATCCACAGGTATGTGATTCTCATGGCAATATTCCATAAATGCCTGAATCCATTTCTCATCCGTTCCTCCACAAACAGCAGGGCCTCCTACACGGAATCCCGGATTCACTTCCTTTATGGCATCAAAGGTTCTATGGAACAGCTTAAAATATTCCTGCATATCCGCATTTTCCCAGAAGCCGCAAAGATTGGGCTCGTTCCATACTTCAATGGGCCATTGAATAACTTCCTCTTCTCCATAGCGTCCCATCAGATGCCGCAGCAATGAACGCACCATATTACACCACATATCATAATCTTTTGGAGGAGTGGTATTTCCCTGCCAGTAAAAGATAGTCTGGCTTCCACTTGCCAACTTTTTAGGCATAAAACCCAGTTCAAGAAAAGGTCTCAGCCCCACCTTCTTATAGGCATCCATTACTCTATCCAGATAAGTATAGTTGTACTCGACCCTTACCTTACCATCCTCCTCATAGGTCTGAAAGATCGCCATATCATCACAGAATAATCCATGTCCCCGGATATGCTTAAATCCGATTTCCTTTTGAACCAGGCGCAGCTCCTCCTGATATTCTTCTGTCAATGCAAGCCCCATTCTTCCGGTTCCCACACAATAATCTACATTATTGTGAAAAAAGGCCTTTGAATCCTTTCTAATCACGATCTTTTTTCTGTCATTCTCTGTTGCTTCACCCATATTTACCATGCATGTATCTCCTTCTTCTAAATCATGTTCCTATGCAGTCACGCATCCGATGTCTGACCGCTGCACGATCCGCAGCTCTCTGATGACGATTGCCATATTAATCTGATACTATCGCATTGATCTAAAGTTTCCAATGATTTATACTATAAGAAAATTGATATATCCTCTGATGTATCAGAACGGAGATTCCAGATGACTGAAATTGAATTTGTCGGCTACAGTGCCGTTCACCCCTCAGATTTTATATATGATGTTCCGAATGGCTTTACAGGCTATCTTCTACTTCTTTTCGACTCTCCCTCGGAGCTGCTCATAGACGGAAGACTAATGCGGACAGCCGCCAATTCTGCTATTCTGTATACACCAGGAAGCAGGATTTATTACCGTGCTGCCGGTGAAGAATACCGGAATGACTGGATTCGTTTTCGTTCCGATCACTCCTTCGTGAAGCTGTTTCCGTTAACAAACACCCCATTTCCCGTAACAGATCCGGAATACTGTCATCAGCTTTTTAAATTACTAACCTGGGAGTCCGCCTTTTTCTCCTCTGAAAGCGAAGCAAACATTACTCACCTGCTGCGGGTTCTGTTCTCCAAATTAAGAGAAGGAATCCAGAATGAGTCCCCGGGTATTCACGATCATGAGCTGGTTGCATTGCATAAGATGATCTACAATAATCCTCAGCTTCCATGGAATATAAACATGATGGCTGCGAAGCTTCACTTAAGTCCCAGTCATCTTCAGGCTCTCTATCACCGCCAATTTGGCTCCTCCTGCATGGACAATGTCATCGAAGGACGTCTGCGCCGTGCACAGGATTTATTAGAGTACAGCGAATACTCCATCCGCGACATTTCCGAGCAATGTGGTTATAATAATGTAGAGCATTTCTGCAGACAGTTCCGTCAGCATAACGGCTGTACCCCTGGACAATACCGGAAAAATGCATCAGCGGGAAGCAACAAAAGACTTCTCACCCACAATACCCTGGGAGGAAGGGAGTTTGAGAAGATTAATCGAAATATCCGGAAATAGTGTTTCGGTAGCTGCTTTATTCATCCCAATATTTGTTCATATTTAATTTCAACATTTCCAAAATTTCACGCCTCATCTGCTCTGCTGTGTAACTGACAGGGAAAAATCTGTGAAGCTGCTCCGTTTTGAATACTACGCGGTCTATCTCTTTTTGCTTAATTTCACTTGCAAAGTCAAGTAAACTATCTATAATTACTTTTCATTGGCGATATCCCAGCAATATTTCTAAAACTCCAAACTATCCGCATTGAGCAGAAAATACTTCATTCCCATGATTACAAAGCCTTCCTCATTTCTCCAAGGCTTTTTTGTTCCGTTTACTACCACGATCTTTTTAAATGAATCAGGGATATTTCTAAATGAATTAAATTCCTGCTTCTGCTTTTCCTCAGAGGTCATATCATAAGCCACCTGAATATAATATCTCTGACTCCCCTGATTGACCACAAAATCAACTTCAAACTGCTTTCGAGTTGTTTTTCCTTCATCATTTTTCGCATACGCCTCTACAATACCAACATCCACATTATAACCTCTGATAAGCAGCTCATTGTAAACAATATTTTCCATGATATGAGTAGGTTCCTGCTGTCTAAAATTCAATCTTGCATTTCTAAGTCCCACATCTGAAAAATAGTATTTCAGATTTGCTCCCACATATTTTCTACCTTTAATATCATATCTGTCAACTTTAGAAATCAAAAATGCCTCCACAAGATAATCTATATGGTTGGATATGGTCTTATTGCTGTAATTGATGCCTCGTTCACTTTTAAACGTATTTGATATTTTAGTTGGGTTAGTAGGAGCTCCTATCGCAGAAGCAAGGATATCTACTAAAGTATCAATCTCATCAACATTTCGCAGCTTGTTTCGTTCTACAACATCCTTAATATAAACATTTGTGAAAATGTTTTTTAGATACTCAGCCTTTTGGCGTTCCACAGAAAACTGTAGCACTTGTGGTAAACCACCATATATCATATATTCCTCCCAAGCATCATCATAATCTCCATCGAAAGCCGCATAGAACTCTGCGAAGGACAACGGATATATTCTTATCTCATCTCCTCTGCCTCTAAATTCAGTTACAATATCGCTGGATAAAAACTTAGAGTTGCTTCCAGTCACATATACATCAATATTGCTGATTCGAAGCAGGCTATTCAGCACTTCCTCAAATCGTGACATAAATTGTACTTCGTCCAAAAGCAGATAATATTTCTGGTCATCTTCCACCCGCTCTTTAATATGCTGGTAACACTTCTTTGGATCTCTCAGCTCCTCATTTTCAATGCCATCCAAAGCAATCTCAATGATATGGTCATTATCTACACCACTCTCCAATAAATATTTCTTAAACAATACAAATAACAGGAATGATTTCCCACATCTCCTGATTCCCGTGATAATCTTTATCATCCCATTATCTTTTCTTATCTTTAACTGTTCAAGGTATGCATCTCTTTTAATCTCCATGAGTTTAACTCCTTGTTTTTGTAAATTTACACACTTTTTGGTAATTAAATTATATCATCTAGGATTTATTTAATCAATATACATTACTATTTTATGTGTATTTTAACATTTCTATGCAGTTGATAACCAATTAACTATCTTTTCATAGAAAAGCAGGTAGTCTTTGATACAATGTCAAGTGATGAATTCAAAAAGGAAAAAATTGGACTTGGAATGGCGATTGTAAAAGGTCTGATTGCTGTTTAAACTTGCTCCCGCACCAGATATAGTAAAGAAAAGTGTCTGGCAGCGGGAATGAATGCTCACCTTGCAAAGCCTGTAAAAATCGAAAATGTAAAGAAAATTTTGTGCGATTATTCGGTATAGCGATTAGGATTTCTCGAATCCGTAAACCCATTTTCCACGTAAGAACAGATACAGAAAAATCACGGAGCTGATACCCCAAGTCAATGGGTATGCCCAGAAAATCACTCGTATATCCGGGAGAATACGAACTGCCACAGTAATGTAGCTTACGCGAAACAAACACCAGTCACAGAGCATAACGATCATCGGAACGGATGCGTTACCTGATCCACGAAGTATTGCTGCGATGCAATGAGAAAACGCCAGCAGACAATAAAATAACGCAATTGTTCTGGACTGCATGACTCCATAATGTACAACATCAGGATCTCTGTTAAACGCTGTGATCAGTACCGGTGCTGCCACATATATGATAATACCGATCAACTCTGCAATAGTAATCGAGCAGAGAACTCCAAATCTTGCTCCCTTTTTCGCCCGGTCATACTGTTTTGCACCCAGATTCTGACTGACAAAGGTTGTCAGAGCCATTGTAAAACAGGTCACCGGCAAAAAGGCGAATCCCTCTATCTTGGAGTAGGAACCACATCCTGCCATCGCCATTTTTCCAAATGCATTTATATTTGACTGTACAAAGACGTTCGCGATCGCGATCACTGAATTCTGAAAACCGGATGGTACACCATTCTGGATGATCTGCTTCAGCATAGAACTGTCAAAACGAATCTCTCGCAATTCCAGACGATATTCTTCTTCCACACGCAGCAGATGAACCATACAGAGCAGTGCACTGACAAACTGTGAAATTGCGGTTGCAAGTGCTGCTGATCCGACTCCCATGCCAAGACCTGCGATAAAGAAAATATCCAGAACGACATTGACACAGGAAGAAATAATCAGATATATCAGAGGATGGCGTCCATCACCGACCGACTGCAGAACTCCAACAAAGATATTGTACATGACAACACCCATAGACCCTGCAAAATATGTACGGAAATACACAATAGATTCCGGGAGCACGTCCGCAGGAGTTCCCATCAATACCAGGATCTTTGGTGCCAGAAACATTCCCAAAACTGTCAGCACAGCACCGGCCACAAGTCCAAATGCAACCGTTGTATGGATTGCCTTTTTCAGGCAGTCTCTTTTTTTGGCTCCGTAATATCGTGCAATAACAACACCTGCACCCATGGCAATGCCGTTAATAAAACCTACCATCAGAAAAATCAGATTTCCAGATGAACTGACTGCCGCCAGTGCATTACTTCCTAGAAAATTTCCTACGATCAGGGAATCAGCAGTATTATACAATTGCTGGAACAGATTTCCCAGAAACAATGGAATTGCAAAAAAAATGATCTTTTGGGAGATACTTCCCTCTGTCATTCTCAGACTCTTTTTCATAGTTAAAATTACGCTTCACTTTCCTGTGTTCTTTGAATCAATAGAGATGAAGGACTGCTTGTAGAGCTGGAATTTGGAACGTGCTTTATAAATTTTTTCCGATCCCCTCAAGTTCGTTCATGGAATCCTTGTTTTTTTCAAGTTCATCTCTGGCTGTTGCGTAATATGATTTTTTGAAAAGCATAT
>OGOT01001713.1_pt1 | contig 12470 bp, 9 predicted proteins | sample 1552791 | NCBI WGS metagenome assembly OGOT01 (sample SAMEA2580160, study PRJEB22360) | human gut metagenome | biome: human gut; feature: human-associated habitat; material: faeces | place: Denmark | collected 2008/2010
TATCATATACTCAAAATCTACAGTTGGCCAACTTACAAATTAAAATTTTTTAAAATGATCAAGCAGTATCTTCTCTGCTTCTGGATTCCACAATCCACCATGTCGTTTACAGGATTCATCTAATTCTCCAAAGACTGGATCTTTCTCAGCTAATTTCCCAAAGTCCTCTATTGCTGTCAATGGCAGGTTGATCTGTGGGTATGTAATCTTCTTTGATCCTGGTATCTTATTTAAATATAATGTTGTATCGACAATCGCATTGATTCCTCCAATGTGTGTGATTCCAACTGCTGGATTGATCTTGCCTGTTGTGATCAGGTCTAAAGCTTCGATCAGGTCTGAACGAAGTCCTCCAGATGAACCGATCAGTTTAGTTTTTAAATAATGGCTTCCGTATATATTCATTCCAGCACGATAATTTTTATCTGCTGTTGATGCATAAATATTCATGCAGCCATCCATTGCCATAATACGATTCCCTATTTCAGCTACACATTTGGGTGGTGCATAGACAAACACATCATCGTATCCTTTTTCATTGGTTATTGCCAGTAACACTGGAACGGAATCTGTAAAAATCGATGGATTGATATAATAAAGCTCTATTCCATGCCTGGTTCCTTCCTGCATCGGTATCATTTTCCTTACTTTTTCCAAACGCTCTTGATTCGTATCTGTGATCACGAGTCTTCTTGGCTTTTTCTTCATTCCAAGGACATAACGGATTGCCATTAGTCCCATGGGACCGGCTCCTCCAAGGATGATGGTATTCCCACCTTCTTTAATTCCAGATATATGATCGTGGGTTCCCTCTTTACTGTGATAGTTTGAATGAAAACTTCCCACTATACTATATAAAGCCTGAGCCTGTGCAAGTTCATAGAATGAATCTGCTTCATATTGCAACAAACATCCTTTCTCAATTACATCTGCTGGTATGATACAGTATGTTGCTGCACCTCCAAAATAAGGGTAAGAATATCCTGGTGATTCGATCTGGTGAGGAATCTCTGGTACTAATACAAATTGTTTTCCTTCCTGATAATCCTCTTTCCATCTTGTTCCGACTTTTGCTATCGTTCCAGAAAATTCATGTCCGATCAGTACAGGATTCTTTTTAATATTCTTTGGTACTCTTAAATGTCTCTGTGCCAATGTGATCTCTTTTAAAGTTGACACTGCAATTCCGTTACATTCTATCTTCAAGAGAATCTCATCTTTAGCTATCTCAGGGATCTCAAATTCTTCCAGACGTATATCTTTGACTCCATAAAGTCTGACTCCTTTAACTTTCATAACCTTCGCCCCCTAAACTTAGTCAAATATTTATGTCTTGTTAAATTTAATTAATTTTTTTCATTATAACATATTCTCAAACTTCTGTCTGCGAATTCATAAAGATATGAATTGTTATAGAGTCTTTTCTTTATTTTTGATTTTTACTATATAAAAATGCTGCGATCCAGGAGGTCACTGGAACTGCCATGATAACTCCGAGACTTGATGATAATCCCTGCATGATTTCAATCCCTACGGAATACATATTGATCACCTGTTGATATTCGTAATTGTATGCAAAGATAAATACTAATGTGTTGATCGATCCACCCGTAAATGCAAGAATCAGTGTATTGGTCATTGTTCCCATCATATCTCTTCCGACATTCATTCCTGATTGAAACAGTTCTTTTAACATCATCTGTGGATTTTGTTCTTTTAATTCATTGAGTGTAGAAGCGATTGACATTCCAACGTCCATGACTGCACCTAATGATGCGATCAAGATTCCTGCAAATAACAATTCACCAATTTTTATGTCTGTCATTTCTCCGACATAGACCAGATTCTCTATATCAGACACATTATATCCGGTAATCGATGTCACTTGTCCAAAGATCAATGCAAATGCTCCAGAAAATACCACACCTATGATCGTTCCAAGCATCGCGGCTACTGATTTCTTCGTAATTCCATCAACCATACACATCGTCACAACTGTTGTAAATGCGACCACTAATACAGCCGCCAGTATCGGGGATATTCCTTTGTAGATCATCGGAAGAAAAATAAAAAAGATACAAAGCATTGTAAATACCAAGCTTAATATTGATGAAATTCCTTTTCTTCCACCGACTGCAACCACGATTGCTACAAACACTGCTGCCATCAGCCATACCATAGGTCCTCTGTTTACACTATATACAGACGCCAGCAACTCTCCTTTCGATTCATTAATGATCGCTATGACTTTCATTCCTTTTTTACATTTTGCACCAAATAAATAACTTTGAGAGCTTGTTGCCTGTATTATTTTTCCTTTATGATCCCCTGAGAGAAGTTTTAATTCTACGGTTTGTTTTCCACTTCCACTATTTGATAAGTTTCCAGAGATCACGTTTGTTACTTCTGCTTTTTCAAAATTTCTTCCATCTGTATCTAGAAGTTTTGTCTTCTCAATTCCAGAAAAAGAAAAAAACAGCAGAAGAAAGAGAATGCCTGCAATCAGCAGACACACTCCTTTCATCTGTTTTTGTTTCATTGTTATTTCACAGTCACTTTCAGAACTTTGCTGTAAGAACCGTAGATTTTCTTACCTTTAACTACTTTGTATGCACGAACCTTTACATAACATTTTTTCTTTGATCTTAATGACTTGATCGTATAAATTGTTTTTCTTGTATTTCTTGTCTTTGCTTTTTTAAAGTTCTTGTTTGATGCATATTTAATCTGATATCCAGATACAGATGCTTTTTTGATCTTAACTGTTACTTTCTTTTTGCCAGCTTTTAATTTTGCAGATGCTTTTGCTACTACAACTTTCTTTTCTAATCCTGCTTTTGCATTTGTCAGAACTTTTAATGCATTTTCAACTTCATCTTTTGTTGCTTTTTTGTCTGCTGCAACTTCTTTGGCTCCTGTAAGTGCCTGTTCAAAGACTCTATAGCTTTCCGTTGTATATGCATCTTTTTGCTTTACAATGCTTTCAGATGCTTTAATTTCTGCATTAAGTGATGTCGTATCCCCTTTGCTCTTTGTGATAGAAAATGTTTCATCAATCTTTTCATCATTATCTGTACGATATGTATTAATCGTTAAACTATTTTCTGTTACATCAACAACTGAATATGTTGGGACATCTTCCTGCCAACGGTGTGCGATATATGTCTGCTGTCTTGGTACCAGATCATAATATTTACTTCCTGAAGAAGAACCTGCTGTCATATAAAGGACACCTTCTGGATTGATCACAGAACTTCCCTGTTTTTTGACAGTCTCAATTGCTTTTTCATCCATGATACTTTTAAGATATGTTAAGTATTTCTGATCTTTTTCATCTGTGCTGTCATTTTTAATATTTCCTGGTGCCACTGTTTTTGTCGTTGGATTTTCACCCGCATCCATATCTTTCTCTAATTCTGCATCAAATTCATCATCTGTATAATCATTCGCTTTTGTTCCACCTAATAACATTTTAGATCTTGAATAAGCATGATCATGACCTGTTAATACAGCATCAATATCATTTTGTTCGAAAATCGGTGTTAACTGATATCTTAAATTTGTGATCTCTGGCTCATTAGAATGTTCTGCTGATCCATAAATATCCTGATGCAGTGTTACGATTCTCCATTTGCAGTCTTTATTCGCTGCAACTGTCTGCTCAATAAACTGTTTATGTTCTGCTACATTTGTATCCTGTGTATTTAACATGATAAATAATGCATTTCCATATTTGAAATAATAATCTCCACCGACTACCTTATTACTTCCAAGTTCACTTGCATTTGTTCTGTTAAAATGGTATGTATAGTTTGCATTATCTGCATCATGGTTACCTACTGTCGTTGCCACTGGAAGTGATTTTAATGCTTCTGGACTTAAATATCCTGTATACTCAATTTCACTTTTTGATGCATCTTTGTTTGGTAACTTTTTCTTTGTTGTCTGAATCTGGTCACCTGCGGATACAACAAAACTTAACTGATCATCTGTCTTTTCTAATGCTGCGTTTAACGTAGAAGACCAGTTAAATGCATCACTCTTTACTGCATTTGACTGTGCATCATAAAATTCTTTCGTATCTTTTCCCTTTAATTCATTTGAAGATCCGATCTGTGGGTCACCTACAAATGCAAATGAGAAATTGTTTGTAGATTTTGTCGTGTATTTAGCTGGCTTTGTATAGCCATTTCCATTGTCGTAACTATAATAATATGTTTTGTTTTCTTTTAATCCTGTTGCTGTTACTTTATTAGAATTATAAGTTTCCCCATTGTTATCCTGTTCATCTTTTACCGCTGTTTGTTCTGCCTCGTACACCTTGGCATTTTTCATATTACGACCTTCACCAATGATCAGTTTTGGAACATTACTATTTTTCTGTTCTGGAGAAATTGCCTGTACTTTTGCCTGTACTGCTGCATTTGAATTATCATCATTTATCTTCTTTGGTGTATACCATGCAAAATTCAACTCCGTTGCATTGCTTCCTGGTGATAATGAAATTTGTGTCCAGTCATTTTTTAAAGTTTCCCATTCTTTCTCCCAACGATTCCACTGTGCCGTTGTTCCCATTGTCTGTGCAATGTCTACTGCATTTGTCTTGCCATCTGGAGCGGCACTTGCAAATACTGGTGCTACATTTGTTGCAGAAAGTGTCAATGCTAATGCACTGATCATCATTTGTTTTCTCCAATTAGATCTCATATATACCTCCTGATACCTTTGTCTTTTCATATCTTTCTGACTCTTAAAGGATTCTATCATATATATGTAAATTCTAATTGTATTGAATTGTAAATAATACGTAAAAAGATTCTGAGATATCAATCTATCTCAGAATCTTTTTGATGATGTTATATTAACTTTTTGTGTTATTTACCTTGATGTTCTAAGGCTGCTTCTACAAATCCTTTAAATAATGGATGTGCTTTATTAGGTCTTGATTTAAACTCAGGATGTGCCTGTGTTGCCACAAACCATGGATGTTCTGGAATCTCTACCATCTCTACGATTCTTCCGTCTGGTGAGCATCCGGATAACATCATTCCATTCTCCTGAAGGATGTCACGATATTCGTTATTTACTTCATATCTATGACGATGTCTTTCGTGAATCTCTTTCTCTCCATATAATTCATATGCTTTGGATCCTTCTGTTAATACACATGGGTAAGATCCTAAACGTAATGTTCCACCAAGATCTGTGACTCCGTCCTGATCTGGCATGATATGAACCATCGGATGTGTTGTGTCTGGATTAAATTCCTGACTGTGTGCATCAGAGAATCCTAAGACATGTCTTCCGAATTCTACTAATGTAAGCTGCATTCCTAAGCATAGTCCAAGATATGGGATCTTGTTTTCTCTTGCGTATTTGATCGCACAGATCATTCCTTCGATTCCACGATCTCCGAATCCACCTGGAACTAAGATTCCGTGAACTCCACCTAACATCTCATCGACATTGTAAGAGCTGATTCTCTCTGAATCTACCCAGCGGATCTTAACATCTGCTGAATTCGCGACTCCGGCATGCTCTAAGGATTCTACGACACTGATGTAAGCATCGTGTAAAGATACATATTTACCAACTAATGCAATCTCTACTTTATGTTCTGGATGTTTCCATGCATTGATCATCTTCTTCCAGTCATCAAGATCTGGATCTGGGCATGGCATGTTCAGACATTCACATACTTCATGTGCTAGATGTTCTTTCTCCATCATCAAAGGTACTTCGTATAATACTTCTGCATCTAAGTTCTGAATAACTCTTGAACGTTCAACGTTACAGAACTGCGCGATCTTTCTCTTGATTCCATCATCTAATGGATAGTCTGAACGGCATACAAGGATATCTGGCTGGATTCCCATTCCCTGTAAGTCTTTGACACTTGCCTGTGTTGGTTTTGTCTTTAATTCTCCTGAACTCTTTAAGTATGGAATTAATGTTACATGAATTAAAATACAGTTTTCATGTCCTACTTCATGCTGGAACTGTCTTAATGCCTCTAAGAATGGCTGACTTTCGATATCTCCTACAGTTCCTCCGATCTCAATGATCGCTACTTCCTGATCGCTTGGATCTTCACTTCTGTAAAAACGGCTCTTGATCTCGTTTGTTACGTGTGGGATTACCTGTACTGTGTTACCACCATAATCTCCACGACGTTCTTTGGATAAGATACTCCAATATACTTTACCTGTTGTAACGTTTGATTTCTTATTCAGTCCTTCATCGATAAATCTTTCATAATGTCCAAGGTCTAAGTCAGTCTCTGCTCCGTCATCTGTTACGAAAACTTCTCCGTGCTGGATTGGGTTCATTGTTCCTGGGTCAATGTTGATATACGGATCAAACTTCTGGCTTGTGACATGATAGCCTCTGGCTTTTAGTAATCGTCCCAGAGAAGCTGCTGTGATTCCTTTACCTAATCCAGATACAACTCCTCCTGTAACAAATACATACTTTACTGGCATGTTTCTTCCTCCTATATGTGAATTTCTACTACTTTCTTATATTATCCCATTCAAAATAATATCATATCATATTATTTTTGATTTGTCATTGTGATTTGTTAAAAATAATGAAAAGGATTCTTATGTTTCTATATCATAGAATCATAGGAATCCTTATTTTCATATTTTAAAAATCGAAAGTGCTCACATCACAACTTAGATAGAGGATTGCAGATAAATATAAAATGATTGTTGATGATGATAATCTAAAATACAATTCTTTCGAGATTCTATGGGGTATGGGCGATGAACAATCGCAGGAAAACCGTAGTTCTCGAACTGTTTATTAAGGGGAGTTTGTGCTGTAAGCACTTTCTACCCATAATTTACCATATCACTTTATATTTGTCAATTATTTCCTTTACTTTTTTTGTAAAAATTTACATAATTATTATTTTCATTATGATTGATCAATGATATTACCTGATTTTTACTATTTCCTTTGCTGTATGTCCAGCTTCCTAACTTACCGCTCTGTGGCGTTTTCTTGATCATAAATGTATTTAACCATTCTTGTGCATCCTTGGATGAGATACCCATTTTTTCGAAACAGCCTTTTAAGAATATCTTTTCTTCTTTTGTGAATCCTTTGAATGCCTCTGTTTCATCCCAGTAGATCAACATCTGTTTGATCTTGTGATCTTGCAAAAAGATCTGAACATTTTTCCTTGCATATAATTCTTCATCATTATAAGAACGAAGAATAACTTCATTCGCAGCTGATCCACTATGATCCGATATAGCTGTCCACATTTCTCTGCCACTTTGTGGAAGGTCAGATAGATTACTCCTAAACCCAATCACTTTGTTAAAATCAAATCGAATGATAAAACGTTTGTAATTATACAGACATGTTAATCCATTTTTCTTGAATGTATGCCATTTGTCTGTATTATGGAACAAGTATGTTTTATCTCCAACTTTTACTTTAATCCCTGCTGTATCTTTTTCGCATTGTTCCATCCATTTTTTGATTCCTTTGTATCCTGAATTCTCCATCGTATTGATCAATTTGGAGTTTTTCATATAATACTGGGATGTTCCATTGATACATCTCTTATGATTTTCATTTGTTGCATACAAAAGACCATCTTTGTAATTCCAATTGAGATTCTGAATTTCTTGTTTTTCTGAATCTGTAAGCTTTTGATAATTTTCTTCGAATGTATTGTCTGGTCTTTGAATGATATCATAAAATCCATCAGTATCGTAACGGTCGAAATCTACGTCAGAATCAGTATCTTCATCCGATTGCTGTATTGAAAATCTACGAAGAACGGTGTCTTCTGCTCTTAAACGCAGCTCATACTCACCTGTTTTATCTTCCAGGATACTCGTTTTCCATACTTCATAACTTCCACTGTCATCTAAAAGAGTCGAACTTTCATCGTCTGATTTCATCATCTTATAAAATTTTTTCAGCCATTGCTCATTTTTTATTTCTCTTCTGTCTTCTGAAATCTGATCGATCTTATCTTCTGTGATAAAATTGTTTTCATTTGCTGACAGACTGATCGTTGATACGAACTGTTTTTTGCTTGTCAAAGGATAGATAAGTAGTCCTGCTGCCATACAAAATCCAAGAAGGATCGCTATTTGTTTAATTCTTTTTCTTTTCTTAAATGATACGCTATACCATTTTCTCTGTAATTTTGACGGATGACGGTAAAGTACGATTCCGATCGTTGCCAATAAAGCTAGAAGGATCAGTGGTGATAATATGATAATATAACCAGTTGCAGTTGAATAATACATTATACTGCCCTCCTTTTCTTACGCTTTTCTACTATATAATATATGATCGTTGCGATCACTGCTGCCAGAATGCCGCCTGTGTATGACTGAATCTTGAACCCTGTCACTACAATGAATAATGAAACACAGAATGGGAAGATCCATACAAACAGATGCTCCATCCATGGAAAATACATAAAATTATTCCTCTTTGCCATATCTGACTTTTGAAATACATAAAATGCAACTCCAAAAAATACCGCGATCAATACGATCTGAATCAGAAGGATCTGTGCAAAATGATCAAACGAAGCCATCGTCACCAGCTGGTTCACACCTTTATCCCATATAAACTGTTTTGTGATCGGTCCATTTTCAAAAATTGCAGCCATCCACCAGCCATGATATATTGTATCTGGGAATGATAATACTTTTGGCATCATATAATCCATAAAGTTTGGAAATAACATTGCTCCGATTCCGATCGCTCCTGCGATCCATGGTCTTTTGCAGATATTCTGAAAAAATATAGCAATGGCATAGATGAGTGTCAATGATACCCATATAAATAGAAGATACGCACACAAATGTATGATGTTATCATTTCCAAGAAGTACTGCTCCGTTTTTACATACGGATAGATTCATCTCATACCATGACTGTGCTTTTGTTCTCATCATGATCATTCCGAATGAAAGAAAAAGCCATGGAATCGTATATGTCATCATTCCTGTGATCGTCCTTGTCAGAAAAATCTGACCTCTTTTGATCGGAAGCTGCATTAAAAATTCTCCACATTTTGATGTACTGCTTTCCCGATACTGTATTACCGCTACAAAACTAACCGGTATCATAAGAACGATAATGAACATTTCATAGTATTGATCTAATGTTCCTAAAAACAGATTGCCATAATTATTATAAATGCCTCCATAAAAATTATTGATCTGATCTGCAGTTCCTGAAATATCGTTTGCGATCACATATTGTAATATAAAACATATCACTATAGTATACACTAATGTTATGGCTAGCAGATTTCGTTTTTCATGATTAACAAGCCCTCTCATAACATTTCCTCCTTATTGTCTGAATAATCGATACAGCAAAATATGTGATCACTAATATCACTACCAAATATATAAACCAATGTACTGCATTTAATTTCTGTATGATCAGTTTATAACTATCTGATGAACACATAAATTCTTTTCCCCATGCGATCAATCCATAAATTCTGGTTCGAAGTGTCTTGTCATACTTAAATATATAAACATATATCTCATGATTACTTAATGCATTAAAACATAGGATCGTGATCACTATCGTCGTGATAACTTTATTCTGTATCTCTGATAATCTTGTTAACATTCGATTCTGTGCCTGATCCTGCTTGATAAACTGTCGTTTTGCAAACCAGATACTAAAGACTCCAGCTGCAAATAAAACGACAATACAGATAATAGCAGAATTTACATATTGTGCTTTCCAGATTGGATTGCTATCCAAGATATTCGCATCTAGCTGATAATTTAATGGATATAAAAATGTTCTGCCGAATCTTCCATAGATAACCCACTCGAGTATAGCAAATCTAGAAGATCTTACCTTAAACAGCAACTGGAGTAAAAATGCCAGATTCTGAAGGATCATCGGCAATATCACATAAAATGTAACGACTGCTATGACAAGTCCTTGCCAGATATATGCTGTCACGATCAATGAAACCTGTATCAGTGCACAAAATACAAAACAAATTACTGCATTCCATAATGTGCATATGATCACATTCGTGATTGATTCCGCATTCGGAATCGTTGCGATCTTCATTGCAAAGAAAATTCCATAGATGATCTCTGCGAACAAAAGTGATATATGCAGTTTTGTAAGACTCTTTTGGTAAATGTCTTTCTTTGTCCATGGAAGGCTGTAAATATATTGCTGTTTCTTATTTTGCTGCAGTTGATATACAATTCCTGCTGATAATGCTGCAAATAAAATTATGATCAAAAGCCATCCATTGACAAGATCATCCATCATCGTCTGTGGCAGTCCATCCCCTGGATATTTCATATTCCATGCGAAAATCCCATATAACAATGCTGCTGGTGGAAGTACCAAATCATATTTTCTAAAAAATCTCATCTCCAAGTTCCTCCTCTTAGCGGTTGCTGTAGACGAATACTTCTTCTAAACTTAATGGAATTTCCTCTACTACAATCGCTCCTGCTTGTTTTAATGCCTCATGAATTGGCTCTCCATACCCTTCTAATATTACTGTGTATACACTTCCAAGATTAGAATACGTGATCACTCCCGGAAGTTCTTTGAAAATCTCGCTTCTTGATTCTCCAAATACAACCTGTAATTTTGTAAATCGTTCTTTCATCTGATCCATTGTTCCATGATAAAGGATCTTTCCGTCCTTCATCATACTTGCGGAATCGCAGAAACTTTCTAAATCCTTTAAATCGTGTGATGAGATCAGAACACTCATCCCATTCATATCGACTTCATTGACAATAAAATCTTTGATCTGTTTCTGTGCGATCACATCCAGTCCTGACATTGGTTCATCCATGATCATCACTTTTGGATGAATGGACAGATTCAACATCGAAGCTAATGACATTGCCTGTCCTTTGGATAATTCTTTAATCCTTTTGCTTACATCTAATCCGATACTCTGATTGTAGTCCCTAAATACTTTCTCATCGAATGTTGGGTAGATCTGTTTATAAAATTCTACCATCTCATCGATATGATACCCTTCAAAATACTGGTTGCTGTCCGCAACATATCCTACCTGTGCTTTTACTTTTGGATTCTCGAAAATTTCTTCTCCACAGACCAAGATCTGTCCTTGATCCTGTTCATAAATTCCTGTTAGACATTTGATCAGTGTTGTCTTTCCACATCCATTGCGTCCTACCAGCCCATGAATGCTTCCCTCTTCTATATCAAGGCTGATTCCATGAAGAATCTCATTCTTTCCATATGATTTTTTCACGTCCTTTAGTTCGATCACTTTCATATCCTATCCCTCCAGATCCTGATAGATCTCATGTATCAGGCTTGCTATCTTCTTTTCATCATACCCTTCATAACGAAGCTCACTTAATATCTCTTTTAAACTTATCTTGATCTCCTGCATCTTTCCTTTGTCCACCTCTTGTGAAGCATTTTCTGCCAAAAATGCTCCCTTTCCTCGTATTGTTATAATTACTTTCTCTTTCTCCAACAACTGATATGCTTTCGCTACGGTGTTGGGTGTTACACTGAGACTTAATGCTAATTTACGAACGGACGGCAAAGCATCTCCAGGTTTTAGATATCCTTTCCACGCTGCTTCTTTTACTTGTTCCATGATCTGTTCATAAATTGCCTTGCCACTGGCAGGGTTGATTCGAAACACACCTGTACCTCCTTATTGTTTTTGTCGTACTGTATGCCATACTGTATTAGCTGTACTAACTGTACCATTTCATATGATACAGTTAGTTTATATACTTTTTTCTTATTTGTCAATAACTTTTTTTAAAATGTCAAGAAAATTTCCTATGAAATGAAAAAACCTCAAAGCTTCTTTCCGAAACTTTGAGGTTCTTCCTAAACAAATTGTATGAATATATAGAGGGTTCATTGCTTTCGCAATATAAATCATTCTTATAACAGGCTCTTTGCTGTGCTTCCAATAGTTGTGATGATAAAATAACAGCTAGTTGCTCCTGCATCAAGAACTCCTCGAGAGCGTTCTCCAAGACGGCTTGCTCGTCCGATCTTGGCTACAAGATCTTTTGTAGACTGCCATCCTTTTTCTGCTGCTGCATTCATAGCATCCAAACATTCTGCAAAATCTTTTCCTGCTTCTTTTGCTTCTACAAATGCTTCTTTTGCTGGAATCAATGTATCTAGCAGTGATTTATCGCCTACCTGTGCAGGGCTGATATCCTGAATTCCTTCTACAGAGGCTGTGATCATTTCTGCAAATACATCTGCTGTAATCTCTTCTTCATCTTCACATGCCTGAGCCATCTCATCAAATAACATTCCATACAGAGGTCCCATTGATCCACCGATATCTTCTAACAGTGTCTCACCTAATGTTGTCAGTCCTTCTGACAGATTATATGTAGTTCCTTCTAATTTCTTCTCGCACATCGTAAAACCTTTGTTCATGTTGATCCCATGATCTCCATCTCCGATCTTACCATC
>OGOT01001724.1_pt1 | contig 12419 bp, 9 predicted proteins | sample 1552791 | NCBI WGS metagenome assembly OGOT01 (sample SAMEA2580160, study PRJEB22360) | human gut metagenome | biome: human gut; feature: human-associated habitat; material: faeces | place: Denmark | collected 2008/2010
GACAAGTCCCCACCCACTGCTTATTGCTTTTCGCAACCCCGTTGGGGACTTACCTGATTCGGCTAATTATAAGTTTATATTGCCCGCTCATTGCCATTATCGGATGAGCGGGCTTTTTTATTATAAAAATACTGTTTCTATTGACAAATACCCCATGAGGGTATATATTATTCCATATATAGAGGATACCCCATGAGGGTATTTATGAGAAAGGAGAGACAGCCTATGTCTGAAAAGAAAGCCTGTCCCTGCTGTTGTGAAAAACACACTGCACGTTCAGAGGAGGAGAAAAAAAAGCTGATCAACCGTCTGAAACGTATTGAAGGCCAAATCAGAGGCATTATAGGAATGATGGAGAATGATGCCTACTGTAATGATATCCTGATTCAGTCCGCTGCAGTCAATGCTGCAGTGAATGCGTTCAACAAAGAGCTGCTTGCCAGCCACATCCGCACCTGCGTTGCCCGGGATATCCGGGAAGGTAAGGATGAGACCATTGATGAGCTGGTAGCAACCCTCCAGAAGCTGATGAAATAAAGGGACAAACTGGATTTTAGGAGGTACTGAAAGAAAATGGAACAATATAATGTAACTGGTATGAGCTGCGCCGCCTGCTCTGCCCGTGTGGAAAAAGCCGTATCAAAAGTTCCGGGGGTGAATAGCTGTTCCGTCAGTCTTCTGACCAACTCCATGGGAGTTGAAGGAACCGCTTCATCCGGCGAGATCATTGCCGCAGTGGAAGCCGCCGGATATGGTGCATCCTTAAAGGGCGGAGCTGCCGGAGCGAAGATTTCCATGTCTGCGGCAGAAGAAGCGCTGGAAGATCATGAAACTCCGATCCTAAAGAAACGTCTTATCACATCCGTGGGATTTTTGCTGGTGCTGATGTATTTCTCCATGGGGCACATGATGTGGGGATGGCCACTGCCGAAATGGTTTGACGGCAATCACGTAGCCATGGGACTGGTACAGCTGCTCCTGGCTGGTATCATCATGGTGATCAACCAGAAGTTTTTCATCAACGGATTTAAGAGTCTGTGGCACCGTTCCCCCAATATGGATACTCTGGTAGCTCTTGGATCTATGGCATCCTTCCTGTGGAGTGTCTATGCCCTGTTTGCCATGACAAGAGCGCAGGTAGATGGAGATTCTGCTGCAGTTATGAATTACATGATGGATTTTTATTTTGAATCTGCAGCCATGATCCTGACACTGATCACCGTAGGAAAAATGCTGGAGGCCCGTTCTAAAGGAAAGACAACGGATGCGCTTAAAAGCCTTATGAAGCTTGCACCCAAAACTGCTGTCGTGGTACGAAAGGGACAGGAACTTACCGTTCCTATTGAGCAGGTTCAGAAAGGAGAAACCTTTGTCGTCCGCCCGGGAGAGAATATTCCAGTGGACGGAGTGATCCTGGAAGGAACCACCGCAGTCAATGAATCCGCACTGACCGGCGAGAGTATCCCGGTTGATAAAGAAACCGGAGATATGGTTTCTGCGGCAACTGTGAATCAGTCCGGATTTATCAAATGCGAAGCGACCAGAGTGGGAGAGGATACCACCCTTTCCCAGATCATCAAAATGGTCAGTGATGCGGCAGCCACCAAGGCACCGATCGCAAAGATCGCAGACCGTGTTTCCGGTGTGTTTGTACCGGCAGTGATCACAATCGCAGTGATCACAACGATCATCTGGATTCTTGCAGGACAGACTTTCGGTTATGCTCTGGCAAGGGGGATTTCCGTTCTAGTCATCAGCTGCCCCTGCGCACTTGGCCTTGCAACACCGGTTGCCATTATGGTCGGCAACGGTATGGGTGCCAAAAACGGAATTCTTTTCAAAACAGCCGTTTCCCTGGAGGAAGCAGGAAAAGTCCAGATCGTCGCACTGGATAAAACCGGAACCATTACAAGCGGTCAGCCGGAGGTAACAGATATTCTCCCGGCTGAGGGAATCACAGAAACAGAGCTTCTCTCTCTGGCCTGTGCACTGGAGAAAAAAAGTGAACATCCACTGGCAAAGGCAGTTCTCAAAAAAGCCGAGGAAGAGAAACTTGCCACAGGTGAAGTAACCGGATTCCAGGCACTTACGGGGAACGGACTTTCCGCTATACTTGGAAGTGACAAACTGACAGGCGGAAGCATGAAATTTATCAGCAGCCAGACAAGGGTTTCCGCAGACTTTAACAGGAGAGCCGAGCAGCTTGCAGAGCAGGGAAAAACGCCCCTTCTTTTCACACGAAACGGTAAACTTCTGGGAATCATCGCAGTTGCGGATGTGATCAAGGAAGACAGTCCCCATGCAGTAAAAGAGCTTCAGAACATGGGAATCCGTGTAGTTATGCTTACCGGTGACAATGAGCGTACCGCAAAAGCCATCGGAGCTCAGGCAGGAGTTGACGATGTGATCGCAGGAGTTCTTCCGGATGGAAAAGAAAGTGTGATCCGCGCTCTGAAGGAGCAGGGAAAGGTTGCCATGGTCGGTGACGGTATCAACGACGCGCCGGCACTTACAAGAGCCGATATCGGAATTGCCATCGGTGCAGGAACAGATATTGCTATTGATGCGGCAGATATCGTTCTGATGAAGAGCCAGTTAAGCGATGTTCCAGCGGCAGTACGTTTAAGCCGCGCCACACTTCGGAATATCCATGAGAATCTTTTCTGGGCATTTTTCTACAATATAATCGGCATTCCCCTTGCAGCAGGTGTCTGGATCCCGCTTTTCGGATGGACCTTGAATCCGATGTTCGGAGCTGCGGCCATGAGTCTTTCCAGCTTCTGTGTTGTAACAAATGCGCTGCGTCTGAATCTGTTTCAGATCCATAATGCAACAAAAGACAAAGAAATCAAAAATCCGGTAACATTACACATCAGTCATGATGAAAATATAAAAGAAGAAAAGGAGAACAAAACAATGGTAAAGGTAACGGTCAATGTAGAAGGAATGATGTGCGGACACTGTGAGGCACACGTAAACAAAGCCATCCAGGCAGCTTTCGGAGCAGAAGACGTAGTTTCTTCCCACGAGAACGGAACAACTGTATTCTCTGTACCTGAGAAGGTTGACGAGGCAAAGGTTGAAGAAGTGATCAAGGAAGCCGGTTACGAGTTTAAAGGAATCACCCAGGAATAAACCGGATTTTTAAACCACATATTTGCCAAATGGCCAAAAGAAACAGTTCTGTAAAAGCGGAGCTGTTTCTTTTGTCTCATACAGAAAAAATTTTCCACTTCTATAAATCCGGCTAATATCTTTATAGTTTATTCTGAAAAAGCAGGATTATCCGCCAAATTGGTTTTTATTTTCAATTCTCTTATGCTATACTGATAGCGATTATGGATATAGGAACGATAACAGAAATCGTTAACATCATAGTAGTAGAGAGGAGCGCATTATGAGCGGATTTTTTGGAGTAGCATCGAAGGATGACTGTGTACTGGAGCTTTTTTACGGAGTGGATTACCATTCTCATCTGGGAACACGCCGCGGAGGTATGGCTGTTTACGGAGAACATGGATTTGACCGTGCCATCCACAACATTGAGAACACGCCTTTCCGTACAAAATTTGACGGAGATGTGGGTTCCATGAAGGGAAATATGGGAATCGGATGTATTTCTGATTATGAGCCTCAGCCCCTTCTGTTCAGTTCCAGGATCGGCAGCTTTGCCCTCACTTTTGTGGGAAAGATCAATAATTACGATGAACTTCTGCAGCAGCTGTATGATACGACCAAGGTACATTTTCAGGAGATGACCAATGGAACAGTCAATGTGACCGAACTGATCGCTGCACTGATCTGTGAAAAGGACAATTTTGTGGAAGGTATCCAGTACGTACAGGGACTGATCGACGGCTCCATGACTCTGCTTCTTATGACAAAAGACGGAATTTATGCAGCCCGTGACAAGATGGGCAGAACTCCTGTGGAAATTGGCCACAAAGAAGGGTCATACTGTATTTCCTTTGAAAGTCATGCCTATATCAACCTTGGATACGAAGATTATAAAGAACTTGGCCCCGGAGAGATCGTATTCGTAACAGCAGACGAAGTTAAAACTCTGGTTGAGCCCGGAAAGAAAATGAAGATCTGTTCCTTCCTCTGGGTTTACTACGGATATCCGACAGCCTCTTATGAAGGTGTAAATGTAGAGGAGATGCGCTACCGCTGTGGAAGCATGCTTGCAAAGAGAGACGGCGATTCCGTGCACCCGGACATTGTAGCCGGTGTTCCGGATTCCGGCATTGCCCATGCCATCGGATACGCCAATGAATCCGGCATTCCTTACGCAAGACCATTCATTAAATATACACCAACCTGGCCCAGATCTTTTATGCCGACCAATCAGAACCAGCGTAACCTTATTGCCAAAATGAAACTGATCCCGGTACGTGCGCTGATCAAGGATAAAAAACTTCTTCTCATAGACGATTCCATCGTACGTGGCACCCAGCTTCGCGAGACAACTGAATTTCTGTACCGCAGCGGAGCCAAAGAGGTTCATGTCCGTCCTGCCTGCCCACCGATCATGTACGGCTGCAAATACTTAAACTTCTCACGTTCCAAATCTGAGATGGAGCTGATCGCCCGTCAGGTGATCGAGAAGAGAGAAGGCCCCAACTGTCCGCAGGAAGTTCTGGATGAATATGCAGATCCACATACAGAGAAATACGAGCAGATGGTACAGGATATCTGCAAGATGCAGAATTTTACAACTCTCCGTTATCACAGACTGGATGATCTTCTGGAATCCATTGGGATCAATCCTTGTAATGTATGCACATATTGTTTTAACGGTAAAGAATAAAAAATGTTTTGAAAATAAAGCTGCTGTTTCAGATGAGCCTCCTTAACTCCCGGTTGCATTTTGGATATCTGCGGCTTATAATAAATGCGGATATATCTTTTGTGATATATCCGCGTTTTTTATATCAGTTTTTTATGTCATGGGAAATTATTTCGTAATGTTCCAATGACAGAGTATCAAAAAAAAATTTTCAGGAGTATAAACATGATTTTTCCTATAAAAGCCGTGATATTTGATGCAGACGGCGTCCTTCTGGATTCGCTCTCTGTTTGGAAGGAGCTTGGAAAACGATATATTACAGATCTGGGATATCAGCCGGTTGCGGAAATGGACGAAATCCTTTTTCCCATGAGTATGGAGCAGGGAGCGGACTGGCTGAAAAACAGGTTTACTCTTGCGTATTCCGAAGAAAAGATCGTGATGGATCTGAAATCCCGGATCCGTAAATACTATTTTGAAGAGGTCCCGGCAAAATCAGGTGCCAGAGAACTTCTTCAATGCCTTGCAGAACAGAAAATCCCGGCTGCGGTAGCAACCTCAAGCCCCAGGGAACATATCTGCCGGGCGCTGGAAAGAAACGGACTTCTTTCCTTTTTTGATAAAATCTATACCACCAGTGAGATCGGAGAAAGCAAACATTCTCCGAGGGTCTATCTTACAGCTGCAGAAGCACTGGGAATGGAGCCATCCCGGACGCTGGTTGTGGAGGATTCACTCTACGCGTTGCAGACTGCCGGAAATGCAGGATTTCTGACTGCCGGTATTTATGACGCATTGGGAGAACCGGATCAGGAACAGATGAAAAAGGATGCCTATATCTACTGTCGGGATCTGACAGAGTTACAGAACCATATATTCACAGAAAACGGAGGAAACTAAAGATGAAAACAGCATTAACCATCGCAGGCAGCGATTCCAGCGGAGGAGCCGGGATCCAGGCCGATATTAAAACCATGATGGCAAACGGAGTATACGCCATGAGTGCCATCACCGCGCTGACTGCCCAGAACACCACCGGTGTCACAGCCATCCAGAATGCAACCGCAGAGTTCCTGGGTCAGGAGCTGGACTGTATTTTTACGGATATCTTTCCGGATGCAGTAAAGATCGGAATGGTTTCCGAAAGTAATCTGATCCATATGATCGCAGGAAAGCTCCGACAGTATCGGGCAAAAAATATCGTGGTGGACCCGGTTATGGTTGCCACAAGCGGTGCAAGACTGATCAGTGAGGAGGCGGTGGATGTTCTGAAGGAAGAACTGTTTCCTCTTGCAGATCTTCTCACCCCCAATATCCCGGAAACCGAGGTGCTTACCGGACGGAAGATCAAAAGCGCCGATGATATGATCGAAGCTGCAAAACAGGTTTCCGAGCAGTATCACTGTGCAGTTCTCTGCAAGGGCGGACATAAGCTCAATGATGCCAATGATCTTCTCTATGTGAATGGAACATATCAGTGGTTTGAGGGAAAAAGAATCGACAATCCCAACACCCACGGAACAGGATGTACTCTTTCCTCGGCCATCACTTCCAACCTTGCAAAGGGATTTTCCATGGTGGAATCTGTAAACCGTGCCAAGGACTATATTTCCGGAGCCCTTGCTGCCATGCTGGATCTGGGAAATGGAAGCGGCCCTATGGATCATGGCTTTGCGATAAAGAATAGTTATACAGAGGAGGCATAAGATTATGACAGTTACAGAACGGATTACAGCTCTTCGAAAACAAATGAAGGAAAAGGGAATTGATGCTTATCTGGTTCCGACCGATGATTTTCATGGTTCTGAGTATGTTGGGGATTATTTTAAATGCAGAAAATACATCACCGGATTTACCGGTTCTGCCGGAACTGCCGTGATCATGCAGGACATGGCCGGACTCTGGACAGACGGAAGATATTTTATCCAGGCTGCACAGCAGTTAGAGGGAACTCCGGTTACTCTGTTTAAGATGGGAGAACCGGACGTACCAACGATCCACAAATTTCTGGAAGAAAATCTGAAAGAGGGAATGTGTCTCGGCTTCGATGGCCGTACCGTAAGCGCAGAAGAAGCAGAGACGCTAGAAAGAATCCTTCAGAAAAAGCAGGTACATTTTTCTGTAAATGAGGATCTCATCGGAAATATCTGGGATGATCGTCCGGCACTTTCCTGTGAACCGGTAATGGAATTATCCGAAAAATGGGCCGGAAGATCCAGAGCAGACAAGATCCGTGAGATCCGCAGCAAACTGAAAGAGAAGGGCGCAGACCTCTTTATCCTCACTTCCCTTGATGACATTGCATGGCTTTTAAATATCCGCGGAAATGATATCCACTGCTGCCCGGTAGTTCTTTCCTATCTTGTGCTGGATGACAGTGAGCTCCGTCTTTTTGTCAATGAAAAAGCCTTTTCGGATTCTGTTAAGGAAGCACTTTCCAAAGACGGTATTGCCATTTATCCATATGATGATATTTACACCTATGTACAGACGATTCCCGAAGAGAAAAAGGTATTTCTTTCCAGAAGCAATGTAAACAGCCGGCTGGTCAGCAGTATTCCAAAGACGGTAACGATCCTGGACGGTGAAAATCTGACCCTTCTCCCAAAAGCCATCAAAAATGAAACCGAAGTCCGGAATGAAAAGACAGCCCATATTAAAGATGGCGTTGCAATGGTGAAGTTTATCCACTGGCTGAAGAAAAATGTGGGAAAACAAAAGATCACCGAGCTTTCCGCTGCTGATAAGCTCTATGAATTCCGTTCCGTACAGGAGAATTTTCAGGGAAACAGCTTTGATCCCATCATTGCCTACGGTGCACATGGAGCCATTGTCCATTACAGTGCAACAGAAGAAACCAATATTCCACTGGAGCCAAAAGGGCTGGTTCTGATGGATACAGGCGGACATTATCTGGAGGGCACTACTGATATCACCCGCACCGTTGTACTTGGCCCGGTTACTGAAAAAGAAAAAAAATATTTCACAGCAGTACTCCGTGGACACCTGAACCTGGCAGCAGCAAAATTCCGTTACGGCTGTACCGGCCTGAATCTGGATGCCCTGGCTAGAGGACCTCTCTGGGCTATGGGAGAGGATTACAACCACGGAACCGGCCATGGCGTAGGTTATCTTCTCAATGTACACGAAGGACCGCAGAGCTTCCGCTGGAAAAGCCCTGCCGAGCTTCCGGCTCCTGTTCTAGAAGAAGGGATGATCACCTCCGATGAACCGGGATATTATGCGGAAAATGAATTCGGCATCCGTCACGAAAATCTTGTAGTTTGCAAAAAAGCCGAAAAAACATCCTACGGCCAGTTTATGAAATTTGAGCCACTGACTCTGGTCCCATTTGATCTGGAAGGTATCGATCCGGAACAGATGGAAGCAGGAGAGCGCAAATTGCTCAATCAGTATCATGCCCTTGTATACGAAAAGATTTCTCCGTATCTGAATGAAGAAGAGCAATCCTGGTTAAAAAAAGCCACACAGGAAATATAACTCGGAATTCACCTTAATATTTCCTTCCGACAGATACCATAAGAAACGCAAAACCATTTCAGGGATAAGAATAAATCCAACCAGGGAGGTACTTAGCGCCTATGAAAACAGAAAATAGAATTGATCACTACATCGATCTCCACGCACATCTGGACGGCTGCATTACCACAGAGATAGCCAGAAAACTTGCCGCATTGCAGCAGATCACGCTTCCGGCTGCCACAGATGAAGAGCTTCTTTCTCTCCTTTCTGTGCCGGATACCTGCGAAAATCTCAATGATTTTCTGAAATGCTTTGACCTGCCTCTTTCTCTTCTTCAGACAGAAGAGGCATTGGAAGAGGCTGTTTATCTTATCCTTTCTGAAATGAAAGAAGACGGTGTGATCTACGCAGAACTTCGTTTTGCCCCACAGCTTCATACACAGAAGGAAATGACTCAGGAAACAGCAATCCATGCTGCATTACGTGGTCTGAAAAGAGCTCCCATCCCCGGTAATCTGATCTTATGCTGTATGCGCGGTGATCTTAACCAGAAAGAAAATCTGGAAACTCTGGAGCTGGCAAAAAAATATCTTGTTGAAGATGGCGGCGTGGTTGCTATCGATCTTGCAGGAGCCGAGGCACTCTTTCCAACAGAAAATTACGAGGCGCTTTTTGCAAAAGCAAGAGAATATCAGGTTCCATTTACCATCCATGCAGGCGAGGCCGGAAATGCAGAGGATGTAAAAACAGCTGTCCATATGGGGGCAGTCAGGATCGGTCATGGTGTGAGGATCGCGGGAAATAAGGAAGTGATACAGCTTGTAAAGGATAAGGGGATTTTTCTGGAAATGTGCCCTACAAGCAACCGCCAGACAAAAGCTGTGGAAGAAATGTCTGCTTATCCGCTGAAAGCATTTCTCGAAATGGGACTTAAGGTAACCCTAAATACCGATGATCCGGCGATTGAAAGAACAACCCTTTCCCGGGAATTCCGATATATGGAATCTCTGTTAGATCTTACCCAGGAGCAGAAAAGGCTGCTGCTTCTGAATTCTGTGGAGGCAGCCTTTACTTCCAGGAACAGAAAATGGAAACTGAAAGAACAGCTTCTTTTCTGAATTGTATGAAAACTATCAGGCGAAAGGATAGCCCTGGACACCAATTTTGAACTGGAGCATGAAGATATGAGCCGTTTTTTTATTTCCGGGAAGGGCACTGCACTGTCGCATGTATTGGAATGATCATAAAGAATAAACAGGACATCCGGATAGAAAATTTCTCATTACCCCATCTTGAACCCAAAATCCTTTTATGATAGAATTGAAAAATTCTGTTGAGACGATACGAATTAACCGATGAAGAATGGAACCGTATAGCTTCATTACTGCCGCCTGAAAATTCTGGAAAACAGGGATGCCCACAAAAATGCAGCCGGACAATTCTGCATGGAATTGTTTGGATTGCTCGTAGCGGAGTTCCATGGCGAGACCTTCCAGAACGTTATGGTTCCTGGCAAACAGTTTATTCCCGTTTCCGTAAATGGATTGAAGACGGCACCCTTGATAATATTTTTCGTGTTTTGAGCTTAGAAGCCGAATTAACAGAACTGTCAATTGACGCTTCTATCGTCAAAGCTCATCAGCATAGTGCTGGAGCAAAAAAAGGGGGCCTCCAAACGAAATCGGACACAGCCGTGGTGGAGCCAGCACAAAAATCCATGCAGTTGTAGATGCATACGGTTATCCGGTTTATTTTATGATCCGTGAAGGGCAGCGTAACGATATCAATTACGCAATCCCTTTGCTGGATCATGTCAATCTAGGAAATGAGAGTACAGCTAATTGAATGAATCGAAAGGCTGTACTTTTATTTTAACTATAAAAGTTCTGGACAGCTACACTATCTGTAAATTATAACATATTATGCATCAGCTGCGATACAGGTATTTCCACAACAGTTACAAAAAGATGGTGAACCGAACTGAATCCACCATCTTTTTTCTTTATCTTCTGTTATTAATAACCTCTCTCGCCATATCTGCAAGTTCTCCGGCAGATAATTTTCCATCTATTTGCAGCAAATCATACTGGATGCCATCCTTATTCCAGTTAACGTTTTGAACCTGACTGACTTCAATCTGAGAAGCACTGTCTTCGTAACTGAATACAACTTTTCCACTGGACTGGTCTTTTTTATCTTGTTCTGTCAATTCGTAATCATTTGATACCACTTTATTTATATAATGTACATAATACAAATTTGTTCCATTTACAGTGGCAATAATATCACCTGACGGAGTAAGTTTTGAGTTAAATTTCTGCTGTTCAAACGATACAACATCTCCATTCTTCTGATAATCAAAGGACACAGATTTAAAATTCTCAATTACATTTGCATTGCCATCCTTAAAACTGTTTTTTATAATATGGCCCTCTTTGAAGCAGTACCCGTTCTCAAAGGTATCAATCAATACCGGTCTATACCCAATATCCTTTGTAATCTGTTCTGACGTTGGAAGAGATGTATAATCAGCACGTGATGCAGATGAACCTGTCCACATTGAAATCTTTCCTGTTGCTGCCATAGCAGTAACTCCAATTGTAAGTGTTGCAGCTATCAACAAAGGTAATATTTTCTTTTTTGATCTCATAGTCGTTTGCTTCCTTTCTGTATCTGCGAAGTCAAGTTTTGCATAAACTCTCTGTCTGACATTCTCTGTATCAATATCAAGAGCATTGCGGGAAGCATCTGCCTGTTTTTGTATTCCCAATTCTTTAAGCAAATTTTTTCTTCTCATAATTTTTCCTCCGCATCCGATAACATTTTTCTGAGTTTTCTTTTTCCTCTTGAAAGTCTGGTCTTAACTGTAGAAATATTAAGTCCCATTGCTTTTGAAATATCCTTGATTTTTTCATCAAATTTATACCGCCTTACAAAAATCTCGCTGTCAGGTTCGCCAAGGCTCATAACTGTTTCCCATACATAATTATTGTGAAAATTCTCTTCCATGAAATTTTTGCCATCTGACAGCTCAATATCTTCAAGAGATGTATGATCCATCTTTCTGTTTATCCGTTTCAGAGCAAAATTCCGGGCAACAGCAGCAAGATATGACCGTAATGTACCTTTCTGCCAATCTATCCTTCCGGTATTCTTCCAAAGTACAACAAACACATCTGCCACAATTTCTTCAATATCCTCTTTCGGCAGTGAATTGCCGGCCATATGATACAAAACAGTACTCAAATACGGCGTATAAATTCGGATTGCTTCATCTATTGAATTTTTTTCTCTGTTCCTGAGACGCTGCAAAAGTTCTTCTTCATCTGTCATATCAATCCTACTTTCTTTTTAATATTTTCAAAAATTAAAAGCTTTTAACCTTTACATTCTTATATATCTTGTCAAAGCGTAAAAAGTTTCAATTTTAGAAAATTATGATATTGATACACCACTTTACAACTTTTTTATAAAAAAATATCGTACAGGATTTCCTGATGTATAATGAATTTGGCATAAAACATTACAAAGGAAAGTGACCCTGTACGGCAAAAACATTATACAGCGAAAAAACACTGATAGGCAGACTTCAGCAATATTTTTTGATCTATTTTGAAACTTTTTCTGTTCCGACAGCAAATACCTTATTTCTGCTGATATTATCTATACTGAGCCGCACACAACGGTTCCAACTATCTGAATGGACACTGCTTTGTGAGAGTCATGCTCTGCGTACCTGTCCGGAATGGGGATAAAGTATCTCATCTTTCATTGCACATATACAGAGAAACTGGGTGAGAAAACAGTAAAAGCATATCGGATTGATCTAAGCAGTGTTTGGTTTTGGTCGCCTGTGAAGAGCAAGACAAAGAGAAGCTTGAGGAATATATTACGGAATTACATAAAAAATATAAACACAAACAGAACAGAGATTAAAAAAAGTGGATATTTCGTTGGCAATGGAAGAGACAACGGAAAAAAATACTTTTATGAGAACCGATTTCCTTTCCGATGCATCTAATTAGTGTAAAAGTAAACATGAGTAGTAATCCAGCTGGACAAAAGGAGAAGACAAAGTTATGACAAAAGATGTATTTATTAAGGAGGTTCGGGATGCAGAAGCCATGCTGTATCATATATCAAAGTC